>Ga0163109_10001933_pt1 | contig 16298 bp, 27 predicted proteins | sample CRUFie1St13metaG_FD_108704 | JGI IMG/M metagenome (GOLD analysis project Ga0163109, IMG submission 108704) | Marine microbial communities from the Costa Rica Dome - CRUD Field 142mm St13 metaG | ecosystem: Environmental > Aquatic > Marine > Oceanic > Photic zone | place: Costa Rica: the Eastern... | reverse complement strand
TTCAACGCGCAGAAGCTCAGCTTGGAAGACTGTTTCACGTCGAATAACAACTTTCAAGGGATCTGGATACATGAAATTTTCATGACCCAGCTCTCTCCAACTCTCATTTGTCCACTACCTATGAAAACTTTTCGACTACGAGATCCATTGCTCCATGCGCTTGTCGCTCTGACAATTACATGGAGCTTCCTATGCCTGCACATTGTTTATGAGGTTTTTTGATGGGTGCTTGGGGAACCAATCCTGACTACGTCATTGCACGATGTAAAAAACGTGCCACTGAAGCTTTCGAGGCAAAAGAGGGAATTGACTTTCTCTCTCCACTTGAAAAAGCTTTTTATCTACGCTTTCAAGAGCTCGAAGAATGCAAAAAGCCCAAAGAGAAAAACCGTTCTACATTTGCCAGAGATCACAGGCAGAAAATAGAAGACCGCTGGTCATCGCTATCTGCACAAATTGGGAAGCTGCATACAAAGTCACCAATTATTTGGTCCAGGCAGACAGCTCTCGATCTCTGACAATAAAACGACGCTTAACAGCAAAGCTTTCCCACAAAATCATCTTTGCTGATGAGCATTTTCACCCAAATTCCGTCCAATTTCTTTGAAATCAATGGCTATACATGATATCAGTTAACTTTTATGAATAGAATATTTTTGTAGGCAAATGCCGACATTAATAGAATTTCAACGTCTTGCTATGACCAACTCTCTTTTGCGAGAGAGATCACAAGTCGATCTCTCATCAAACTGGGAAGTCTTCTGCGACTGGGTCACATCCACCAATAACCGCCTCTACGTGGGCTGGTTTGGTGCACTGATGATCCCAACGCTGCTGGCTGCCACTATCTGTTTCATCGTCGCCTTCGTCGCTGCTCCTCCGGTGGATATCGATGGCATTCGCGAACCAGTTGCCGGATCTCTGATTTATGGCAACAACATCATCTCTGGTGCTGTTGTCCCTTCTTCCAACGCAATTGGTTTGCACTTCTATCCCATTTGGGAAGCCGCCTCTCTCGATGAGTGGCTGTACAACGGCGGTCCTTACCAGCTGGTTGTCTTCCACTTTCTGATCGGTATCTTCTGCTATCTGGGCCGCGAGTGGGAACTGTCTTATCGCTTGGGCATGCGCCCCTGGATCTGTGTTGCTTACTCCGCTCCCGTCGCCGCCGCAAGCGCCGTCTTCTTGGTCTACCCCTTTGGCCAGGGCTCTTTTTCTGACGGTATGCCTCTTGGTATTTCTGGCACCTTCAACTTCATGCTGGTCTTCCAGGCTGAGCACAACATTCTCATGCATCCGTTCCACATGCTTGGAGTTGCTGGCGTATTTGGTGGTTCTTTGTTTAGCGCCATGCATGGTTCTCTGGTCACTAGTTCGCTGGTGCGTGAGACCACGGAATCCGAGTCTCAAAACTACGGCTACAAGTTTGGCCAAGAAGAAGAGACGTACAACATCGTGGCCGCACACGGTTACTTCGGACGACTGATCTTTCAGTACGCCTCCTTCAACAACAGCCGCAGCCTCCACTTCTTCCTGGCTGCCTGGCCCGTTGTTGGCATTTGGTTCACCGCCCTGGGCGTAAGCACCATGGCTTTCAACCTCAATGGATTCAACTTCAACCAATCCATTGTTTCAAATCAAGGCCATGTGATTAACACCTGGGCTGACATCCTGAACCGCGCCAACCTCGGCATGGAAGTGATGCACGAGCGCAACGCTCACAACTTCCCCCTCGACCTGGCTGCTGCTGAGTCCACTCCTGTGGCTCTGCTGGCTCCTGCCATCGGTTGACAACTTTGGAATGAGCCCGCTTACGCGGGCTTTTCCGTCAGTTGCATTTCGCCTCAATCATGTGGCTTGGCATCTGACAAAGGCATCTAGTAACAAGCAGACAGGACCGATCCCTGTCTCTACTTCTCCAAAATCAAGCTGTCCTGCATCTTGTCATCTCAAACATGAATGCTACGCAAAGAAGTACCACCTCAACATGCATTGGGACAAGGTCTCAAGAGGTGAGCGAGGAACAAGCTATTCAGCCTTTTGCAATGAAATTCGACGATTGCCCTACGGACAACTGTGGAGGCACAACCAGGCGGGAGACTTACACGCTCCTGCGAGGTCAGAAGATGTCCTTGCACTCATCAAGGCCAATCGAGGCAAACGAGGTTTTACCTACACAGCCCATCCGCACTCATTCGAATTATTCCGGCACGCGAAGCAATCCGGTTTCACGATCAATATGTCTTGTGACTCCCAACGTGCTGCTGCTGCTGCAACAAGAAGGGGAATTCCTGCGGTGTACAGCGGTGCACCTGTCGAATACAAAGACGTAACGGCATGGACATTTTTTGGCGTTCGGTTTGTCGTGTGCCCACACAAGCGTAATTCACCTTCAGCACAAAAAGTTCAATGTTCTACCTGCCAGCTTTGTCACACTCGACCTTCAAACGTAGTCATTGTTTTTCCTCTTCATTAGTTTTCATGCATAGTAGAATCTTCAATATCAGGCGTGAGAAACCTGATAACTCTATGTAAACTTAATTGGAACCATGGAGCGTTACCGTCCCTAGCGGAGGATGTGAGTAGGTGTCAGCGCGTGAGCGGCCTATATCCGCAACACTTTTCTTTAATACTATGTCTGCACTACAATCTGCACCAGCTAAAGAGATCAATGAAATGAAGCAGAAGATCACTGAGCTTACTGAGCAGTATCACAACGAAACCAACTTCAGTAAAAAACAAATCCTTCGTTTACGGATTGACTGCCACCGCGATGTTCTAAAGGAGTGGGGGGACGCTATCTAATATCCTGTAGATAGTGTTGTAAATATCCCGTGGGCCTTACTACTGCTGAATTAATCGAAGTACGCTTTGCAGTGAGCTACTACCAGACTCACAACCTCTCGGTAAACAGCTCGCGCTACAAAGAGTTTTCAGAAATTCTCAGGAAGCTTGATGCCCACGGCGATTCCCAAGTCGACAAGAACGTGAACTGATCCACCTGTTTACGGTTTTTACCCGTATACTCGACCAATGCCCACGGGCTGCGAATTTATATCTTGTGCAAAATGCAGATAAGCAGAGATCAGCTTCAGGATCTGACTGAAGCCTTTGAAGACACAGCAGCCTACGTCGCAGATTTGCACCAACTCTCTGGTGAGTGCATCTGGTCCTGTGTTAGCTGCCTGGGCCTGGCCAAGGTCGAAGAGTTTCAAGGTGGACTGAAAAGCGCATGACCGCCTCCTCTTCGGAGGTGATGAGTGCGGTTAAAAGCATTCTCGATACAGCCTCCGCAACGGCTAACAGTCTTGGTGTCTCAGAGCTTTTGTTCTTAACGCTGATCCGCGATCAAGCAGAGAAGCTGATCCGTCAACACTGCACCCTTTCTCCCGAATGCGACATCTAGCCCGCTTACGCGGGCTTTGTCCCTTGGTGTCCTTTATGACACTCACGGTCATGTCCAGCGTTCTAGCTCCAGCACCCACCAGCGGTATCACCCTTAGTCCCAAGTTTCAGGTTCTCACCGACAAGTCCAAAAACCTTGGACTTGCTGATGATTACAGCGTTGCCATTGTCAAGCAAGGTGCCTTCTGGGGTTCAGGCAGGATTGGAGATCAGAAGTTCGAGTATCAGCTGACATCTGTAGATGCCAGTGGCAAGCACAGGTTGTCTGGTGTCTTGCTCGAGGGTATTGGGTTCAAGCGTATTAATGAACAGCTCAAGTTCAACTTGTTCGCACGATTCACCGAACACACAGGAGAGGAGCGTCGTATCTGCATTTCATCTGGTGTGACAGCCGAATGGACCCTTGGCTGTCTTCGTGGTCTTACCGCTCTGGTCGAACACGACACCTTGCTCGATCCGTTCAATCTGACTTGTTCACCAGGCAATACACCAGGTGTCAGTCTCTGCTCGGTATTTCAATACGCGCAGGCCGGACCTCTTGATGTTGATATTCGTGAGAACTTCATGTTCAGTCACGCCTTCAACAAGCAGTACCACGAAGCCAAGTCTGATAAAGCCAAGCTGTTGAGTTTGGTCGAGACCACATCACTCGGAATTATCAGGCAACTCGGCGTGCGTCAAACACTGCCTTCTGATCTTGCGTCTGAAGAGTTCATCGAGATCGCTCCTGTCAACGATCAGGATGCTGGAGAGTGACAGATTACACACGTAACAAGCGCGAGCTTATTCAAGTGCTTCTGCCTCTGCAATTCCACCTCAACCGCGTTGAGGATCACTTTCGAATGAACAACGTTGATGTAAGCGATTTGTTTGCTGCCGTGCGTCAATGGATTTCAGATAGCGTAGAATACCCAGACGAACAGATCGAGGTCATGTTTGGCCTTCCTAGTTCGCAAGCTCCATAGAACAAAGATAAATGGCTACAGAAGATCTCACGATGATCGAGGTCAATGCTCTCGATCTTCAAGATGCAGTCAATGCGTTGTCCGTATCACTTGAGGAGGATGCTCCAGGTGAGCCTTCCTTCTACTTCAACATGGTGCGGAACCTTTTGTGGCCTTATCTGACTAAGGAGATGCGAACGCGAAATGTGGACTATATCGCTGATAAAAAGTATCTACCACCAGTCAATTTAATCCTTGACTAATGCAACAAAAAACTGAAAAGACTTGGTACCCAGCCATTGCCAGGTCTTCTGCATACATGTGCCCATACATTGACAGGTATGTGGTTCAGGCTGACATTGTCCAAAAAACTCAAATCAAGGAGGCACAACGAATTTATGTGGCAGATCAAGTCGATATTGATATCGGCGACACCATTACATGCGAGTGGCACAACCAATTTCGTATGTACAAACTGATTCAGACAGTGAATCAGGATATCCACACAGACGAATCTAATTCATATGGAGGTTTTTATTACATTGATGGTACACAAGCATAAATAAAATGAAACGTTATCATCTTTATCTCTTCACTCAAGAAGAATGTCCACCTTGTGATCGTGTTAAACATCATCTGAGTGGCCTTCCAGAGGCTCAGCAACAAGAATTGGACATTGTTCCAATGAAAGTACCATCTGGTGAACGAACAGCTCTTGCTGTCGAACTGGATGTAGAGCTGACTCCCACCTTGGTTGTCTGTCATGAGAACCTGGCCTGTGAGTATGACGAGAATGGAGATGAAATCTGTTCAGATTTAGAAGTGCATGTAGAAACCATCGTTGGCGGACAGAAGATTATCGATAACCTCGAGGCCACTCTGTCTGCCTACACCTATGCATTAGACGAGGACTGACGTCCTCGTCTTTTTTCATTTTCTTCAAACGACCTGACGTATATAAATGCCAACTTTCAATGGGCAAGAAATCAAATATTATTGAGACCAAAGGAGTCATCTTCAAAGAAAGTGGCAATGGCTACTTCAATGTGACTCTCGACGAACCAGAAGGTCATGAGTGCCTCTGCCGTGCATCTGGTCGACTTGTAACCAGAAAAATTCATTTACTGGTTGGCGACAGAGTCACTGTTGAGCTCTCTCCATTTGATCTGACTCGCGGGCGAATCACGCTTCGTGAGAAATGATTCAACACATCCATACACTTGAAAAACCGCTGATTTCAAAAATGACATTGCTGGAACAAGCACGAAAGTTTCGTGAGGCTTTTGGCCAAGAAATGTTAGATTCGGTAGCGCAGTATGGCTTCATTAAATCGAAGCTGTACCAAATGCAAACTGCTCTCGTCGCTGAAGAAGCTCAAGAGTTTCTTGCGGCAGCCGATCAGCTATATGCCGACCCTGAAAATGCTAAATGCAAAGAGAACTTCCTTAAGGAGCTCTCAGACCTCGTTTTTGTTTGCTACCAACACGCTGCTGCTTTTGGTTTTGATTTGGACACGGCTATGGACCGTGTTTTTGAATCCAACATGAGCAAGCTCGGTGAAGATGGCAAGCCCATTTACCGAAAAGACGGCAAGGTGCTCAAGTCATCTTTGTATCAAGCTCCAGTCCTCACTGATTTATATAACTGAAAATGAAAACAAGCTCAATGATCGCCCGCACTGGGCGCGTTCAAAACTGGCTTGACGATCCTACTGATGCCCTCCCGGTGTCATGCACGATCAGCGTGGTTGAAGATAGTATGTGGGGCAAAGGTTCTATTACTGACAACTGGTTGTTTACTACCTACGCCCTACAAAATGGGGCGGGTGTAGCTATTCACCTCTACAAGCTGCGTGCAAAAGGAACAGTCGGTTCGACAGGAAAGATTGCTTCTGGGCCTAATGCCTTTATGGAAGTCTTTTCAGCTATCAATTCTGCTGTAAAAAAGGGAAACCGATATAAAGCAGGTGCTGTGGTTCTCCACCAAGATTTAGATCACCCGGATATCTTGGAGTTCCTGACAATGAGTCGGGAAAAATTGCAATGGGCTAAACGCTGCGTAAGCATTACCCAAGAGACTTGGGACGCTGCTAATGATGATGTTCGCCAAGAACTACTTAAAGGCATTGCTCGTGGTGACATTTGGCTTGGCAAGATTGATTATGACCAACAAGGCAATCGTCTCCATTTAAATGTATGCCTTGAAGTAAAACTTTTAAATCGGGGCACCTGTTTATTGCAGCACATAAATGTATCTGGAGGTGAGGTTGAAGATATTCCTCAGGCCTTTGCAGAAGGCATGAATCAACTTGTCAATCTCCACGGCATTACTGGCGTAGATAAGGACGGATGGTACAGATCTCCTGCTGAGGACCGTCAGGTTGGCCTGGGCATGATTGGTCTGGCAAACCTACTGGCATTGGAGGGCGTTACCTATGCTCAATTTGCAGATGCACTAGAGCTTCACCTTGGGTCTACTGCAGATCTTTTAGTGACTCCTGACGCAACTAGAATTGTGAAAGCCCTTGCGGAGGGTATTGATAAAGCAGCAGCCATAGCCAAAAAAGCAGGCATGGATCGTGCTTTCTCGATTGCTCCAACCGCAAGTTGTTCCTACCGATATAAGGATCGGGCAGGATTCACCACCGCCCCAGAGATTGCTCCTCCGATTGGACGAGTAGTCGATAGAGACTCATCAAGTTTCGGGGTGACCACCGTGGACTATGGCTCTTGTGAAACGGCTGAAGAGGTTGGCTTTGATGTTTACTTCCGTGCCACTAACGGTATTTGTGAGCTTCTTGCACAAACAGGCCTGTTCCACGGCTATTCGTTCAACTCCTGGAGCGACTGCGTTACCTACGACGAAGCGTTTATCCAACGCTGGCTTGATAGTCCGCAGACCAGCCTTTACTACAGTTTGCAGGTTAAGGAGAACACTCAAGCCAAGGACGATGCAATGGTCGCCCTTGACGGCATGTTCGAAGAATTAGGCATCGTCAATGATGACTTTGCTGGACCCGATATCTGCCTGAGCTGTGCCGAATAAACCTAATTTTCTATATCAAGATGACTACCCCATACCTGCATCTTCTCAACCGGAAGCGGACCTGGACACCTGTCCCTGTAACCCAGGGTCAGCTGAAGAAGGGCGGCGAAGAGGTTGTCAAACGTGCTCTCGCTCTTCGTTGCCTCGAGATTCCGGTTGCTGACTTCATTACCGAAGCAACCAAGCGTGACCTTCCCCAGGGCACTGGCACCGAAGGTTGCCTAAAGCTGCTTGAAAGCAACATTGCTGATGAGGTTAAGCATGATCAAGCGTTGGACTTTGCAGCCGATGCGCATGGCATCCCTCAAGAATATGAGGATGAGGCAAAGCGGATTATGCAATCCTGGCTTGATCTTGACCGGCATCCAATCCTGAAGGCCGTTGTACTCGAGCGCAGCATATTTTTTGTGCTGTTGCCTCTATTTAGAGCGCTCGGAGATACAGGATTAAGAAGCGTGAGTCAGGACATCAGCAGAGATGAGACCGTCCATGTATGTTCGAATACACTTGTCTGTAATGCACTCAAACTTCAGTCTGATAACACCATCAACCAGATGCGTCGTGATGTAATGGACTGGATTCTTCAGCCCCTTGATCCTGTTAACGAAGACAAGCAGCTTTCATATAATTTCTGGATGAAAGCTTCGGACAAGCTTTACTCTCGCGGTAAGGCGGAAGAGTTGGCATATACCCGTGCAAGTCGTATGCCAGCGTTCTTCGAGACCAATGCAAAAGATCTCCCAATGTACGCATGATTGCTGACTACAATCCTTCCAAGTTTCTTTCAACTGAAGCTAAAGTCAAGATTGCTGATGATCCCCGTTCTTGTGCTGTTCTAGCCATCTTGAACGGGCTCTCAGTCAAACGCGTTCGCAATATCAAACGGAATTTCAAAACCAAATGAAAATCTTTCTCGACAGCGCTGACACCAGCGAGGTCAAAGAACTTTTCGATACCGGCTTAATTGACGGTGTGACTACAAACCCCACTCTCATTCGTAAGTCTGGTCGTAAGCCTGACGACGTTTATCAGCATCTAGCTGATATAGGTCTTCAGGACATCAGCATGGAAGTGAGTGGTGACCGTTTGGCCATGCTTGAGGACGGCCATCGCCTTGCTGAAAAGTTTGGTGATGTAGCCACGATCAAGCTCCCCATGACAGAAGACGGACTGTTGGTTTGTTCTCAGCTCTCTAAAGCTGGTATCCGCACCAACGTCACTCTCATCTTCTGCATTCCACAAGCAATCCTGGCTGCCAAAGCTGGTGCCACTTATGTTTCACCCTTTGTTGGCAGGCTCGATGATCAGTCTGTATCAGGACTAGAGGTTGTTCGAGGTATTGCCTCTCTCTACGCAAGCAAGCGTGTAAGCACTCAGGTCCTTGCTGCTTCTATCAGGACTGTGCATAGAGCGGTGCGCTCTTTTTACAACGGCGCTGAAGTTGTCACCATGCCTCCCCAAGTCTTCAAAGACATGTGGAACCACGTCCTGACAGACAAGGGATTAGCAATTTTTGACAACGATCTAAAGGAGCTGTTCTCCTAATGCATGACGCCAAGCTCGTCTGGATCACTCCAGATGCTGAAAAGCTTGTTGGATACATGGCCCGTGTTTCTAATCCAAAAAATCAGCACAATCCAAACGTTGCAGGACTCTTGCGGTACTGCATCAAGAATGAGCACTGGAGCATCTTCGAGATGTGCCATATGTGCGTCGAGATCCAAACCACCAGGGCGATCAGCGGTCAAATACTTCGGCATAAGACTGCTGCATTTCAAGAGTTTAGTCAGCGTTATGCAGCTGCAACTGAACTAAACGTTCCCGAACTTCGCCGACAGGACACCAAGAACCGCCAAAATTCTATTGACGATCTAGATCCTGTTGATCAAACTTTTTTGACCAGCAAAATTGAACAGCACTTTGCTGCTTCAATGGATCTCTATCAACAGCTGCTTGATAAAGGCGTGGCAAAGGAATGTGCAAGAGCTGTGCTTCCAATGAACACGGTTACAACAGTGATGATGGTCGCCCCTCTAAGAACATGGCTGCATTACATCGCACTCAGGCGTGGTAATGGAACACAGAAAGAGCATGCCAAGATTGCTCGCTCTTGCCATAAGATTCTTGAGGAACATTGCCCTATAATCTGTGAAGCTTTTTTCCACGAAGAAGAAGGCTGAACCGTAAACTAATACAGGAACAGGCAACTGCTATATGAACTTCATCACGGCAACCATTGAAATCCGATCTCATATTCCTGATCAGATCACGGCGTATGGGCTTCCTTATCGAGGTGCTGAAGCTGTGATTCCGTCAAGCAACAGCGCTTCAGAGACTCGTATTCGTTTGCTTTGCTACGACGCAGCTGGTGAGAAACTCACTGCGTTCCAAGGTATCAAACCTGCTACTCGAGTCCTTATTTCTGGCAATATTTATTTTGGCGATGACCCTTCAAAACCGTTTGACGTCGTTGTTTCGACGATCGAAAGCAACATCCCGCAGAATATGTACTGCAATCACGTCCTTCTTGGAAACGCGTTCTTCTCTAAGAAGGAGCCCCAAGATCGAGGAGAAGGTCGAACCAGCTATTGCAAAATCGGTTCAACCCTTGATAACAGCGACGTCACAACCTGGCTCTTCATGGAAGTCCCAGATGCTCGTAAGAAAAAACTGGTTGATCGCTTTCGTGCGGGACGCCAAATTTGTGTTCAAGGATATTTGCGCGAGTACCGTAAGGATGACAATCAGGATCCTTATCGGGCTATTGTCGCATCTGATTTCACGACTCGGAAAGATAAGCCAAGCAATGGAAGAGCAGCTCCGGCGACTGGCTCTGCGGCGGGGTACGGACAAATTGATCCAGTACCCACCGGATACTAAATACAAGTGGCCTACTAATTAAATTCGGCCCCCAAATTAGGGGGTCTTTTTTTATGTTTACCCCACGCAAGTGAATAGCGATCCTTATATTGAATAAGTCAATGACTAATCAATATGGCGCTTCAAGTACTTCCACCTGAACTCCTTGAAAAAAACAAAGATTCAATTGAAACTAAAGAGCCGCAACCTTATTGGAAGCCTTCATCTTTAAGTGATGGTGAGTCTGAGGAGTTCCGTCTTCTTGGATGTTATGGAACTGGACACGCAATCACTGGTTGGCAATATGCATCAGAAGCAAAAGATCCTTCGACAGGAGATCTTAAGTTCAATGGCTATGTTGTTACTCGTAGCCACCCTGGCCAGCCTGACGACCTTGCCCGAGAAACCGATTGGTCCAAAGCCGATCGACCCAAAATCGATGGCAGCTTTGTCAAGCCACGCAAGTTCCTTGCTTGGGTAGCAACCTCTGCTGCTCGCTCCCGCATGGAGGTGTTGTTCATTGAGCAGAAGTCCTTGCGTGAACAGCTCACTGAAATCCTTCAAGAGGCTGAGGACTACACCTGGACTGATGAGGGTCTGGCTAATTTCTCCATCAAGATCACCCGCAAGGGAACTGGTCTTGAAACGACTTACAGCATTCTTCCGAAGGTCCGTGCTGTACCTGAAAAGGTCAAGAAGCAATGGGTCAAGGAACAAGACTCCATTTGGTTGGCCAACTTCTTTGAAGGCAAGGATCCTTTCGAGGGAAAGCAAACTGAAGAGAAAGGGTTGCCTGCTGGTGGTATCGACAAACGTGGCTCCACTGTCTTGCCTAAGCAAGCCAAGAAGCCCATTCCTGAAGATGCGGAGTTTTGATGTATCGCCCTCCTTTTGGAACTGTTGAGTACTACAAGAGCTGCTTCGACGACATCGTCTGTGATGCGCCTGAAGACCCCAACGCACCACTCAACATCTTGAAAGCTTTCGAAGCTTCAATCACTGATTGGTTGAAATATCACTCGGACTGTGTTCAAACATTTGAGCAATTGCATTCCGAATTCCTATCCCAGAAAAAAAAGGTATAACCATGTCTGCAGCAATCGATAATCTGCCCCCTGAAATGAAGGCACGCCTGGCTCAAATCATGGCCCAGGCCCAGGCTGGCATCCCTGAACAACCCCATCAACCTGTGCAACAGCAGCAGGTGCCTCAACAACAGCCGCCTGCTCCTCAAGCAAAGGCACCATCACTGATGGATCACATCGTTGCTCTGCGTAAAGAAGTCTCTGATATGAGAGTTCAGGTTGATGCAGTTGGACAAGTAACTGAAGCAGTTGGCAATGCGGTGGGGCAGATGTACCAAATGTTTCAAGTCCAAACCCAGCCTTCAAATTACGGCGCAAATCTCCAAGCGCAGGGCGATGAGGTAGCAGAGGGTGACTACTGATCGCCCATACCGCATTCAGACTGATGCGGGCCACAGAAAGTACCTCTGTTCCGGTCTTTATATGCCGTCAGTGACCACCGTCCTGTCGGCTACTGAGACTGAGAAGTCAAAAGCGGGCCTTAGGACTTGGCAAAAGAACAATCCAGGTGCACTTGAAGAGGCGTCCAAGCGTGGCTCTGCCATCCACAAGTGCTGCGAGGACTACATTCGTGGCCTTCCTCTGGACTGCCCCCCGGAATACAACGGATTTTGGAACGGAATTAGCCAATACCTGGATTGGTTTGATACGATTCACTGGTCAGAGAGACCTCTCCGTAAGGATTGGTACCACCTGCGAAGTAAGGATAAGGAAGTTGCCTATGTCTGGTCTACCGAGCACCTCTACGCAGGTTGCCCTGACTTGATCGGGGAAATAGGCGGAGTCAAGGTGATTGCTGACTTCAAGACAAGCAATGGGCCATATTCAAATACTTTCCCTGAAAAGGGAGATCGCATGGGCTTTGGCGGGTTCAGGAAATTTCAAAAATGTGCTCAGCAAATGGCTGCGTACAGGCTTGCCCTGAATGAACGTACTGGTTTCCTTTGTGATGTTGCTTTGATTATTGTTTCTACCGAAGAAACGTCTCAGGGCATTTTCATTGACAGTGATCAGATGCAGTTATATGAATCTCGTTTTCTAAAACGAGCCAAACAGTTTCACGATATGGAGGATAATGAAGCTCAGGGTGTCAATTCATCAGGAGATGATGAACAAGGAGGCTAAACCTTCCCAAGGTTGGTCTCCACAACTCGCTGAACTTAAATTCCTCATGAATTGGGTAGCTGCTGGCCACGGCTGGTGCGCTACCCACTTTGTTGGCCGTCATCGTCTTTCAGACAATGCCAGAGGAAGCAATGTCGTCGTCGTTGATATTGACGGTGACACTACTCTTGATCACTTTTGGAATTCTCCAACAGCACTGGACTGGTGTGCTGCCACCTACACCTCATGTAGTCACACTGAAGACTCCCACCGTTTTCGAGCTCTCTTCCCCCTGGGCCTTGAGCTTCAAACCACTGCGCAACACAAGGCTGCTTATCACTTCATTGTCAGCAGGCTGCTCGCAGACCTGGGCATCGAACGCCTCAACGACAACTGTGGTGAAAAACCGGAACGTCTTTGGTACGGCAACACCAATGCCCTGACCCTATACAACACCGAACCTAGGTATCACCTAGTACCCGCCGACATCCTTGAGACAATTGAAGTTGAGACTGACCAGTTCGACTTCATTAAATCAGATATTACTGAACTAGATCTAGAGCGCTGCCGATGGCTGCTTGATAATTTCATCAACGTCACAGAGGATGGTGAGTATTCAGAAGGCAATACTGATAATCGCTCTAGTTACATCCAAGTAACAGCTGCATGTGCTGGTATTGGTGAATGCATCTTTGATTCTTGGGTTCACTGGGTGAGTCGTGGTCACCACGGTGAAAAAGAATCGAACCTAAAAGCAGACAAGTGGACAAACCTGGGCGATTACGGCGGTCATAAACGCCTTTACGGAATCGCCAAGCAGCAAGACCCCAACTGGCGTCTGAAGCTTCCGTCAGAACTGAAGTTCAGAGCCGAAGGTTCCGCCACTGGCTATGCCCAGTGCGACCCGGAACCCAACTTCGCAGAACACATCGCCATATCTACCCAACAGACCATGGACAACCAGGACTACGCCGAACCAACTCCCGATGTTCAGGTCTCAAAGAGCCGTGGACGTCCTAAGAAAAATTCCGATGACTATTCCGAGGAGCGTCAATCGGATTTTGCAACGGTCAAATCACTGCTTCCCAATCTTCGCAAGAACCTGCTGACAGGGATGATCGAGTACACCAGCCCAAATGGTGAGCTCTGCGTGCTCCAGGGATATGACCTGGACCTGATGTCGACCCGTTTCTGCGTCGAGTACAACACGTACATCCCGGAGACACGCTGCAAGAACGCAGTGATGTATGCGGCTGAAATGAATAAGCACTGCCCTATCAGGGCTTATCTGGATCATTGCTCAGCAAATTCCAATCCACATCCCGATTGGGAGAACGTCGGTCAGTTGTTTCTTGGAAACAAGCACAAGCTGGCAACCCTTGCGTTCCAGCGCATGATGATCGGCGCAGTAGCCCGTGCTTATGACCCTGGCTGCTCGATGAGCTGGGTTCCCATCCTTGTTGGTGCTCAAGGGGTGGGTAAGAGCATGCTTGCTCGGAACCTGGTCCCAAAGGAGCTATTTGCTGAGGTCACTACTCCTTTGGAGCTGCTGATGAAGGAGCAGTACAGGCTTCACACCGGTTGGATCCTCGAGCTCCCAGAGATCGACAACTACTTCTCAGTGAAGAACATTGAGAACTTCAAGAACCTCATTACTGCCAGGGTTGATGAGACGCGCCGTCCCTACGCAACTCTGCCTGAAAAGCTGACCCGCCGTTTCATCATGATCGGCACGACTAATCGAAACCAGTTTCTTGTCGACAGCACTGGCAACCGCCGATTCATTCCTCTTGAGATCCCGTCTGGTTTCAAAATCCCGTTTGAGCAGATTGCTAATGAGCGTGATTCCCTGTGGGCATCAGCTATTGCTGCTTATCGATCGAACGTCAGACACGAGTTTCATTCCGATGAGATTAACCAGATCAATGAGTACATTCAAGAATTTGGTGATCCTGATCCTTGGACTGAGATCGTTAGCCGTTATGTCAATAGCCGCGAGGAAGTACGTGCTGTTGACGTACTGAGCACTGCACTCAACCTTGAACCCACTAAGCAGGACCGGAGAGCTTCTCGGCGTGTTTGTGATGTGTTGACGTCACTTGGCTGGCGTCGATTAAATACTACGCGTGAAGATGAAACTGGAAATAAAAAATCAGTTCGTTTGTGGCAACGTCCAAAAAACGATCCTATTAATCCAGAAAACCACATTATGGGAGAGTATTAAATATACTTGTCTTGAAAAAGAGATATCAGGTTTTGATATATGCTTGCTCAAGACATCAAAATAGGACAGCGTGTTCGCGTTATTCCTAATGGACTAACTGCACTCGTTGTTAGCGACCCTGAATACTATTCACCTCGCGCTAAACTTGTTCGTTTAAAGTATGAGAATAGTACTCGATATGAGTACATGATTAATCCTTTAATCGAACTACTTCCAACAAAAGATCAATACCCCGCACACGGTGGTACTCACCAACGAAAATCATCTAGCGAAGAATGACAGAAGCAAAATCTAATAGCAAGGGGCATGCCTATGGGCGACGCAATCTTCAGCTATCTAATACATCGGAAGCTGGAGAGTTGTGCATCTATTCCGGCCATTCCGTTGGACGCTTCTCTGCTTCCAGCATGCGTTATGACAGTCATCAGGCATGTACGCGCTGTGTTGCTGCTGCTCGCGAGGGTCGTCTGAGCTTTGACGTATCACGCCTGCTAAAAAAACATCGCAAACGTGCACTCAAATTCTGGAGCCAGGTTGACATTGGTGAACCTGACGATTGTTGGGATTGGCAGGGATGCATCAATAAAAAAACCGGTCAACCTCAGTTTGCTTGGCGACGTCATGGAATATCGAGTTCTACTCAGCATCATCCCCAGCGGGTTGCTATGTGGTTTACTTGGGGCGATCTTGGATATACCGGTGTTAAAAGCACTTGCGGTAACAAGTATTGCTGTAATCCTTTTCATCTTATTCCGCAAAACATTGGAGTCTTTGTAGACGACGAGAGTTATATGGAAAGTTTTGAGCTGGCTGTACAGATACACACGCTTAAACAGCAGGTGATTGAGTACCAGATGGAAGAGGCAATCATGGAAGAAGAGAAACTTCTTGGATCTGCTGAGTCAGCTGCTAGAGCTGGCCTTCTGTTTGATGGCAATGCTGAATTTGCTGATCGCCTTGATGCAGTAATTACTGACTTGATGGGAGGCAATCACGTCAGTCAGGTACAAGACGGGGCAAAACTATTCAATCATCTCATTGATAATCAGCAGGATATCGATGAAGATGAACCTGAAGATATCCCACAAAAAGATTAAAACTAACTTAATGTAATTAAAGAGTCTTATCGTTATGTCTCGCCGCACAGATTTACTTCAGCAACTTATTGCCTCAGACAAATGGGGTGATGAAAAGGAGCAAGAGCAAAAATTTCTCGCGACTACTGCTGAGCTGATTCTTACTGACTTTATTAACATTGCGATTAATGGAGTCAATACGTCAGGCGCTGGCTCCCTGGTGATCAATCTCTGCAATGACTCAACGGTCTTTATGTCCGGTGAGGATGTCGAAAGAGATATTGCTGTGGCTGAATCGAACGATGATACGGAAATCGTTGACTTTCTCCGTAGCTTGATCGAAAAGATTGATGATAACGACTGGTCTAAAAACGTTTTAATTACACTTATCAGTGATGCTGGAACAAGAACATTTAGTCTCGAAGCAGGAGGGAGCCAAGAGAGCCTCCGAGCGATTACAGAAGAATATTCAGGATAAGCTTGAAAGTGAAGGTCTAAAGCTACCTCTCTATCCCACGCCTCAAATTATTGAAAGAGCGCGGCAGGTGATGGGGAG
>Ga0163109_10001931_pt1 | contig 16303 bp, 21 predicted proteins | sample CRUFie1St13metaG_FD_108704 | JGI IMG/M metagenome (GOLD analysis project Ga0163109, IMG submission 108704) | Marine microbial communities from the Costa Rica Dome - CRUD Field 142mm St13 metaG | ecosystem: Environmental > Aquatic > Marine > Oceanic > Photic zone | place: Costa Rica: the Eastern... | reverse complement strand
TGATGTCGCGGGTGGTATATTTGTTAGTTTAAAGAAAGGCATTTGTAACATCGATGATTGGACTATAGATACTATAGATGGCAAACCAGTAGTGTATTTGTGTAATGTAAGCACTGATATGGAGAAGATGATAACGGCTTTTAAAATTATAATTAAAATAAAACAATTAAATATTGATTGGAGTGTCACGGAAAAATTTAAAACGATACAAGAATATTTAAAATCATATACCAAAGAAAAGAAGAAGCAATTGAAACTTGTGAATACTTTTACGAAAGGGTACACGGAATCTATTGAATCGATGGATAAACAATTACGTTTATTTATTGATAATTTGCAAGCATAGATATTAAATATAATGTATATTTAATATATATATATGGAAGACTTTATGAAAAGACTGAAAGAGAATGATAAGGTGCTTGTTAAGGCTACAATACAAAATAAGACGAAAGAATGTTATTTTTTAGGAACAGTAAATAAAAGCGAATATAAAGAAGGAGGGAATCCTGAATCATTATTGCATATTAAATTAGACCAAGATGATGGTGATAAGGTTCGAAGAATAAAATTAGATGGAATTGATATTGATGAAGTAAAAAAACTTATAATACCTATAGATCATCTTTTTAAGGATGAAAATATAAAACCTGCATCTATTAAAGGAGAATGTGGCGTTAATGATGATAATTGCGATGGGGAAATGGGCGAAAAGGAAATGCCGAAAGGAGTCACAAATCAGACACTTAATGTAGACATGGAGGGAGTAGATATGGCAAAAGGAACAGATCAAGACCCGTTTGACGAAGTAGTAGGGGAGCAAATTGTCGGTGGAGTAAAAGGGAATGAAGCATTAGTAGTACAGGATATTGAAGACGAAGAACAATTTGAAGACATGGGAGGAGGAAAGAAAAAGAAGAAAAAGAATCGTAGCAGAAGTAAAAAAAATAAAAAGAAGAGAAAAAGAAAAAATAGTACAAAGAAAAAAAATTAATTATATTAATTATTAATATAATTAATGTTTTATTTTTGTAAATATAAGGACATATTTGGTAAGCCCAAAGAGGGAGTTCATAGTTATAGAATTATGAATATTGCTATAGTTGATGTATTAGCTACTATATTGTTAGCGAAAGCAATACAATATTATATAATACCAGAAACAGATATATGGCTGATATTAGCAGGTAGCTTTCTATCAGGTATAATACTACATAGAGTGTTTTGTGTAAAAACAACAATAGATAAGCTATTATTTGGATGAAAGTATATCAATATAAAATCTTTCGAGTTTTTTTAGATTGGTTTTACTTTTGGCGAAAGAAAGTAATTTAGCTTCAATATTTTTTTTATTGTATTTAATTTTTAAGGTTTTATACAAATTTTTTTTATTTTTTGATTTTTTTAAATAAACAATTAATCTACGAACAAGTTCTTTTGTGATAATATCTTTCATTGGATGTTTGGAAGGAAAATCAGAAGGTAAATTAAGATTATCTAATCTATTGTTTGCGGCATATTTAATTCGAGGAATAACAGGATAAGTACCGCCGAATTCGTGATGTTTATAAATTGTTTTGAGGGGGTCTATTTTCTTTGTACTGTTTTTTCTTTTTCTTTTATTTTTATTTCTTTTTGTTTTGGGCATAATTATATTATAATAATATAATTATTTATTATAAATGGAAAAAATAAAAAAAGAAATAGAATTCGATTATATATTTAAAATAATATTACTTGGTAATTCGGGTGTTGGGAAAACCAGTATTGTTAGAAGGTTGAGAGATAAAGGATTTACTTGTAAAGGAGAACCAACAATAGGATTAGACTTTTCAGCAATACATAGTAATATTACTAATGGAAAGAAAGTAAAATTTCATGTTTGGGATACGGCGGGTCAGGAAGGATTTCGTAGTATTATATCATCATATTACAGAGGAGTTGCTTGTGCTTGTATAGTGATAGATGTATCGGATAAGGAATCATTAATGAACGCATCTAAATGGTTGAAAGAATATGAAAAATATAAAAGTGCAGGCGCCAACTCAGTTCCAGTTATAATAGGTAACAAAACGGATTTACCAAGAGCGTATCATTACGAGGAAGGTGAGAAGTGGGCAAATGAAAATGGTTGTTTGTATTGGGAATTGAGTGCCAAAAATAATGATAATACATCAGGTCTATTGTATTTTATAGGGAATAATATATTTAATAATTGGGATGGGATTACGGAATCAGTAGGGATTACAAAGAATGTTATTAAAAAAAATATAGAATTGGGAGTAAATACAAGAGATAATTTTATGAAAAAGTGTTGTGTGATAGTCTAATATTGGTATAACATTCTAACTTGTAAAGCAAAAGACCAATCCATGTTATTAAGATTAACTATATATCCTTTGTCATTTAATAATCGAACTCGAAAAGCAGATAAATTAACAGGACCAAAATAAACTCTTTTTGTAAGATCGGGTCGTGGATTATTAAATGTGAATGTTCCAAAATTAGTGATAGGACCATTAGGTATAGGTATTCTAATAAGAACATCAGTAGAAGCGGGACTTGTATATCTGTCAGCGGGTTTACCACTCATAGCAAGTTTAATTTGGTCAACAGTATAAAGTTGTGCTTGTGTTAAATTAGAACTAAGGTCTCTATTAATTTGTCTTGTGCCTCTACAATCCCTCTCAGGCAAATTAAATAAGGGTGGAGAGCAACCAGGGTCCATAGTTTGCTTATTATAATAGCTTGGTAATGAGAAATTGGCTTTGTTACTGGTGATTGTAACAAGGTCTTGATTAGGTTTGCTATTTTGAAAATCATCAATAGAAAGAAGAAAATATCTTGGACCTAATAAATCAAGTAAAGCTTCTCCAGTAGCTTTTTGTGTAGGTTGAATAATATATTCAGTTAATCTAAAACCAAGTAAATAACCAAGATTATAATCGATTTTTTGACCTACACCACCACCTTCGACACATAAAGAAATGGATGCTGAGGGTCTATACCATTGTATTTTAATATTGAATAGATTGTTGTTTTGAACGGATATTTTATGTTTTAGTGGGTCATATTCAAATAATAAATTTAAACTTGGGTCTACAGCATTAAGAGCATTTACAATATCTTGTGGTGTTTTATAGTTGCCGGCGGGGATGGCTTTAGGAACACCATCTTCTCTATCAGTGCAAAAATAGTTTGTTCCATATTCTTCATTAAATACCCACCATGTATAAGGTATTTCAGCACTTAATAAAGTGATTTCCATAGATTTTTTTAAGGGTTGATTTAAATTAACGGTATAATTGGTGGAACTCTGTAATTTTTTATTAGAATTAGGACCGATTGAAGGGCAAGATACGGACGATGGGTCAAGAATAGTGCGATAAGCGCTGTCGAAATTAATGGTTCTTGTAATGAATTGAATAGCAGTAGGATTTGTTTTTCCTTGTCTATAAAATTGTTGATGTGAATAGGCGGATGGCATTCTTATTTCAGCAATAACATTTTGCCTATCGTCAAGGTTTTTAATTTTTCCGGAATATCTATCGCCAATAATAATATCATCTTGTTGTTTAGCACCAACACCATCAAAGAAAATACTTTCTTTTTGAATATCATCTTTTTCACTTAATAATTTTTTTCTAACATCAAAGAAAAATTTCTTAAACGTAGGTTGTTTATCATATTTATCGATAAATCTTTGAGTAATACTAACAATATCAGCTTTTGTTAATTTTATATCTTGTAGAACGCCCATAATAGCGAGTAATTCTTCGCTTTGATAATTACTAACATCAAAATCTGTCATATCAGGCTTGGACATATATATACTTTCTATATATTTTATCTAATAAAAAATCTAATTAATTAATATAATGAACGTATTCGATAATTTGATGGCTCCATTAGAGAAGGACTATTGCGTATATTTCTACGTAATGGGATTGTTTTCTTTGTTAAGTGCTGTAGTAGCATTAGTAAGTGTAGTTCCATGTATGATGGATAAGAAAAAGAACCAATATTGCTTTAATTTAGTATTGTTGGCGGTTCAAATGGGTGTAGGATATTTAGTAAATAGAATGCTATATAATATGTGTATTAATTGATTGTAGTTTGATATCTAACTATTATCAATTGAGTGAAGTGACATCTGCTTTTTCACCAGTTAAATTTTCAGCAGATTTTTTTAACTCATCCATAGTTGGTATATGAGCATTTTTCCTGTAAGGTTCAAATTTTTTATATTTATCAGTGAAATCGATAATAGCGGGTAGTCTGGTAATACCCTTATCATTCCTATAATAAGAAGGTATATACTTAAATTCATTGCGACGATATGGATATACAGCAATAGTATCTTTTGGAACTTGTGAAGAGATAACTATTCTGACAATTTTAGGTTTTGATGGATTTTGTGCTTCTAAGTATTTTTCAATAAATGCAACCTGTCCGGTAGCTTGTATAAAACAAATCATTTCATTTCCTTCAGTTCCACAAACATTATCCATTAAGAATCCATTGTGGTCGTTATATATGGCTTTATATAGAAATGGATAACCAAGGCCTTTGCCTTTAGCAAAGAAACCCTTCAAACTCCATGGGTCTGTTATGTCCAATCTTTCATATTTTTTTTTTAGTTCATTGTCATCTAAATTTTTACCAGTAACAATCTTATGTATTTCTTCTTTTAATTGTAGCTGTTGTTTTCCCCATTCGCTGGCATTTAGATCGAATTCTCCATCTTTATTAAATACTTGAGGACAACACAGTCTTACAGGTCCACTCATTCTATAATTAGTGTTTAAATACATAACATAGTTACGTGCGTGAGGGGCGTAAGCAAATTCAAGGCTTGTTTTAGAACTCATGATTATTATAGTTAATTAACTATTAATGTTTAAAATGTAATCAATTTTAAATAATTAAACCTTGAAAGGGGTGCTTTATTTTCAGTGCTTTTTTCGAAGTAAAATTGAATTACTTTATATTATAATATATAATATAAGAAATGACATCAGTATCTAATACAACCATGAATTCAAAAATGCCTTGTGATTGTGATATATGTTGTGAGCCATTCACAAAACAAGTAAGAAAACCAATTCGTTGTGGTAACTGTGAGTTAATAGCGTGTGCAAGTTGTGTAAAACAATATTTATTAAGTCAAAAAACAAATCATTGTATGGGGTGTAAAGTGGGTTGGACAGACGCATATTGTAGTAAAGTATTGGGTGGGTTTATGCATGGACAATATAGAAAGTATACTAAGGAATTATTATGGGATATGGAGAAAGCGAGAATGCCAGAGACGATGCCTGCGGTTGAAAGAACGTTAAAGCTGAGGAAGATGAAAGAAGAGGCGCAAGAAATGGAGAAACAAATTGAAGAGGCAAGGCGCGTGTATGAAAATCTAAGGAATATGCAACATACATTAAGGAGGAATATAGAGATGGGAAATGTAGATGGTTCTTCAAAAGAAGAGATGGAGACCAAAAAGAAGCAATTTACAAGGGCGTGTCCTGTAGATGGTTGTACTGGTTTCCTATCTTCACAATGGAAATGTGGTGTATGTGAGACGTGGACATGTAAGGATTGTTTAGAAGTTATAGGTAAGGATAAAGATGCAGAACACACTTGTAATCCAGATGTTTTGGCGAGCGCTCAGTTGTTGAAGAAAGAAACAAAGCCGTGTCCATCGTGTTCAGCTGCTATATATAAGATATCTGGTTGTGATCAGATGTGGTGTACACAATGTAAGATACCATTTTCGTGGAGGACTGGATTAAAAGTAAGTGGAACGATACATAATCCACATTTCTATGAATGGCAGAGAAAGAATCAAGGGAATGTTCAGAATCCGGGTGCTGTTATGTGTGGTGGTATTCCAACCTGGGCAATGTTTTCAAATATTCTTAATAAAATAAGATTTACAAATCCCGATGTAAATAGATGTGGTATTCATTATATGCGTTGTTGGTATCAAAGTAATAATGGGTATATCGCTTATTTGTCGAGCACCGAAGGGGTAACAAATTGGACTCACCATATAAGTTGTTTAGATGCGGTAGTGCAGAGGTATAGACGGTATCCTCTTACGGTAGCTAATGATACTAATAGTGGTATAAAAGAAGAAGCTTGGTTTTATTGCTGGCATCATAGTAAAAAAAATAACAGGGAAAGATATGAAATACCATTAGAAAAGGTGATTTTAAAAGATAATCTTGACGGTAATCCTATAATAGACATTAAAATACCTCAATTATCTATTGAAATATATAATCTATGTGAGACGTTGAGAGTAAAACATAGAGGATGTACTCATTTTCAACACGTGGAATTGGATGGTTACAGGCGTAAAGTGAATAGACATACAAATGATCATGAAACTGAGCGTGTTTCATATATACTGAAAGAATTGAGTGAAGAGCAATTTAAATCCAAATTAATTAAAGAGGATAGAAAACATAAAAAGGAAAGAGCTATACTTGATATATTTGAAGTGTATAATAATGTAATAGGTGATTGTTGTAGGACGATGTATAATGAGAGAAACGGAGATAATGTATTTGCCGTAGTAAAACGAGAGCTGAATAAGATGGAACAAGTCAGATTATACTGTAATTGTGAATTGATGAAATTAAGTAAAACATATCAACAGTGTGTTCCTATTATTGGTTATGATGGCTATACTGTGAGTCATAATTATAAGTATTATAGTGATGCGTGGAGAAAAAGAGATATGGACGAAGAATTAACAGAAGAATTATTGAATGAAGCAAATAAGCATTATAGAGTTGATCTAAAAAATAAACTACCAAAATTTATAAAAAATCCTAATTATGTATTTAAGGCTCCTGATGAACTGGATATGGAGGTGTTTGATATGTATCTAAGGGGCTATGAATACAGGAGAAGAGGAAGATTTTAACGGATAAATAAATTTCTTAAAAAGTTGTAAACAAACTCAATATTTTGAGGTTGTTTTTTAATGTTAGGACATATATGTCCGTGTTTTACTTGACCACAACTATCGCAACGACGAGCCTTGAATGCGAATATAGGCTTTAATTTACAGGTTTTATTATTTTTATTTAATTTTCTATGTTTTTCATCTTTTATACGGTGACAAGTAGAGCATCTTCGTATAGTTTTCTTTTTATTTTTCCAATCAAAATTACCATTGATATCTATAAATTCTTCGTGTGGAGGAGCAGTGAGAATTCTTTCATTTTTTAATGAGAAACAACCAGTATTCCACCCTCTTTTAAGATGATGACTACCTTTAAAAACTAAATTTTCAAGAAGTTTGAGCGGTTTAATATTATTAGGATTGGTTAATATATTTTTTCTGGTTATATGAAATTTACCTACATATAGGAATGAATTATAATAATCATCATTATATATTCTAACGCCCCATTCTTCACATCTTCTTGGAACATTTTTTATTACACCAATACCTTCAATTTCATTTTTTTCATTGTTCATTTCTAATATAAATATACCAGAATTTGGTTTTATACTTGAAGGTATGTGTGTCATACGAGTAAGCATAATAAAGGATTCCCTATTGTTTCTTTTTTTGAAATCAACATTTTCTTTGTACGTTTCAGTAGTAAATTTGGATGTACCAATATTAGATACTGAATTTATGAAATTGATATCTTGTTTATTCATGAATATTAAATATTGTAATGTATAATATTTAATATCAATTTTATTAATTACACCATATTAGCGCATTTGATTTTTTCTTCGCCAAATTCCAATTTTTCTTAGCGTTAGCCGTTACCTTTTTAACATTGCAAGATAAATTGAATAATGTTTGAGTAAGATTTTTAGACTGATTTTCTTTAGATATTTTTTTAATAATATCAAGGTCTTCTGGTTTTGTATCATATATTTTTGTTAATTTTGCGTCTTTTTTAAGGAAGAATGCTTTATAATATTCTTTTTGTAATTTTATCAATGTATCATTTTTTTGAATCAAATCCTTAGGATACTTCCCTATCCTGGTGAATGCTTTTGTATAAGATTTGTTTCTATTTGTGTGCATATGTAATACCATAGCAGAAGGTATCCATTCTTCGTCAATACCTTTTTCTTCCCAATCTTTATTTATCATTTCATATTTATCAAAGAAATGTCGTATATGTTTTGCGTGACAATCACGAAATCCTCCATAGTTATAATTTAATTCATCGGCAATTTTTTTGTCACCTTTATTTAATTCTATTTTTAAACGTGTAATATTATGATTTAATAGTGCTGTTTTAATTAAAATAGCGGTTTGGTGGTCTTTTTGTTTCATTGCTCTTTCAGCCAATCTCAAATAAAAATGGATATTATGTTTGACTTTTTGTTTTGTTAAGTATTTTTCACCATCACTTAATATTAAAACAACCAAGTTAGTAACAGCATTATTGGTATAATATGGTATAGAATTTTCTTTATTATATAGATAACTTATCAATTTTTTGGCTGCTTTTCTCATTGTTATTGTATTTTCTTCCAACTTTCTATCAAAATCAGTAGTCATTAAATCCATAAATACCTTTTTAAGATTAAAATTTTTATAACCCAAACATCCAGTGCTTGCTGTTCTGTTTTGATTACTTGGTGAGGGTGGAGGTGTAAGCTCAATTTCAGTCCAACTGTTCATTCTATTTAATTTGTCCGATGGGGCGAACATATTAACAGATTTGAACAATTCACAGCCTACTTCAGATAAAGTTCTGCTCTTTCTCTTAACAGGCATATTTATAATTATTTAAAAACAAGTTATTTTTAAATAATAATATAATGAATCCATTCTGTTGTGACTGTTTATTGGCATTTTGGGGTTGTTATTGTTGCGGACACATAGGTTTTTTTGGATACGATATAATAAATGAGAGGTATGATGTGACTAATAAATGTAAAGAAGCTTGTAATAATATGTGTAATAAAATGAAGAGACGGAAGGGATATGATAGAGTAGAATTAGAAATAGAAGAAATGGAACCAGAAATGATACCATCAGAAATAGGAGAGGATAAGATTTTATATAAGTCATATAAACCTATGCGAACTTTATATGAAATACCAGATTAGAATCGTATTTTCATGTTGTCAATTATATAAAAATAGATAGACCATTGGGCGAAACTTTTGACATAATTTGCGTGAAGGCCTCTATAGAAAGCTATTAAACCACCTTCATTTTTGTATATTTTTTTTGTTGCGTCAATTATACCATTATATTTTGGAACGGTGGAGTCATAACCTTGTAATTGAAGTCGTCTTCTTATAAGGTCCGTAGGATATGTAATGCTTAGAGACATTACACTTGCTAATCCACCATTTATGAATGGATACTCAGTATTATATTTTTTAACAACATCTTGAAAATAAAATAAACATCCACTAAAACTTCCAAAACCAACAATACTTGTTCCAAGTCCACCATACAATTTTCTTATGGGAGTTTTTCTAAAAACATCTATAATACCATTATATTTTGATTTATTTGTTTGTAGCGATAGATAACTACGAGTTGTTTCGAGTGGATAGATAAGACTCATAGAGATACAACCAGAACTTGCGCCAGATATTAATTTATTATTAATATCTTTGTTAATTTCCTTAAAAATCATATAATTTAAGGTGTATTGTGGTGTTCCTTTAACAAGGTTAACATAATTACCTTTCCATAAGTAACGAATACCTTCTTTTTTTAAAACATCTCTAATAGTTGAGTTAGGTATGAAAGGATTTTGCCTTTGAATGCGCCATAGTTCTATAGGCGCTGTAAGCGTTTTTGATACGGCAGAAGAAACACTTCCTTTAAAGAAATTATCTAAAAGTTCGCTCATCATTTCTAATATATAAGAAATATTTAAATAGATTGTAAAATAAATATAAAAAATAATTATAATTTTATATTAATATGTCGTATAATGAAACAGAAGCTGACTTTATAACAAGAGAAGATGATATGGAAAGATATGTAAAATCATATAAATACTTGGTAATAAAAGCTGATAGAAGTGTAGAATTATATCAATCATTAAGACGAATACAGAAAGATATATTAGTGGACTCATCAACAATATCAAAGAAGATGAAAGAAAATGGTGGAGATCACTGTATATGCGTGTCTAAACCAATGAACTATGTGTTCTATATAAAAAAATTAACATAGTTGATTTCTTAAAACCCATCCAGTTTTTCTGGCTAAATATCTATCATAACTATTATGTTTTTTATCAATGCCTTTACCTGTATCAATGAGACGACGTTTGTTTCTTAAACCGTGAACGACGCCAGAAGTCATAAAAGTTTTATTGTTTGATTGTTTTTCTGTAATATTACCGGGACCGCCAATATTACTGATTTGTAAATTCATAGCACAATCGTTATTTACTTTTGTGGTTTGATTTTCTGCCTGTTCTTTTGTTACGGCCAAAATCTTTCTATTAATAGTATCCGTGCTGGATTTTTGTTTATATTTCTTATCATTTAAACGAGGGTCACGAGGTTTAAATATATCACCGAAACAACAATTATTTTGAGGATAGCTCATAGTATATATATTAAAACAGATAATAAAATTGATTTAAATGTAATAAGAAATAGTAAAATATCTATGCCAACTAAGTGTCCGCACTGCTTTAAAGAATATAAAACAGCATCATCGTTTGCTAAGCATTTTACAATATGCCATGCCCTTGCTAATGCTGAAAAAAAAGATGAAATATTAAACACATTACAATTAACTAATTTAGTAAGGAAACTGATAAAAGATAATGAAAAACTTAAAAAAAAAGTAGATGAGTTGGAGAAGTGTGGAGTTAGTAAAAGAAAAAATGTGAATATTGTGAAATGGATGAATGATAATTTTAAGGAAGGAAAACATTTTAAGGAATGGGTTGATAAAATGGTTGTTGATATTAAAGCATTAAAATATGTTTTAGATGTTGGATTTAACAATGGTGTTATTGATATAATACTTAAAAATTGTAAGGAAGAATGGAATAGTAATCATATACCAATAAGATGTTTTAGTGAATTACCAGGAATATACGTGTTTGACCTTAAATGTTGGCGATTAATAAGTGATAAGGAATTTAAGGAAATTATTTGTTTAATACAAAGAAAGTTATTTATTGTTTATAAAGATATAGAAGACAAAATGGATATAACAAATTGTGATAAAAATGATAAATATTTGAAAGATATGAGAATATTATGTGGTGATGGTCAATTAGAAAAGAATAGTTTAATAATAAAAAATAAATTTTATAAAGAAACGAGACTTAGTGGACGAAGACTTGTTTATCAACAATATTAATTTAAAAAAAAGCCGAATATAGAATATAAATGGAAAAACATTTATATTGTATTAGACACGGATTGGCATTACATAATGTTCTTTTTTGGCATATGGGATCAAAAGCTTATACCGAACATAGGGACACACCACTGTTAGATGAAGGTTATTTACAAGCTCAAAAATTAAGAAATACTTGGGAAGATATAAATAAAATAGAATTGGTGTTAGTATCTCCCTGTTTAAGAACACTTCAGACGTGTAGCAATATATTTGATAAAGTAGGAACCAATACAATAGCATTGGATTGTTTAATAGAATATCCTATGGGTGGAGATGAAATATGTAATAAAAGAAAAGATAAAGAAATGTTATTGAGTAACTTTCCCTGGATAGATTTCAGTAATATTAAAAATAAAGTGGATTGGTCTGAGAAAAATGAAACAGTTAAAGAATTAGAAAAAAGAATAGAACAACTTAAAGAATATATTAAAATAAGACCAGAGAAACATATAGCAATAGTATCGCATAGTTCATATATTGGTCAAATGATATTTAAAAAAATAGAAGATGAGGAAAATGAATTAAAACATTGTCATCCATATTTATATAAATTATGACTGTAGGTTCGATATTTGCTGTAGGTTTTATGTTACTTTTTGTTGGTGCGATAGCGTGTCTTTCTTTATACGCGATATTAACAGAAAGACAGCAAAATAGGCGTGTAGGAGTTATTTAGATAGTGTCTTTTTTTTAGTGCGGTTTTTGCGGTTATTTTTTTTACGTGAAGGAAAAGCCTTCTTTTTCTTCTTTCTTTTTCTCTTATTTCCACCATGTTGTTTTTGTGCTTCAACCCTTTCTGGTCGTTTATATGCAAAATATAATTGTGGAAGTGGTTCACCCTCAGCTAAAGACATATCACTTTTTAATGATTCTATTGTATCTGTATCATTAACTTCTTTTATTACTGTGCCATTTTCTTCGATTAGATATAATTTCATTGTTTTCCAATGTTGAGAGTCTGTTAATCCTGTATTTCTGGCTTGATAGTAAAATCTTAATAATATTAATGGGTCCTTCATATTTATATCATATTTTAACATTGTCCCTTTTCCTGATCTTAAATTAATTCTAACTCTTTCTTCTTTAATCAATAATTGATAGTATGCCTCTATATTATCTTCCATAGCTTTAATTAAATCACTTGGTTCTTTTTTTATAATTTCATCTAAGTTTTCATATAAGTCATCTAATTTATCCATAATTAATATATAATGATAAAAAAAGTTATGTTTTTATCATTAATTTAAAAGTATTTTTCTGTGAATTCTTTTATAGTGAATATAGGTATTTTTAGTGATATGGCTTTTTCAGTTTTAGAAGAACCGTGGTCTTTATTTTTAACCAAAACTAAACAGGTTTTAGAATTAACAGTGTTAGTTAGAACAATACCGAATTTTTTGAATTGTTCTTCTAATTTTTTGTCTCTAAATCCCGTAATAGCAATTTTTTGACCATATAATGGATGACCAACATTAATATTGGTGTGTTTTACATATTTTAATTTACTTTCTTGTTTAATAACTCTCATAAATTCTACAAAATCTTTTATATGTGGAACAAATAACATAGCCGTTTTATCCTTAAATCCGGGTAAAGCAGCTATTTTTTTCAATTTATCTTCATCTGTTTCTTGTGATATGAGTATATCAGGATAAGTATTCAATATAGAAGTTACCCTGGAGAGCCCCATACCTCTACCTAATATATTGGTAGCTACAAGAAGTTCTGGTAATGTAGATTTAATAATACAACTTTGAATACTTTTGTGAATTTTATTAGCGGTTTTATCTTTGAAACCTTCTACAGTTAGGAAATCATCAATTGACATATTAAGAATATCTTGTACGCTATTGAAACCAGCGTTCATTATTCTTTGAACGTTACCTCTACCTAAGCCAACTACACCAATATTAACGAAGAAAGCATGAATCATTTTTAATCTTACTGTGATATCGTCATCAGGATTTGTGAGAACATAGTCAACTCCTTGTAATTCAACGTTGTATTGCTCAGGTGGAGGTTGAATTTCGACTGGTTCAATAACACTATGAACTTTTGGAATAACATCACCACTACGAATGATTTCAACAACAGCACCAACATCAATTCCATTATTGCGACGATACAATTCATTATGTACAGTGACATATGTAATAGTAGCGCCACATAAATTAACAGGTTTCACCTTGATTTTAGGCTTTAAATAACCATCTTTACTTGGTGACCATATGACTTCTTCCACAACAGTTTGTGCGATTTGGTCATCAGTAATGATTTTGAATGCCCAAGCGTGTTTTGGATTACCTGAGATTCTTTCAACGATTCTATCCTGAGTAATGATAATACCATCAATTTCAAATTCATAAGACTGTTTCCAATCGAGTAATGTTTGTTTTAATACATTGAAAGGACTTTTTGTTTTTTTTAGTGTTTCTGTGGCTATATATTTGACTACATTAAAACCAATTTTCTCTAACATTTGAAGTTGTTCAAGAGGGCTTCTAACAGGTTCAATTAATTCATAAGCTACGAAGGTTAAATCTTTAACAACGTTAGGATCAACTGATTTGGCGTTTAAAATACCAGAAACGAAATTTCTTGGATTAGCGAATTTATCACTATATTTTTCAGCGAAGAGTTGTTTTTCAATAAGAATTTCACCTCTCACACTAATACCAGGATAATTAGGTAGGTTTAAATATGGTGCTAAATGAGTTACATTTTGTCCGACTTTACCATTACCTCTGGTATATAATAATAATTTACCGTTTTCAGTAGAGTATCCCATAGAACAACCATCTAATTTGGCACTAACAACGTGAATACCTTTCCATTCTTTCGATTTTTTATTAACTCTATCTTCTTTCTTAATTTTATCCATAGACCACATTTCATAAGGAAGCTTCATTTTACGATCTTCATCAATTTTTATAAGGGTATGACCTTCATGAACAACCTTATTGTCTGGATACTTTTCTTTGATGAAATCAATAAGATAATCATATTTGGCATCGCTCATAATAGGTTGATTATTATTGTAATAACCGATATTGGCTTCTCTAACTAATAAAGTTAGTTGTTCTTCGGTATAATCCGCCAAAACCTTATTATTGTTGATAAAATCCATTGTTAATTTGTGAAGATTATTGTGCTTTTTCTTTCTGGTTTTATTTTTTCTTTTAGTAAAAACTTTAAAATTCTCAGCTGTTTCGCGGTCTTCAGGCTCTACCCATTTGATATTTAAGAAGTCGAATATATCCTTTTCATCCTTAAATTTATGGTCTATTTTTGCTGATTTTACACCCTTTTTAAGCTTACATAGACCATGTTCATTCATAGTATAACCCATTTTAAGTGCTTGTCCTCTCATAAGTGTGTTAAATATTTTACTACCAGTGAAATATAATACAGCGAAAGGATATTCTTCTTTCGTGGTAAACATGAAATCCAATCGTCTTGCCGGATGACCACGCAATTTACCGACGGTTAATGATTTTTTCTGCCCTTTTGACAATAGTTCAATAATAATACGCTGTTTAACCAATGCTTCAATAAACATATCGAAAACTTTTCGGTCATCTGTTTGAGATGTGATAATAACGTCAATATCACCTGAATTATCAGCGCCTCTTCTATAAGAACCAACGATTTCAAAATGTAAGCCGTCAATATTAATTTTGCTCATTTTTGTTCGATAATGTTCAATTTCCAATCTTGGAATACGCTTTAAGATATCTTCATAATATTTCAATCCTTTTTTTTGAACATCATTCAATAAATGATCCTGATATTCTCTAAGCTCATCAATTGTTGTCACTTTATCGTCATTAACAAGCGATGCTGCCTTCTTAGGGCCTATACCATAAACATTTGTAAATATATTTATTGGATCGTTTTTGAATTTTTCAATCATTTTCAGCGTTCCTGTGGATTTAAATTCCTTGAATTTAGACACTGTTGAGGCACCAATGTTCTTGATTTTACCCAATTCAACAGGGCTTTCAATTTCTTTGTTATATAAAATTAAAGCATCGATGGCTTTTTGGGCTGCTTTCGAACCCATAAAGTCACCTTTTTTGCTTTTAATTTGTTGTACTTTTTGGAGAAGGTTAATGAATTGTTGATTCATGCTCATGATTATTAATTTGTAAAAATATATTTATATTCATTCAATTTTATAATTGCATAATATATAATGCACCTTGTTATAATTATAGCATCTATTGTTCTTAGTGAGACTGTAGCACAATATTACATAAAGAAATATCAAGAAATACCTTCAAAGTATTACTATTTAATGGGATTAGGACTTTATGGTATGGTTGTTTATTTATTAAATAAATCATATGAACATACTACTATGGGGACAGTAAAGATATTATGGGCTGGATTGAGCTGTTTAACCGTATTACTTGTAGGTAGATTTTTCTTTGGAGAGAAGGTAGAAGCAAATGAATGGATAGGCATGTCATTGATATTACTTGGAATAGCAATAACACAAATGAAAAAAAGCATGTGGCTAACAAAGCATTTAAGTAAAGAATTTAAATCACTTTTTAATTAAAATATTTTTTTAAGAATTTTTTAGAAATAATATTATCAAGGTGTTTTGCTTTGATATCTTTATATTTTTTGGAAGTATATTTTTGTATTTCTATTTTTTCAGTTATTTTTGGAACAGAATATTTAAACATTGAATATAATAACTATGTAGAAAATTAATTATGAAATAATTCATATATTTAATAATTAATTATATATATATGAGTGAAATGATGATAAGTTCAGGAAGTGTAAAAACAATTGTTAACAATAAAGTTATTCAGGATAAAGAATATGCATTAAAACATGATGGACAAAATATGAATTTTGGTGTAAAAGATGGTGTCCAGGGCAAATTAGTTTTGGGCAAATTAAATAATAAGG
>Ga0163109_10001930_pt1 | contig 16308 bp, 12 predicted proteins | sample CRUFie1St13metaG_FD_108704 | JGI IMG/M metagenome (GOLD analysis project Ga0163109, IMG submission 108704) | Marine microbial communities from the Costa Rica Dome - CRUD Field 142mm St13 metaG | ecosystem: Environmental > Aquatic > Marine > Oceanic > Photic zone | place: Costa Rica: the Eastern... | reverse complement strand
TAGCTAATAATAATATTAAGTGAATGAGGTATTTATTTATATTTTGAAACATGATCAACCTAGTTAGAATACTAAGTTGAGATCCCGTGCTGTGTCAATTGAAAATTCAGATGGTTCGTCACTTGGTACGCCGTTTGAGATTTCGTCTGTTCTTCTTTGCATGTACATATTTCTTATACTAACGTAATAATCTGTTGAGCCTGCCTCTATGTCGTCAAGTACATCCAGTAACTCTTCTCGTGCAACCACTGCTTCTGAAATTCCGTAGGTATAACGGTATCCATCATTTTGGTTTTGTAAGTACCAAGTAAGCGGGTGTACTGCAAAGTCTACGACGCGTCCAGCAATATGACGTGGAGTTGATGGTCCAAAGAAGGGTGAGACTATGTACGGACCGCTCTCAACCCCGTAAGTAGCAAGTGTTTGCGCAAAATCTTCAGTATGCCTTGGGTAACCCATATCAGTTGCAGGATCTCCAAATCCAAAAAAACCAACTGAAGAATTAATAACAAACCTATTGATTGTGTTAGATGCGCGTTCTTTTTCACCTTGTAGAATATCATTAAACAAAATTGTTGGAGATTCTAAATTGCGTAAGAAATTTCTTATCGACTCACGCCCACTTTCTGGCACGATATCCCTATATGCATTTGCCATTGGTTTTAAAATAGCTTTGTCAACTGCTTGGTTAAATGCAAACATTTTTCTATTTGTAGCCTCGTAAGGATCAAAAGTACTATAATCGATTTCTTGACCAGACGGCTCGACATATGATGAATTATAATTTTCTTCAATAAATTGAGAAATATCAGCTTTGGACCCTGTTGGGTGTAAAAAAAGCATAAGTGATAGGATTATTACAAAAAATAATTTATGTGTATTTATATTGGCCACCATTTCATCCCATGTTTTTTATTATGTCTACAAAAAGCTTTGGTTAATATATATCAAATTAGTATAAAAATAAATAATTTTGATATATTGTATTTATAGTTTATGCGTTAAATATTAACTACATCTTAAAACCAAACGTATTAAATTTTAATATTGTTCAAAATTTGGGCAAAATAAATTTAATTTTCCCGATTGTGCAATATATCAACAGCTTTTTAATCGAGTTTTTCAAATAATTTTGATATCATCATGTGATGAAATCAAATCAAATAATTATGCTCGATGGCGGTATAGGCCAGGAAATATATAAAAGAGCAGGGTCACCCGAATCACGAACACTTTGGTCTTTGAGGATAATGCAAGAAGATCCAGAGATTGTAGTTGGTGTTCATATGGATTTTATAAATGCTGGATCAAAAGTTTTGAGCTTAAATAATTATGCCGCAACCCCATCAAGATTGGAGAGAATTGGTATGCTCGATAGTTTTGATGAAATCCACTCTTTGTCTATCCAGTTGTTAAATTCTGCTATTTCTGATTCAAAGTATACGAGATCTGATTTATCTATCGCCGGTTGCTTACCGCCACTTATCGCTAGTTATACCGCCGAAGACAGAAGAGATAATAAGGAACTTTTTGATGAGTATATACTCTTAATTAAACAGCAAATTGATTTTGTCGATTTATTTCTAGTTGAAACAATGTCTAGTCTCAAAGAGATAATAGCTGTCACCGATGCTCTCGATTATTTTGGACTAGGACATTATGTTAGTCTCACGTTAGATGATGATCATCCTAGTTTACTCAGATCTGGCGAAAATTTAGTTGATGCAATCAAGTTATTGGAAAAGAGATCTGCGGATGCAATTTTATTAAATTGCTCCTGCCCGGAAACAATATCATCGGCATTATCTAATTTTAAAAATACTGATATACCTTTTGGCGCTTATGCAAATGGTTTCTCTTCTGTAAAAGATTTAAAATTTGGAAAAAGTGTTAATGTATTAAAGGCAAGAAATGACCTCGGTCCAGATGAGTATTCAGAATTTGTTATGGATTGGATTAGTCAAGGTGCAAGAATTATTGGCGGTTGCTGTGAAATTAGCCCAAAGCATATCAACAGAGTTTCAGATCAGCTACATCTTAATGGTTTTAAGACGACCAAGTTTAGATTCTGAATTTTCTTTCTCTCCGTATCCTCCACCCGAAGGTGTTGTGATAATCAGTTGATCACCTTTCGATAACTGGATTTGGCAATTTCCCTCTAATTCTGTATGCACATTATTTCTTATAATTGCGTTTGATCCAAGCTTCCCAGGTTCACCTCCACATAAACCAAATGGGAGCTCTTGCCTATTATTTGATAGCAAAGAACAATTCATATTATCGCAGATGACAAACACTTTTTTTATACCACGGCCACCCGTAAATTTACTATTAACTTGCCTTTCCCCGACTATGGATAATTCTGCAAGAATAATTGGGTATTCTTCTTCAAAAATTTCAGGATCGGTAGATCTAGAATTTGTCATATTTGTCTGTATTGCATCGCAACCATCATAATTCTCTCCTGCCCCTTGACCTCCACATATTGTCTCATAATATTGAAAATTTTCATTACCAAGAATGATATTATTCATTGTAGATTGACACGATGCCTTGATAGAGAGCGCACCAAAAATACAATTTGCGAGTGCTTGGCTCACTTCAACATTTCCTGCTGAGACAGCCGCATTTTTGGAGGGATTTATTAAAGAATTATAGTCCGTGGATATTTCCACGGGTTCAAGGATTCCTGAATTTAGCGGAATATCCTCATTAATTAAACACCTCAAGACATAAATTATGACAGCTTTTGTAATTGGAAGCGGAGCATTGAAGTTATCCGAATTTTCTTTACTTGATCCAGTGAAGTCAAAGTGAATTTTCTCTTTCTCAGAGCCCGTTTTTATCTTTAGTTTTAGATGAAAATTATCTAGTACTATATTAAAACTTGATTGTTTAATATTTTTCAATATACCAAGACATGCCTCTTTTGCATTCTCCTGTATTGCCCGCATTTGCCTTTGAACAGTATCTAATCCATAGTAGTCAATGATCTTACGCAATTGGATTTCACCAATTTTATTTGCTGCTACTTGAGCTGTAATATCTTGTATGTTGAGCTTTGGATTTCGCGCAGGGTATTTGCCACTATTTAATTTTTTTAATAATCTTTCATGTTTTGTAAGGTCACTTATCCGAATTTTAAAATTATCAAATATAATTCCCTCATCATCTAATTTTTTTGCTTCAGGAGTCATAGATCCAGGATAAATTCCACCAATATCTGGGTGGTGGCCCCGCGTTGCTAAGTAAAAAATTATATCTTCGGTCTTGTCAGCAAAGATTGGGGAGATAATTGTAATATCAGGCAAATGTGTTCCTCCAGAATTAGGTGAGTTATTTATAAATATATCTCCTCTTTTTACGGATTTATTTTTTTTGATGAGCTCTTTTATGCAATCATCCATGGATCCGAGATGAACTGGTATGTGTGGTGCATTCGCAACAAGATTACCGATGTTATCAAATAAAGCACACGAGTAGTCAAGTCGCTCTTTTATATTTATCGAGGCCGCAGTCCTTTGTAGTGTTTCCCCCATTGTTTCTGCTACTGACATAAAAATGTTGTTAAAAATCTCCAATATTATTGGTGATTTATCAGCTTCTCTATGAGTCTTTGATGATTTTATTTTTTTTATGAGGATATTACCTGATTGATCCCTAGTTGCTTGCCATCCCTCTTCTATAATAATTGTTGAGTGATCATCAATCAGAATTGCGGGCCCTGTAAGTTTGAAGTCATAGAATTTTTCTATACGACATACGGGAGCCTCAACCCATTTTCCTTTACTGTAGAAGTTTTCTCTATCAAACTTATTTTTAGTATTTATTTTTTTTATGGGTAGATCAATGTTATTATATCGAGGGGTTGTTTCAACTTGGATCATATCAAGGATAATCCCTCTGCTTAGATTATAGCCATAAATTTTTTTATGAATTTTTCTAAAGTTTTTGATTAAATTTTCATAATTAATTTTTGATTTGCTATCTTTTATACAGATACTTTGATCGGTGTCCTCGTACTTCAAATAAAATAAATTTACATGAGATACATTCACGGATTTGATTTCGGCTGAGTTTTTCTTTTGTAGTTTTCGAACAAGAGTATCAATTTTACTTGAATATTTTTGGTCAAATTCAAAAAAAGTACTTTCTTGTCTTATATACTTCTCGCCAGATTGAGCCATACCATATGCCGATAAAAAACTTGAAAGTGGATTAATGATGACTGTTTTCATTTCAAGATTTTCTGCAACCTGGCAAGCGTGTTGACCACCGGCACCTCCATAACTCACAAGCGCGTGCTCCTCTAGTTGGAGACCTTTCCTGTAAGCAATTTTTCTTATGACTCTACACATTTTCTCTACTGCAATTTTTATGAACCCTTCAGCTACATCTTCTGGAAGCATTTTTGGATCTATGTTATCTCGTAGTTGATTAAATTCTTTAGATACAATTTGCTTGTCTAGTGGGGATTTGCCATCATAGCCAAACTTCTGAGGGAAGTATTTTTCTACAATTTTACCAAGAAATAAATTCGCATCTGTCAGTGTGAGGGGGCCATTTTTCCCATAAGACATTGGTCCCGGGTATGAACCCGCTGATTTTGGTCCAACGATCATCCTTGAATTCCTATAATCCAAAATTGAACCACCACCAGACGCAATTGTGTCAATATCAATCATAGGTACTTGAAGTACTTGGTTATCAATCATTTTCTCATTTTTATATTCTAATACGCCTTCAAAATGGGAAACATCTGTTGAAGTGCCACCCATATCAAAAGTTATAATTTTCTTAAAACCTGAGTTTTTACCGATTGAGATTGCACCCATTACGCCCCCAGCTGGACCAGATAATATCGAATTAATACCTCGAAAGTTTTTCTCTTCTGCTAGGCCGCCATTTGATTGCATATAACTAAGACTAATATTATTTTTATCAAAATTTATTTCTTTCTTTAGGTTATCTATATCGTGTCTGATAATAGGGTGCACATATGCATGAACAAGAGATGTATGAGTTCTTCTTATGTATTTGATAGTTTTTGAGATTTCATGACCAAGCGTGACATTTTTGTGGCCAAGCTGATTTAGTATACTTCGGATCTTAATTTCATAACTAGGAAATTTCCAACTATGAATTAAGCTTATACAAATTGAATTATAACTCCCTATTTTTATTTGTTTTAATTGTTCTGTTATTTTTTTCCAATTTGGTACGATAAAATCATGCCCACTACCTGTGAGACGGATATCCAACTCCATAACTTTCGAATATAATGGGGTTGGTTTTTTTATTTCTAATGCAAATATATCTTCTCTGCTTTGATAACCAATCGTTTGAGAGTCTCTATAACCTTTTGAAACAATGAGAAGTATTTTTTCACCCGTTCTTTCTAAAAGAGTATTTGTAGCTTTCGTCGTTCCAACGGTTATATTCCCTACATTACTTAGGTCCGCAGAGTTATCGGTTAAGATTTTTTTTATCCCTTTTGAAATAGGGTCATCACTCTTGTTTTGAGACTGACTCAGTACTTTTTCTAGAAATAGATTATTATTTGGAGAAAGAGCAATAACATCAGTAAATGTACCACCTTTATCTATCCAGAAATTCCAATTTTTTTTTCCCATAATAAAACTAAATTATTGCTGTTATGGCTACTATGAAAGACTATAATTATTATAGATGATTATATAAAGTTTTGCCAAAATGATAAGTTATAAATATAAATCACCAAACTTTGATGAACGAGTTAAGAATTCAAAAATTAAATATATAATAATTCATTATACCGGTGTTAAAACGCAATTTCATGAAGTTATTAATTGGTTTCTTGACAAGAGATCTAGAGTAAGTTGTCACTTTCTGATAGATAAAACAGGTGAAATTTATAATTTAGTGGATATCTCGAAACGCGCTTGGCATGCGGGGAAATCATTTTGGAATAATTGCATTGATATTAATTCAAATTCAATTGGAATAGAGTTACATAATGCTGGCAATGAAGATTTTACACATAATCAGTTCGAGTCATTAGTAAAACTTATAAAAGAACTTATGAGCGATAATGGAATCCACGGTTGGGATATTTTAGGACATTCTGATGTATCAATTGGTAGAAAGATTGACCCTGGAGTAAAATCCCCATGGCAACAGCTTGCAAAAGAAAAAATTGGTTTTTTTTCAGATATTTCACAAAAAAATTTTGATAAGGATAAATCAGACAATAACAATTCACAAAGCGTCAAGGAAACACAGAGTAAACTTATCAGTATTGGATATGAGGTGAATAAATCTGGTATTTTTGATACTCAAACTGTAGAAGCACTTAAGGCATTTCAGATGCACTGGAGGCCAAGTAAAGTAAATGGTGTACTTGATGTCTCGACAAAACAAATACTCACTGAAGTAAATAAAAAATTATCCGACTTCAGAAGTGGTCATTAGTCAGTGTGGACAATTGATGATTATTCATGTTAAAACAAATACGCTAGATGGCTGGATGATCGCTATTTATTAGAGGAAAGTCCGGGCTCCACAGAGGAACAGTGCCGGATAACATCCGGCGGGGGTGACCCCAGGGAAAGTGCAACAGAAAATATACCGCCATGTTTTCATGGTAAGGGTGAAATGGTGCGGTAAGAGCGCACCGCATTGATGGTAACATCAATGGCAGTGTAAACCCCACTGGGAGCAAGACCAAATAGAGATGGAAATATGTCCTCTGCATTTTACCATCTGGGTAGGTCGCTAGACTCACTGAGTAATCATTGAGCAAGATGAATGATCATCGTCAAATTGATACAGAACCCGGCTTATAGGCCATCTAGCATTAGAATATGGTTAATAAATTATTAAAAAACCATTGACTTCCAAAAAATACCATGTTATCCCATAAATACCCATTTATGGATTTTAAAATGCAGTTATTTTTATCAAAATTTAAGAATAAAATCGATCAAAAAGGACGCGTTTCAATACCGTCGCAATTCAGGAGTATTCTATTTCAGGACGGATCCCAAAGAATGTTTTGTTATCCATCACTTGATGCGGAAGCAATTGATGCAGGGGGTGACAGTCTATCTCGTGAGATTTATGCGCTTACGAATAATCTAGATCCATACTCAGATGAGAAGGATTTTCTATCAACAGCGCTCTTTGGTCTATCTGAAGAACTTCGAATTGATAATGATGGCCGGGTTATCTTAAGTGATGCCCTAATTCAGCATGCTCAGATAAGTGATGAGGTAATATTCGTGGGTTTAGGTCAAAAATTCCAAATGTGGGAGCCAAATAGGTTTAGTAATTATTTGCAGGAAGCCCAAAAAAAGGTAAGAGAGCAAAGGCTATTATTGAGTAAGAACAATAAAGGTTTTTAGTGTGATGAATAGTAGAAAAACTTCTACTGGCGGACCATATTATCACACACCTGTCATGACGAAGAAGGTGCTTGATGCATTATCGCTTAGAGGAGGAAGTGTGTATGTAGATGGCACCTTTGGCGGGGGCGGGCATTCCAGTGCGATATTGGATTTATTTGATTGCATAATAATTGCAACCGACAAAGATAAAAATTCTACATACATTGCAGAAAACCTTAATAAAAAATATCAGGACCGAATTAATTTTTACAACGTTAGTTACACGCAAATACCGAGCTTACTTGATGCGCTCTCAATTAAAGCGGTTGATGGCCTATTATTAGATCTTGGAGCATCATCGATACAAATTGATGATCCAAAAAGAGGATTTTCATTCCAGAATGAGGGACCTTTAGATATGCGGATGGGCAAAAGCGAAATTAGTGCACATGATGTTGCCAACAAGATGAAGGAAGAACACTTATCAGAAATAATCAGAGACTTTGGTGAAGAGAGGTACTCACGTATTATTGCGAAAAAGATAAATGAATACAGACAGAAGAATACTATTAACACCACTACTCAGCTAAGTAAAATAATTGAGGATGCCGTTGGAAATTTCTATAAAAAGCAAAAAGGATCGCATATTCATCCAGCAACTCGGACCTTTCAGGCCATTAGAGTTTTCGTAAATAATGAGTTTGAAGAAATGTATACATTATTAATGGGTATCTGTGATTATATAAAACTAGGCGGCCGAATTGCTGTAATAACATTTCATTCTCTCGAAGATAGGATTGTAAAAAATATCTTTGATCATTTGACAGGATATGGTTCTTCAAAGTCAAGATATGAGCCAGAAATTGGGGCACAAGCCAATTATCCGTTTATATATCCAGATAGAAAATTCTACAAACCGGATCGGGATGAAATTTTAGAAAATCCAAGATCACGCTCTGCAAAATTGAGATATGTGCAAAGAACAGAGCATTTGTTTAGAGAAAATTTAGATATTTATAGTATGACAAAATATAAAAGGATTTTAGAGGAATTAAAATGACCAGATTATTATATATCTCAATCTTAATTTTATGTATCTTTACTTCTTTTATGTTGTATTTCTTGAGTTACGATAGCAAAAATATAAAAAGAGAAATATCTCAAATAAAGTATACCATTGAAACTGAAAAATCAGATATAGAAACATTGCGTGCAGAGCTTAGCCTCTTATCTCAACCAGATAGGATACAAAATTTATCCAATCAATTTGGTTTAGAGTTAGAACCTGTAAATGTGACACAAATAAGAGGAATTGAGGATATTCCGCTTAAACCAGCCAACAAGGTCATGGATGAGCTCATACAGAGATCACTAATTGGTTATACTATCGACTCGCGATAAAAAACTTAAAAAGGACAGCTTATCTTATGTTTCAAGCTCAGGATAATAAAGAAATAAAAAGGCTCCATTTGAGAATTAAGTTTCTTTCTTTTTGTTTTTTTTTGGGCTTCTTGGTTCTATCAGCTAAAATTTTATATTTAGCAAATTTACTACCTGGGCCAGCCATAAGTGTTGCTGAGAATGATATACACAATATGAAGCGCCCAAATATATATGATAGGAATGGGTATTTGGTAGCTTCAAACATAGCTATATCATCAGTTGCAATAAGACCCAATTTACTCAAAAATAAGGAAGATATTGTAGATCGATTACTATCTGCTGTCCCTAGTTTTCAAAGAGAAGATCTTGAGTACAAAATATTTAATAATAAGAAGTTCGTTTGGTTAAAACGAGGTATAACACCGAGCGAGCAGAATAAAATACATAATTTAGGCATACCCGGTATACAATTTATAGATGAAACAAAGCGCTTTTATAGCTCTGCAAATACCCTATCTAGTGTTATCGGTTATGTAAATATTGATAATATTGGACAAGCCGGGATCGAAAAATTTCTAGACCTGCAAGTAGCAAGCGGTAATAGTGGGGATGTATATCTATCTGCGGATCTAGAGGTGAGTCATGCAATGCGTGATGAACTGCTGAAATCTATGACCGAATATTCATCGATAGCGGCAGCTGGTGTATTGATGGATGTCAATAATGGTGAAATCATTGCTGCTGTCTCTTTGCCTGATTACGATCCACAATATCAAGCAGACGCACTTTTACCCGAAAATATTAATAAGGTAACAAATTCATTGTATGAAATAGGATCAACATTTAAGCCATTTACCATTGCTATGGCATTAGATAGCGGTTTGGTTAACTTAGAAACTGAATACGATGCAAGAGAGCCAATTATTATTGGTGGGCATAAAATTAGCGATTTTAGACCCCAAGCACGTATTTTAACTGTATCGGAAATATTTACACACTCCTCAAATATTGGCGCTGCAAAGATTGCGCTTGATTTTGGTACGGATTATCACAAAGCCTTTCTGAAGAAATTGGGGTTATTAGACCCTGTATCAACTCAAATACAAAACTTACCAGATAGCAGCATTCCCACCAATTGGAAAGAAATAAACACAATGACGATTTCTTATGGTTATGGAATTTCAGTTACACCATTGCATGCTGCAGTTGCTGGCGCAACACTCTTTAACGGCGGAAGATTGCTTCAGCCGTCCTTTCTAAAGGTTGAAGATGACTCAAATATAAACTACAAACAAGTTTTGGAGCCTTCAACAAGTGAAAAGATAATGAGACTAATGTATAAGAATGTTATGGATGGATCAGCAAAACGTGCATCTGTTGAAGGTATTTTTGTGGGTGGAAAAACTGGTACAGCTAATAAGTTAGTTGGTGGGGCATATGACAAAGAAAATCGTCGCACTACATTTATGGGTGCTTTCCCATTAGATGAGCCAAAATATATTATGTTTTTACTGCTTGATGAACCAAAGCCAACTAATGAATCTCATGGGTTTGCAACTGCTGGATGGAACGTTGCGCCAACTTTCTCTAATATAGTCAGAAGGATTGCACCAATGTTAAAAATAAAACCCTCTTCAATTGAAAAGCTCTACGACTATGATCAAATCTTAGTTGCCTCAAATTAATACAGTAGGTAAATAAAAATGAAGCTTGAAAGGCTAATGAACTCTGAGGAGCTACAGCAATACAATTCCAGTCAAATTATAACAGATATATGCTTGGATAGCCGATTAGTAAAAAATGGAAATTTATTTTTTCTACTTGAGAGAAACGCACAACTACAAGAACAATATCTTAAGCAAGCCATCAACAACGGCGCAGCTGGCATCATTGCTCCGAAAGAATCTATATTTGATAGTTCTGGAATAGATATACCAATTATTAAGGTAAACTGTATTCGTAAAACACTATCACAAGTCAGCTCTAGGTTTTATCCAAAACAGCCAAAAAATATATTAGCAATTACTGGTACAAATGGAAAAACCTCCGTTACAAAATTGACAGAAGAAATTTGGCAACTGATGGGCATTAAATCTTCCTCTATCGGGACCTTGGGTAACTCCGCTTCTAAAACATCGAGTACATTGACTACACCTGATCCGATCTCACTGCACAAGCAGGTAAACGCACTTGCTTCCGAGGGCTTCCAAAATCTCGTAATTGAAGCATCAAGCCACGGACTCTCACAACTCAGAATGGACTCTTTAGAGATAGCTGGCGCGGCATTTACTAGCTTCTCACGCGACCATTTAGATTATCATAGCAGCATGGACTCGTATTTTAATTCAAAAAAAAGGTTATTTACTCACTTGTTACATCCAAAGGGAACAGCCGTGGTAAATTTGATTGATTTACCATTGAGATATCACAATTTTATAAATTCAATAAGGGCTGAAAACTTAATCACAATAGGTAACAACCATGCGTCAATTTCTATTTTGGCCATTAACAGAGGTGATAATAACAATATTCAACTCCAGCTTAATTGTTATGGTAAAAAAATAAACGTTACGACACCATTCATAGCACCTTTCCAAGCTATAAATTCGTTAATAGCAGGATGCATGGCTACAATTAATACAGATATTACAATTCCAGAGGCATTCGCGGTTATTGAAAAATTAAGTGATGTTAGAGGAAGATTGGAGTGTGTTGCAAAATTAAAAGAAAATAATATTTACATTGATTATGCTCATACACCAGATGCCATGAAGTCTGTACTTGGAGCTATGCGAATGATAACGAAAAATAGACTCATTATTGTTTTCGGTGCAGGTGGTGATAGAGACACGGGCAAGCGCAGCATTATGAGCGATATCGCTGATAAATATGCAGATCTGATTATCATCACAGATGATAATCCGAGATTTGAAGACCCAAATTTAATACGAGGACAATTAATGAAGCAATCCAGAAAATATATTGAGATTGCAAACCGCGAGGAGGCAATAAGTTATGCCATTTCTGAGTTATCATCAGAGGATAATCTTCTCATATGCGGAAAGGGGCATGAAGAGTATATTATCTACGGCAAGGAGAAAATAGACTCTTCAGATCATAGCATTGTTGGGAAAACTATAAAAAAGGGTTAAATGAACGATAATTACAGGATAAATTGCAGCTTTGATTCTCTAAACTCAATAAATATCATAGATCAAAAAAGCGATATATGTCTTAATAATAAAGAATATAATATATCTACTGATAGCAGATGTGTTCAAAAAAATGACATATTTATAGCCTTAAAGGGTCGATATTCTGATGGGCATAATTTCTTATCACAGGCTTTTTATAATGGTGCATCTGCAGCAATAATTTCCGAAAAAAAAATTTTTGAAGAGTCAAATTTTCCACTGATTCTTGTACAAGACACATTTATAGCTTTATCAAAAATTGGTGAATATAATTTTAAAGATATCAACTCTCTCAAAATAGCTATTACGGGGAGCGTAGGTAAAACAACGACGAAAGACTATTTGAAAAATATATTATCATATTATGAACCAACATTTGCAGCGCCTGAATCATTTAATAATGAATTGGGTATAGCTTTATCGAAGGCACAAATCTCCAAGATGGATAAGTATGCAATTTTTGAGATTGGTATGAATATGAAAAACGAAATAAGTAACCTATCAAAACTTATCAATCCTGATATTGCTATAATTACAAACATAGGTGAGGCGCATATTGGAAATCTCGGCAGTAAAAAAAATATCGCAATTGAAAAGTCAAGTATTATTGATGGAATGTCGAACAATGGAATTGTGCTGCTTCCAAGTGATAGTGAATACTTTGAATTATTACAAAACAAAGCTTTAGCGAAAAACTTAAAGTCAATAACATTTGGCTATTCAAAAAAATCAGATATTCAAATTAGCAAAATTACTCGGGACAAGGGAAGAGTTTTTATTGAATTTAGAGTGTTTGGTGAGGTTTTTAAGGTATATTCAGATATGCAAAATATAAGCATTATAAATAACTATCTTCCAGTTTTAGGTATTGCGCATATCTTAAATTATGATCTAAATGAGGTATTAAAAAATATTGTTAAATCAAATGTACATAAATCACGGTGGCAGGAGCTTGATTTTGAATTAGATGATGGGCAAGTAAAATTGATTGACGATACATATAATGCAAGCCCGACGTCAATGTTCGAGGCAATAAGATCCGTGGATGAATATGAAGCCGGCCAAATATTTCGTAAGATTATAATTATTGGTGATATGCTTGAGTTGGGAGATTTTAGTGAAAAATATCATTCCGATTTGGTTAATCTTATAAATGAGTCGAATATTGACCATGTTTATTTTTGCGGTGAGTATTTGAGTTCTCTCTTTGGTATGGTCTCATCAAAAAAAAAGAAAAAATACTTCAGGTCTGTTATGGATATTCGGTCAATTGATGAGTTTGAGTTAGCGGGAGGGGATTTAATATTTATCAAGGGGGGGAATAAGATAGGTTTAAATAATTTAGTTCAGGAATTTATTAATTATTTGGCATTAACATAAAAATTGACATGGAAATTTTGATATGCTGATTTTATTAATTGATGAACTAGTAAATTTTTTTCCTGTGCTGAATGCTTTTGCGTACATAAGCACAAGAACAGTTGCCGCAACTTTCACATCGGGTTTGATTGTTTTTCTCTTGAGCCCCCCAATGATTAGATTTTTAAAAAAACACCAAAAGAATGGTCAGCCAATTAGAGCTGATGGACCAAAGAGGCATATAATAGAGAAATCAGGCACACCAACGATGGGAGGCGTTATAATTTTGCTTGGTGTGATTGTATCTTCTATGCTCTGGGCTGATTTATCAAATAGATACATATGGGTTGTAGGTTTTGTTGCATTATTTTTTGGTTTGATTGGGTTTTATGACGATTATCTTAAAGTATTTAATTCATCATCTGATGGATTGGGAAGCGCTTATAAAATAATATTACAGACATTTATATCCATAATTTCAATATATTTTCTGACAAGGTATGTTACTGATTTCAACCCAGTAGTATTTTTGCCGTTTTTGAAGGACTTCTCAATCAACCTGGGTATTTTCTTTATTATTTTTTCAACTCTGGTCATAGTGGGATCAAGTAATTCTGTAAACCTGACGGATGGTCTTGATGGGCTGGCCATTATGCCAGTCATGATTGCAATTGGAAGTTTTGGCTTAATTGCATATTTAACTGGAAATATTCTTTTTTCTGAATATCTAAATATACAATACATGCCAGGATCAGGAGAACTAGCAATTGTATGCGGAGCAGTTATTGGGGCTGGCATAGGCTTTTTGTGGTATAACGCTCCCCCAGCAATGATTTTTATGGGAGATACCGGATCTTTATCACTTGGCTCAATTATAGGAATTATCGCAGTTATAACAAAGCACGAGTTTGTTCTTTTAATAATTGGTGGACTTTTTGTTTTAGAGGCAACCTCCGTGATTGTGCAAGTAATTAGTTTTAGATTAACGGGGAAACGAATATTTAAGATGGCCCCATTACACCATCACTTTGAACAGAAAGGTTGGAGCGAACCAACAATTGTAATTCGTTTTTGGATAATATCGTTAATCTTAGCACTTGTAGGCTTACTAACATTAAAATTAAGATAGAATTAAAGACAAAATGATTCCATTAACACACTGCAAAAATAAAAAAATATTCGTACTCGGACTAGGATTGTCAGGGGACAGCGCCATCCGATCCCTCGAAGCAGGCGGAGCTGATGTGTCAGCATGGGATGATAATGATAGAGTTAGAAAAAAATATTTTGGGCAGGGTAAAAATATCATAAACCCCAGGGAAATTTCTGTTGAGGATTTAGACGTATTGTTTTTAAGTCCTGGTATAGATCCCAAAAAATCACCTCAAAAGAAATTCATTGATGAATTTAGTAGGAAAAAAAAATCAATAATCTGTGATATACAGCTTTTTGTGGATGAAATAAGTCACAGAAGAAGAAATGATAATATTATAATGTTAACAGGAACAAACGGCAAATCAACCACATCAATGATGATTTATCATATTCTTGACAAATTAGGTAAGAAAGTGCAAGTCGGCGGTAATATTGGCACAACAGGCGTTCTAGATTTTGATTTGAGTGATCAAGACATAACATTTATCATCGAGTTATCTTCATATCAGATAGAATTATCACCAAATATAAAGCCAGATATTGGAATACTGCTCAATATAAGCCCTGATCATCTTGATAGACATGGTACTATGGCTAAATACATAGATATTAAATTTGATATTTTCAAAAACCAGAATGAAGATGATATTTCAATTATTGGTTTAGACGGAGACATAGTATCTTCTGAAATAAAAAAAAGAAATTTTGAAAGTAATCTTATTTCATACAAAAATAATTCAATGGACAAGAATAAAATTGCCGAACTGCACACCAATGGTGAGGTGTCTAAGTATGATATATCAAAATACCTAGCTTCCCATAAAATTACTAATCCATCAAATATCACTGCTTGTATCGCATGCATGCATGCGATGAAGATTGAATTTAATTCTTATTGTAAGCATTTCGCTAGTTTTAAAGGCCTGCATCACAGAACTGAATTAATCCATGAATATAAAAATATTCAATATATAAATGATAGTAAGGCAACGAATGCTGATGCAACAAAACAAACATTGACCTTGTTTGATAATATTTATTGGATACTCGGTGGTGTTGAGAAATATGGCGGAATTTCGCAAATTACTCAATATTTTACAAAAATAAAGAAAGCTTATCTGATAGGTGAATCAGCGGAGTCGCTAAGCAAAACTCTCTTCAATTCAAAAATTGAGTATGAGAATTGCGTGACATTAAGAAATGCAATTAATAGGTCAACCAGGGATGCTGAGAAGTCCAAATCAAAAGTGACTATTTTATTTTCTCCAGCATGTGCATCATTTGATCAATATGAAAATTTCGAGGAAAGAGGTATGGAATTTACGACTATTGTTGGCGAAGTAATTAAGGATAGAAATGAAATTCAGCAGATCAACTAAATCAGGTATATCAGATTGGTGGTGGACAATTGATAGGGTTCAGTTGGGCGCTATACTGATTCTCATTATTTTTGGAATAGTATTAAACTTAGCTGCAAGTCCACCAATAGCTGAAAGGCTGAACTATAGTGACCAATATTATTTTGTAAAGAAGCAATTCATATTTATAGTTTTTGGTGCCTTGATCACAATATTCTTTTCATTCTTAAATTTAAAAAATATACGCAGGCTTTGCCTACTAATCTTCGCAGTGTCCCTCATTTCAATATTTTTCATCAATATTTTTGGGACAGAAATCAAGGGGGCTACAAGGTGGATGGACCTCGGTATAATTTCACTTCAGCCATCAGAATTTGCTAAGCCGGCATTTATTGTTTTGATATCTTGGTTGATGTCTGAGTCAATAACAAAGAAAGCACCTGGAAAGTCCTTATCATTTATATTATATGTACTTTTTATCATAGGTTTGATTTT
>Ga0163109_10001929_pt1 | contig 16309 bp, 12 predicted proteins | sample CRUFie1St13metaG_FD_108704 | JGI IMG/M metagenome (GOLD analysis project Ga0163109, IMG submission 108704) | Marine microbial communities from the Costa Rica Dome - CRUD Field 142mm St13 metaG | ecosystem: Environmental > Aquatic > Marine > Oceanic > Photic zone | place: Costa Rica: the Eastern... | reverse complement strand
GACATGTCCGATGCGCCGCGCACCATCATCCACTGCGACCTCGACGCGTTCTTCGCGTCCGTCGAGCAGCTCGATGACCCGACCCTCCGGGGGCGACCGGTCCTGGTCGGGGGGCGGGGACCGCGTGGAGTGGTCGCGGCCGCGAGCTACGAGGCCCGCGCCTTCGGGTGTCGCAGCGCGATGCCAACCGCACAGGCCCTGCGACTCTGTCCGCATGCGGCGTGTCTTCCGGGTCGGGGTGCACGCTACGCCGAGCTGAGTCGGAGTTTCATGACGATTCTCGAGTCGATGAGTCCTCTGGTCCAGCCACTGAGTCTCGACGAGGCGTTCGTCGACGTGACCGGCAGCCTGAGGCTCCTTGGTGACGGGCGTACGATCGCGGAGGCCATCCGTCGCCGCACCCTCGAGGAGACGGGTCTCGTGGTCTCGGTCGGCGTGGCCCCGAACAAGTTCGTCGCGAAGATCGCCTCGGATCTGGAAAAGCCCGACGCCCTCGTGGTGTTCGAGGAGTCCGGCCTCTCTGAACGCCTGGCATCGCTCCCCATCGAACGCATGTGGGGCATCGGGCCCCGCTCGCTTCCTCGATTCAAGCAGGCCGGACTGAACGTCTTCGGCGACCTGCAATCGAGCGATCCCGACTGGCTCGCGGAACGTTTCGGTTCATCGGCCCGACGATTCCATGCACTCGCGCACGGTCGGGACGACCGGGCGGTGGTCCCGGAGCGGGAGGCGAAGAGCATCGGACAGGAACGCACCTTCTCGGAGGATGTCGCCGACCCCGATACCGTCGAGGGAATCCTTCTCGGGGAGGTCGAGCAGGTCGCCGAGCGCCTGCGACGTTCGGGTTCGCTCGCTCGCACCGTGACCCTCAAGATCCGCTTCGGCGACTTCCAGACGATCACCCGGTCCAGGACCATGACCTCGGCGACCGACGTCACGTCGATCCTCTGGGAGACCGGGCTGGGACTCTTCACGGAGTGGTCCCGCTCGGGGTTCCAGCCGGTGCGGCTCATCGGTTTCTCGGTGAGCGGATTCGAAACGGGCCGCCAGGCGACCCTCTTCGAGGATCCTCTGGCGGCCCGTGCGAGTCAGGTCGATGCCGTCACCGACGCGATCCACGCCCGTTTCGGTGGAGCGTCGATCTCCAGGGCGCGTGCGGTGCGGCGTCCGAGGCGCTGAGCGGACTCAGCCCTCGCGTCCCATCATCTCGACCTCGATCTCCATGGTCTTGCCGTCCCGGATCACCTCGGCCTTGACCTTCGATCCGGGCTCGAGCTCCATGAGCTGGTCGATGAGGTCGCGCCGGGTGCCGAGTTCGGCCCCGTTGAAGGAGATGATTCGATCGCCCTCGAGCATGCCCGCGGCTTCCGCACTCAGGCCCTCCCGGACCATGACCACCCGGATGCCGGGCTCGCCCTCGTCGGTGGTCGACCGGATGCCCAGCTGCACCCTCGGCATGTTCCGTGCCCGTCCCCGGGCGGCGTTGTCGCCTCGCGAGCCTCCGGAGGGACGCGTGAACTCGAACTTCTCGGGGCGCTGGGCCGCGCTGAACGCGAGTTCATGGAAGAGATACACCGTCTCGACCGCACCTTCGCGGTTGATCTTGTCGGGTGTGTCCCGGGGGGTGTGGTAGTCGTCGTGCAGCGGGAACGGGGTGATTCCGAAGAGCACCGGGATGTTCCGACTCAGGAACGAGGAGTGATCGCTGCCGCCGCTCGAGGCCTCGCTGATCACGATGTCCAGCTTCGACTCGTCGTAGAACTCCTTCGCCCACTCCGCCATGCCGACACCGGTGCCGCTGCCGGACACGCTGAGACGGTCGTTCTCGATGCGGCCGATCATGTCGAAGTTGATCATGAGGGCGTGGTCCTCGAGGGGGTAGAGCGGGTTGTTGACGTAGTGTCGCGAACCGTTCAGCTCGCTCTCCTCGCCGCCGAAGCAGGCGAGCAGCACGCTGCGGAGGGGCACTTCGGGATCGAGCTCCTCGTAGGCCTTGGTGAGGGACTTGCCCAGCATGATCACCGCGGCCACGCCGGAGGCGTTGTCGTCTGCCCCCGGGTGCAGGGCCCGCTCGCTCGAACGGCTGCCGAACTCACCCATGCCGAGGTGGTCGATGTGGGCCCCGATGACGATGATCTCGTCCTTCAGTTCGCCTCTTCCGGGCACCAGGGCCATGATGTTCTGGCCGACGAGGGGGATGCGTTCGCGTCGACCTTCCATGGTGATCATGGGGCCGTCGATGTCGACGACGCCGCCCTCGCCCGAATCGGCGAGACGACGCCAGTCCATGATCGAGCGATCATCGCCTCCGGCGGCGAGCATCCGCTCCGCCGCATCGGGGGTCGCCATGAATACGGGGATCCCGTTCATGACCCGTGAGGCGTCGGTCATGAGCTCGCCAGCGCGTCGGTCGTTGACCCCGGGCGGGTTGACCAGGATGACGCCCGCCGGATTGCGTTCGGCCAGGGCACCGAACTTCTCGCTGAAGGTCGAGCGTGCGGACCAGCCCGTTCCCTGTCGCCAGAGGCTGTTTCCGTCCTCGTCCATCGGTTCGAAGCGCAGCATGACCGCGATGCGCCCGGTGAGGTCGTCGTCCTCAACGTAGCTCGAGTAATCGTCCGGTCCCTGGGCGATCGAGTATCCGACGAAGCTGAGCGGGGCCGACAGGCTGGCGTCGCCGCCCAGGCCGGTCATCTCGTAGTCCGTCCCCTGGGTGAAGGTCATCTGGTCGCCGATCGCGAGCGTCTGGTCGACGAATTCGGTGGAGCCCCCGAGGTCGAAGTCCTGTCGGTACCCGCGTTCCCCGGTCGCCTCGTCCACCACCGGCCCGATCAGTCCGGTCTGGATGAACTCCCGTTCGACATACTCCCGGGCGAGATCCATTCCCCGCGTGCCTGGGAGTCGTCCCTCCATCCAGGGGCTGGAAAGGATGATGAGGTGTTCGTTGTATTCCTGCACGTCGGGGGTCGCGTCCCTGATCGCGGAGGAGAGGGGCGTCGCGATTCCTCCTTCGTCCTGGGCAGCCAGCGTGGCGGTGAGCCCGCCGAGGCAGATGGCGGTCAGGGAGGCGGTGCCGGCAATCCGGCTGAATCGGTGTCGGGGGGAAGCGGTCATCACGTCTGGGCTCCAGGTAGGGGGTGGGGCATCGGATGGATGGCCCAATGGAAGTGGATGTTTCATCCTATCGCCTTGCGCGTTCTCCGACCGGTTTCGTCGTCCTGCAGGGTGATCGAACGGCCCCGGAGCCCCCTGAGCCGTTAGGATCACGGGATGAACCGGCAAATTGTCGATTGTCCACACGTCTCCGGGTGGCGCATTCTCCCGGCGCTGCTCCTCTGTCTCGTCATCGGGCGGGTGCAGGCCTCCGGTCTCGACCCCGCCGACGGACCCCATGTCGAGCTCAAGCTGGCTCTCGAGGAGGATGCCCTCCGCATGGAGGTCACGATGAACATCGTGTTCCTCGACCACATCATCTCCTTCCCGAGAGAGAGCGTGGACCGGATCGATCCGATCGAGGGGCCGGAACTGCTGGACGCGCTCCAGGCGTGGTCCGATCAGGAGCTGCTGGCGAAGGTCGACGGCATCGACGTGATCCCGGTGGTCGATTCGCTCATGATCAGCGACCCCGGCACCGACCTGCTGCCACTCTTCCCGAGAACTGGCATGCGTGGGATACGGAAGGTCCGGTTCATGGTCACCTGGTCCCTGAAGTCGGCCCCTCAGGAGATCGAGCTCGAATGGGTGGCCTACCCGCCCGACGTCGCGATCGATCCCGACGATCCGCCTCCGATGCGCATCGCCGCCGAGGCCGCCGTCGAAGGGATCCGGGAGGCGATCTTCTTCACCGTCGATTCACCGGTCTGGTTGTGGCGGAGCGGGTCCACCTCGATCGAGGAACGGCTCGCGAGCATACCGATCCCCGAGGAGGCGCCCCCGTGGTCCCTTCCGCTGGTCTCGCTCGGAGTCCTCGTGTTCTTCATGGCGCTGGGCCTGGCCAACCTCGCCTCGAAGAAGCCGGCTTCGTCCCAGTACGGACTCGCCTATCTCGCACTCGGTTCCGTCTGCGCCTGGCTGCTCGGCGGCGTCGCCGTGGTCGAGTACCGTCCGAACTCGCGCAACGCGCTGGAACTGCCGGATCGAGAGGCCGCCGAGGCGCTGTTCGTGCCGCTCCACTCGAACATCTACCGGGCCTTCGACTACGTGAGTGAAAGCGACATCTACGACGCGCTCGAGCGAAGCGTGAGCGGGGAACTGCTCGACGTGCTGTACCGCTCGATCTACGAGAGCCTCGTGATCGAGGAGGAGCAGGGCGCCCTCAGCAGGGTGATCGCCGTCCGACCGGTCGATCTCGAGGTCGAGACGATCGAGGTCCTCCCTTCGGACGGGGAAGGACCCCGGATCGGATTCACCGCGCTCTATCGCTGGCAGGTCGACGGCCGGGTGACCCACTGGGGACACCTTCACGAACGCACCAACGAGTACCTCGCCCGCTTCGACGTCGTGGGCAGCGCGGCAGCGTGGCGCATCGGCGCGCTCGACCTGCTCGAGCAGGAGCGGATCAACCAGTTCGACGACCCGGACGGCGTCGACGGCGGAGGTGACGGATTCACTTCGGACGTGTTCGACGAGGACTTCGAGTTCTGACCTCCAGGGGTCAGACCCGCCGGAGGATCCAGATCACGTCGACGAGATCGTCTTCGAGGCGGTAGGTGATCCCCGGATCCATCCCGAAGTCGTGGATGGCAGCGAGCTCGAGACGCGGCTCAGCCTCCAGGAGCTCCCTGAACTGGGCGAGGGTCCAGGTGCGGAACCACCAGGACGACCGGTGGGACTCCAGTCGACCGTCCTCCATCACGTGCAGCTTCGCGCTGATGCGCTGGCGGCGGTTCTCGAGTTCGGGCATCGAAGCCTCCACCACGCAGGTCACCGCGGTGCCGTCCCGCTCCGCGTGGTGCGTTTCCGGGGCCGTCAGCAGCTCGGGACGATCGGCGAGGTGCATGCCCAGCACGTAGAGGCCGCCGGGCGCGAGGTGATCGGCCACCAGTCGGAGGTGACGCAGCGCCTCGTCGTCACTCCTGACGTGCTGCAGCGAGCTGATCAGGCAGTGGGCGAGCGCATAGGCTCCCCGGTGGTCGAGTGCGAATTCGTCGAATCGCGCCTCGATGATCGTTCCGTCCCGGTTCCCCCGGGCCGCACGTGCGAACTCGAGCATGGGTCTGGACGCGTCGAATCCGTCCGTCGTCCAGCCCCGGCGCTGCATGCCCCGCAGGAGTCGTCCGCTCCCGCAGCCCGGCTCGAGAAGCCGCCTGCCGACGGTTCGTGCGTGCCTGTCGTGCATCGTCTCGAGGAAGTCGCATTCCCGTTCGGTGTCGAGATCGAAGACGATGTCGTAGGCGAGCGGCTGGTCGTACATCGTCTCGGTCCCGCTCACACCCGTCGGTTCGTCCAGCCGAGGACGTCGACGGGATCCGCCGCCATGCAGACCGGGTCCTCCAGGGTCTCGACGCCAAGCTGCGGGATGAACTCGTCGTCCAGGCGGTTGAGGGTGGCACGTCGCAGCGTCCAGGGTTCGTGCCACACCGCACCCCTGAGCAGCCGGCGGCTCGTCCCGGCGTACAGGTAGTAGCGCTCGGTCAGGAAGTGGGGCAGCGATCCCGCCTCGGATGCGGGCAGCCTCTCCCCGACCGTCCAGTTGAGGTGCGCGGAACGACCGTCCGACCTTCGAACCCGGTAGTCGGTGGTGTCACCGTGGGAGTCGATCATGAATCGCGCGTGGATGTAGTTCAGTTTCCACAGGTTCCTGCCCCCGAGCACCGCGAGCCGGCTGGCGGCATCGAGGCTGAAGAACCAGACTCCCGGCACCCCGTCCCGCAGCACGTAGGTACGGACGTTGCATTCCGGGAAGCTTCCCAGCGTGGGGATCGACGGCAGTCCGAAGAATCGGACCCGATCCATCCTGAAGGGGATCAGTCCGAGCCACGCGTGGCCGTCGAAGGTGTCGACCTCGAGGCCCTCGGGCAGCAGTTCGGCGAGGGCGTCCGGATCGACGCGCCAGTGCACGAACAGGAGATCCCGCCAGCACATGCGGACCGCGATGCCCCGGGTCTCCGGCGTGGCTCGTCCACGTTCCCAACCTGTCGCCGCATGGGGACTACTCATCAGGTCATGGTATTCCCCGCCGGTTTCCCGTGGGAGTTCGATATAGTTGATCTTGGAATAAACCCCGCCCGATCCAGGGCAGGAAGCGCAAGTCATGCACAGTCTTCTGTCATCAGCACCGATCGCGACCGTTGCCACGCCGGGACCGGACTGGTGGGCGGCGCTCAACGCCATGCATCCGATCGTCGTGCACTTTCCGATCGCTCTCGTGATCACCGCCGCCCTCGTCGAGTTCGTCGCGATGCTCGCTCGCACCGAACGTCCCACTCAGTTCACCCTGATCTCGCTGCTGGTCGCGGGAGCGGCCAGCGTGGTCGCCTCCTGGAGCGGCTGGGGCCTCGCCGACGAAGGGTACGGGCGTGGCTGGGAACTCGACCTGCACCGCTGGCTCGGGGTCGCGACCAGCGGACTGGTGATTCTGCTGGCGATCGTCGCGGTGATCGCCTTTCGGAACGCCCGGCGCTGGGCGACCGCCACCGTTCGCACGGGCATCCTGTTCGCGGCCCTCATGGTCGGAGCGACCGGCCACTTCGGCGGTGACATGGTCTGGGGTGGCTCGCTCCTGATGGAGGCCCTCTTCCCGGAGGGGATCGCGGTGGTGCCCGAACCGATCAGCCCGGTGCCGGCAGTCACCGACACCGACGTCGAAAACGATGCCGAGCCCGTCGGGGATGTCCGGAACAGGCTCGCCACGACCGAGTCCGACGACGGTTCCGTGGCGACCCCGGATCGTCTCCGGAAGGTGGTCAACTTCCGGAACGACATCGTTCCCATTCTCGATCGCCACTGCTGGAAGTGCCACGGCCCTGTCGAACGCGGCAAGCGGGCCAAGGCGGGCATACGGCTGGCTTCCCGGAACGAGCTCTTCGGAGATCAGGACGGCGTGGTCATGGTCGTTCCCAACGACCTCGAGGAAAGTCTCCTCTACCACGTGGTGTCACTGCCACGGGACGATGCCGATGCCATGCCGCCCGGCGGCCCCGGCCTGGAGCCCAAGGAGATGGAAGCCCTGCGTGACTGGATCATGGCGGGTGCACCCTTCGAGGCGGGTGCGACGGATCCGGTGACGCCGAAGCCCGCGGCCGACGATCCGGCCGCCGAGCCCCGGGGCGTCGCCGTGGCCACGGGCCCCGATCCGGCGGTGCTGGAGAAGCTCGCAGCGAGGGGCGTCCCCGCTAGGACCATCTCCCAGGCGAGCCCGGATCTCGAATTCAACGCGAACGCTCTCAGTCACCGGATCACGCCTCCCTTCGGCGACCGGGATGTCGACTTGCTCGCAGGCCTCGAGCCGTTCCTGGTGGAGATCGATCTCAGCAGCACCGAGGTGACCGATGCCGGCATCGCCCGCCTGGCCGGTTTCGACGTGCTGCGCAGCGTCAAGCTCAAGGACACGCGCATCGGTGACGCGGCCGCCCTCGTGCTGGCGGGGCTGCCCTCTCTCGAGGTCGTGAACGTCTTCGGCACCTCGATGGGGGATGCCGGACTCCTCGAGCTGGCGGGTTCATCCTCGATCCGGACCGTCTACGCCGGCGAGAGCGCGGTCACCCCATCCGGCGTCGCCGCCGCCGAGCGCTCCGACCCGGAACTGGTCATTCATCACCTCGGTCCTTCCAACCGACCGGTCGACCCCGGGGAGGGTGCGGAACCAGATGCGGAACCCGACGTTGACGGCGAGGTCTAGGACCGTCTCTGGTGCAGTGAGCCGATAAGCCCGGACGCCGCCCGCGATGGACACGGTCCGATGCGCGAATCGCTTTCTCGCGAGAGTTCCGGATTTGCATGAATCAACGCGATTGCCCGGCGGTTTTCCTGTAGATACCCTTGATGTGCGGGCCCGGAGACGAATCCGGGACGCTGCCACCTCGTGCCCCGGTGAAGGCGGCCCAGCCCCCGGACTCACGAGCCGAAACGAACCCCGACCGGAGTGAGATCCTGATGTCCAGCATCGACCCTGCGCGTACCGCTCTCCTTCTCATCGGATTCCAGCGCGACTACTTCGATCCGAACGGGGTCCTCTTCTCGGTCGTGGAGGAATCCCACCGGGTGAGCGGAACCCTCAAGCACACCCAGTCCGTCATCCAGGCGTACATCGACACCCCGATGATGATGGTCAACACCCCGATCACCTTCAGCGAGACCTACTCCGAGCTCGAGAACCCGATCGGGATCCTGAAGACCATTCGCGAGGTCGAGGCGTTCAAGGCCGGGACCTTCGGAGCCGAGGTGATCGACGAGATCACCGACTACGGGGACCGCATTCTCGAGATCCCCGGCAAGCAGGGCTTCAACGCCTTCTCGAACACGGATCTCGACTCGGTGCTCCGGGAGAACGGCGTCGAGTCGATCCTCATCGCCGGCTGCGTGACCTCGATATGCGTGAATGCCACCGCCCTGCAGGCCTTCGAGTCCGGGTTCGACGTCACCATCCTCTCCGACTGCACCTCGAGCCGGACTCCGATCGAGCAGGACTTCTTCTGCGAGAACGTCTTCCCGCTGTTCGCGGAGGTCCGGACCAGCACCGACATCATGCCCTCCGGGAGCGCCGTTGGATGAGCGATGCCGGCGACGACAAGCCGAAGCGAATCGATCCCGACGTCGCCGCCCTCGCACAGCAGGTCCTGATCGAGGAGATCCAGGGGTCACGACGTCGCTACCACAACATCCTCGAGAACGTCCCCGTCGTCGTCTTCGAACTCGCCGCGGACCGCACCGTCGAATACGTCAATCGCACCGTCGAACTCTTCGGATGCGCGCCGGAGGAGGTCGTCGGCGGGAACCTCGTCGATCATTTCCACCCCGCGGATCGTGCCGCCTGGCATGCGCTCTTCGAGATGTCGGCGGAACAGCTGGAGGTCTCCGCCACGCCCGTGATCCGGGTGCAGGGAGCCGGTTCGTCGCCCCGGTACGTCAACGCGCGGCTCCAGCGCATGGACGACGGCGGGTACGTCGGAAGCCTCGACGACGTCACCGTCCAGCGGCGCATCGAGGCCGACCTGCTGATCGCCCAGCGTCTCGATTCGATCGGTGATCTCGCCGCGCGCACCGCGCACGACTTCAACAACCTCCTGACCGTGATCCTCGGAAACATCAACATCGCCCAGAGGCGACTGGGTCTCGACACCGCGGGTGGCAAGGAGCTCGATCTCGCGGCCCGGGCCTGTGATCGGGCGACGGCCCTCACCAGCAAGATGCTCCACTTCAGCAAGGACTGGGAGCCGAACTGTCGGCCCTCAGACCTCGGGCAGCTGGTCACCGAGGCCCTCGAACTCTGTCTCAGCGGATCCCGCATCAAGCCGGTGCTCTCGATCCAGGAGAAGCTGCCCCCGGTCGAGATGGATCCCACCCAGATCCACCAGGTGATCAACAACTTGGTGCTCAACGCCATGGACGCGATGCCGGATGGCGGGGAGCTCCACGTCGAGGTGGCGAGGCGGGACTATTCCTCCCAGATGGGTGGCAACACCCGGTCCGGGGTCTCGGTGGTCCTGCGTGACACGGGCGAGGGAATACCCGTCGACGTCCGGGAGAACATCTTCGAGCCCTTCTTCACCACCAAGGTGGATCCGGAGGCGGGCATCGGTGGCGAGGGCCTCGGGCTCTACAGTTCGTTCCAGATCGTCAAGCAGCACGAGGGGATCCTCGAACTGGTCGCGACCGAACTCATGGAGGGGACGACCTTCCGCATCATCCTGCCCGTCGCCCAGGGCGCCGCGATCGAGGAGAAAGTCGTCTCCGAGGGCCCGGCCGTGCTGCGCAGCCGCATCCTGGTGATGGATGACGATGAACGGGTCCGGGGCGTCCTGCTCGCGATGCTGGAACTCTGCGGGCACGAGGTGACCGGGGTCGGGGACGGCGAGGCGTGCGTCGAGACGTTCGCCGCCCACAACGATGAAGGCCGTCCCTTCGATCTCGTGATCACCGATCTCACCGTGGTCGCGGGCCGCGACGGGATATGGACCGCCGAACAGCTTCGACGGATCGCACCCGAGGTGCCCGTGCTCGTCGCCAGCGGTTCGACCACCGACCCGGTGATGGCGAATCCACCGGAGCACGGGGTCACGGCCGCGCTGCACAAGCCCTTCTCGATCGAGGAGGTCGAGAAGGTCACCAACGCCCTGCTCGCCCGGGCCAATTCGATCTGAAGTCATCTCGAGCCGAAGTCATCGACGTCGTTCAACGGGTCCGGGGGAGTTCGTCCCAGCGCGTGGTGAACCGGGGGGAGCGGTGGTTCTGGTTCATCGCCCAGCGGCCACGCCGGAACGGGCTGGCGCCGGGGCGCAGGGTCCCCGATCCCATCTTGAGGTTGATGCGATCCATGGTCTTCATGAGACGATCGTCACGCTCGGCATCACGCCCGTCGAAGAGGCCCTCCTGGACCGGGCCGCTGATGATCTCCGAGAGCATCACACCCGCCTTCTTGTAGCGGTGCCCGGGGCGCCACAGGGCCCGGCCGATCTCGAGGGCCCGGGCGAGGATCACCGGAGTGGCGCTGGTCGCGGGAAGCAGTTCGCAGGAACCCGAGCCGCCGTGCTGCGCCAGGTCCTCGCGGAACCGGTTGGTGTGGATGAAGACCGAGAGCCGACCGGCTCGAGCCTCCTCCTGTCGGAGCTTCTCCGCGGCCCGGATCGCGTGGCTGGCGATCGCCTCGACGAGTTCGTCCCGGTCCTCGACCATCCGCCCGAAGGAGCGTGAGCGCACGAGGGTCCGTCGCAGCGGCGCCTCCGGCTCGAACGCCAGGCACGACGTGCCGCGCAGTTCGAGGGCGGTGTGCATCGCGACGATGTTGAAGTTCCGCCGGACCTCGTCGGGGGGCGTCCGGCTCATGTCCAGCGCGGTGCGGATCCCGAGCTTGCGCAGCCGCTTCGACCAGCGACGGCCGATTCCCCAGACGTCCTCGATCTCGACCGTCTGGAGGAGTCGGTCGCGCGTCGCTGCGTCGATCGGGAAGTGGAAGACCCCGCGCGCGTCCGGCTCGCGCTTCGCGATCCGGTTCGCCAGCTTCGCGAGGGTGCGAGTGGGACCGATCCCGATCGACACGGGGATGCCCGTCCACTGCCGGACCATCTTCCGTGCCGTCCGGCAGAGGGCCTCGAGGTCACGACCCGCGAGGGGGTCGAGGTCGAGGAAGACCTCGTCGATCGAGTAGATCTCGACGTCGGGCGTGAACTGCATGATCGTCTCGACCACGCGTCGGGACATGTCCTCGTAGAGCGCGTAGTTCGAGGACCGGACCGCGATCCGGTGTCGTCGGATCCGTTCCCGGCACTTGAAGAGCGGTTCTCCCATGCCGATGCCGAGGTCCTTGGCCTCCTGGGAGCGCGCGACCACGCAGCCGTCGTTGTTCGACAGCACGACGACCGGCCGGTTCTCCAGGTTCGGCTGGAAGACCCGCTCGCAGGAGGCGTAGAAGTTGTTGCAGTCGACGAGTGCGTACATCGCGTCCGCCCTCACGGTCGATGGAGGACCCAGGTCACCACGCCCCAGATCGCGACCTCGGTGTCGGGACCGATCGAGATGGGGGGGTAGCCGGGGTGTTCCGCGCGCAGGACCGGGGTGGTTCCCCTCCGGTCGAGCCGCTTGACGGTGAACTCGCCGTCGACCACCGCGACGACCACCATGCCGTCCTCGGCGTGGACCGAGCGGTCCACGACGAGGAGATCCCCGTCGTGGATGCCGGCGCCCTGCATCGAACGACCACCCGCCCGGAGGAAGAAGGTCGCGGCGGGGTGGGTGATCACCTCCGCGTTGAGGTCCAGGGTTCGTTCGACGTAGTCGTCCGCGGGGGAGGGAAATCCCGCCTCGACGCGGGAGGCCAGGAGAGGCCGGGCGACCACGGGGGCCGTGCTGTCGGGTCGTGAGGGGCTGTTCATGGGGCAGACACCCTAACAAACACCGAACAGAATGCAAGTGGGCCGGACGGTCGCCGGGGGCCGGGGCTCGGGGTCGATCCGCTCCGGGCCGGGTCCCGGGGCGTCTTCCGTGCGTCGGCTTTGTCCCTAGAATCGGCGCGTCACCCAGACAAGGGGCTTCCGCAGATGACACGGGTCGGTCTCGACATCCATCACGGCGACAACCTCGAGGTCCTCGCGTCGTTCGAGGACGCCTCGTTCGACCTGATCTACATCGATCCCCCGTTCAACTCGGGTCGGACGCAGAGCAGCACCCGCCTGCGCACCGTGCAGGACGAGGATGGAGACCGGGTGGGCTTCAAGGGGGAACGCTACCGCACCGAGGACCTCGGTTCACGGGCCTTCGAGGATTCCTTCGACGACTATCTGGCCTTCCTCGAACCGAGGCTGATCGAGGCGCGGCGTCTGCTGAAGGCCGACGGCTCGTTCTTCCTGCACATCGACTGTCGCGAGGTGCACTACTGCAAGGTCCTGCTCGACTCGATCTTCGGTCGTGAGTCCTTCCTGAACGAGATCATCTGGGCCTACGACTACGGCGCACGGTCGCGCAAGCGCTGGTCGGCCAAGCACGACAACATCCTGTGGTACGCGAAGGATCCGGGGAACTACACCTACCGCTACGAGGACATCGACCGCATTCCCTACATGGCGCCGGCCCTGGTCGGCAAGGAGAAGGCGGCCCGGGGCAAGACGCCCACCGACACCTGGTGGAACACCATCGTCAGTCCCACCGGCCGGGAGCGGACCGGCTACCCGACCCAGAAGCCGCTGGCGATCCTCGAGCGGATCGTCACCGTCCACAGCGACCCGGGCGACCGGGTGCTCGACTTCTTCGCCGGCAGCGGGACCACGGGCGAGGCCGCGGTGCGGTCGGGCCGTCACGCGGTGCTGGTCGACAGTAACCCGGAGTCGATCGAGGTCATGACGGATCGACTCGCCTTCGCTCAACCCGTCTGTCACGGATGCCGGCCGGCGACATCCTCCTCGACGACCTGACCGAGACGCGCCCCGTCCCATCCAACACCCCGGGAAGGATTCGAACCTTCGACCTGCGGATTAGAAGTCCGCTGCTCTATCCAACTGAGCTACCGGGGCAGTAGTGTTGATCTTACCACTCGACCCTTCATCTCACCGGGCCGCCGACACGTCCGGCCCACAGTCGATCGGAGGACGAGATCGCCTTGTCCGGGTGATCAACGCTTCAGGTTGATCCATCCGTAGGTGTCGGACGCCTGTTCGGTGAAGTTCCAGACCGGCTGGTAGATCAGGAGGTCGAGGCGACCCTCGGCGGCCGAGTGCGGCAGGAGGAAGAAGCTCTGCCTGGTGACGGTCGCCCAGGCGGGGATGCTGTCGGGGGTCTCGATCCGGACCGTCCGGAAGATCCGTCCATCCTCGGCGGTGATCGTGTAGGTCGACGTGCCGGCGCGCTTCACGGGCGTCCCGGTCCGGTTCTCGAACAGGGAGTCGACGCGCAGGTAGATGCCCTCGTCGGGAGCGGGGTCGCGTCCATCGCCGAGATCGTCCTGGAAGACGAATCCGGTGACGAGATGCGCGCTCTTCGTCAGAGGCAGCCACTCCTCCGGTCCCCGCCGGATGACCGCCGGCTTCGGGCGTCTCGCCTGGGGATCGCCGATCCACCAGGTGGCGGTCTCCGGTCGCTCCACTCGAGGGGGATCGTCAGCGGGCCGCTCCTCGAGTCGCACCAGGACCGAATCGTCCTGCCTGATGATGTCGAGGCCGAGTTTCGTCCGTGCCGCCGCGTCGGGAATCCGGAAGACCAGCTGCGCCCGGCCCGGAATCCCGGGCTGGATCCGGTCGAGTCGCCAGCGGAAGGTCACCGGCCGCTTCAAGGTCTTCTTGTAGTCGAGCTTGAGGGCGAAGGTGGCATCCTCGTCCACGGGATACCGATTCCCCGCGGCATCGACGAGCACGCACTGGGCCAGTCCCGCGATGTTGGACATCTGCGAGGCGTTGTTGACGGTGATGTCCACGATGCAGAACTCGTGACCTTCTCCGGACCACCGCGAGAAATCCTCCATGCCGACATCGATCCCGTCGATGAACTCGATCTCGTTGACGACATATGCGACGTGCTCGAGCTGAACGCGGTCACCGAAGAAGTTCCTGAGCTGGTATCGATCGATCCTCGCCTGCTCGGCCCGGACCCTGGCCGTCCATTCGGCGTGCGCGTCCCTGAGCTGTCGACCGAACTCGCTCTCGCTCCGGGTCGGATCCGGTGCATCGACGATCACGGTCGGTTCGCGATCCACGGCGTCGTTCGAAATCGGATCCGCCGGGATGTCCTGGGGGCCGGCGATCGTCGACGTGGTTCCCGCGACAAGAAGCGCGGTGATGAGCCCGGTGCATGTCTGTCGTGTCATCGGGTCATCGCCTTCCATCCACGTGATACGACGACCGGCGTGCACTGCGTGCACGCCGGCGTGGTGGCTCATGGCCAATGACCCCTAGGGGATTCGAACCCCTGTTACCAGGATGAGAACCTGGTGTCCTGGACCTGACTAGACGAAGGGGCCAGCGAGCTCCGGAGGATAGCGATCCCGGGCGAATCGGTCCAGCATCACGAGGATGGTCGTGATAAATCCCGCTTCTGGGTCGTCCCACGGGGGCTCGAGGCCGTGACCGCGATGTTCCGCAGCAGTCGCACCCGGTGGTCGGGTCGCGCGTCGAGGGCGGGGGCGGGAATCCGTTCACGAAGCGGCAGGGGGGCGTCGGCGTCGATCGGCATCGGGTGTCGCAGGCGCATCCCGCTCGCCTCCACCAGGCCCCAGCCCTCGGGCAGCTCCGCGCGACGGATCAGCGCGCTGGGCGTGAAGAGGTAGAGGTGGTCGGCGAGCCGGTAGCGGTTGAGCAGCCCGAACTTGGTCTCGCCGTGCAGGCGCTTCTCGACCCGCCGCAGCTCGCGCAGCACGCGACGGTAGGAATCGAGCCGGCTCGCCGCGAAGTCCCAGGTCTCCATCTCGGGGAACAGCGCGGAACCACCGCGTCGCAGGTGCGGTTCGCGCGGCTTCACCCGCTGCTCCTCGATCTCCTCGCGGCGTCGTTCGAGGTGTCGGCGCACCCGGAGCAGTTCCTCGCGGTCGGAGTCGTCACGCAGGAAGTCCGAACGCGCCTGCTTGCACTCGACGATGATCGTCCGCGCCCGGTCGGCGCCGTGTTCCCGGGGGTCGCTGGTGAAGAGGTCGCCCTCGTCGCGCAGGCTGTCGCGTCCGCCAGACGCCGCGGACGTGCCTGCGCCGTCGAACCAGCCCGCGACGTCGACGCGCCAGCGGGAGATCGGACAGCGCACCTCGGTCGCGACCGCACTGCACCCCATGCGCCGCAGCCATTCGACCGCAAGTCGCTTGAGCTCCAGGTGCTGGATCGTCTCTCCGGGCACGGTACGCCTCCTTGCGGACCGGTAGGGGACTGGGCTTCGGTCGCCGCGGTTCAGCGGGTCTCCATGTGCGCGGTGTAGTGGACCCCGCGTTCGGCGAGGCCGGCGAAGATCGCGTCGAGCACGCCCTCGCGGGTCGCGATCATCTCCGGAGCGAAGACTCCGGGTTCGTCGAGCGAGCCGTCGAGGATCATGCGAGCGACCACCGTGCAGGTGAAGCCGGTGGTGCGGGACATGCTGGTAAAGCCGGTGGCGGGGTCGAGCCGGTCGAGCAGGTCCCAGCGCAGCCGGGTCGGCACGCCGTCCAGCTCGCCCTCGACCGTCACGCGCATGACGGTGATGTCCTCCTCCATGGGCTTGAAGGTCCACTTCGGGAAGAGGAGCTTTGCGAGCAGGGCCCGCGGGACGACCTGCACCCCGTCGACCTCGACCGGTTCCTCGCTGAAGAGGCCGGTGTCGCGGAACGCACGCGCGAGGTCGATGTGGCCGGGGTAGCGCATGGTGCGCTCGCGCATGTTGGGGACATCCAGGGTGTCCGCGAGGCTGCGGAGACCGTCGGTGTTGAAGGATTCCAGGGTGCCCACGCCCTCGAAGTCGATGAGTTCGGGTTCCGACAGCGCCTCCTTGACGACGATCTCGCCGTTCTCCACCACGCGAGAGGGTCTCACGTACTCCTCGATCACGTCGTAGGGGGAGAAGCCGGCCTTGTACTCCCAGGGCGCGTAGCGTTCCCGGGGGACGCCCCCGACCAGGATCTCGACGCGTTCCGCGTGGTCGAGCTTCGAGACGCCCCAGCTCGAGAGCATGTTGCTCATCCCGGGGGCCACGCCGCAGTCGGCGATCACCG
>Ga0163109_10001928_pt1 | contig 16310 bp, 15 predicted proteins | sample CRUFie1St13metaG_FD_108704 | JGI IMG/M metagenome (GOLD analysis project Ga0163109, IMG submission 108704) | Marine microbial communities from the Costa Rica Dome - CRUD Field 142mm St13 metaG | ecosystem: Environmental > Aquatic > Marine > Oceanic > Photic zone | place: Costa Rica: the Eastern... | reverse complement strand
GATCTCGTATGATGCGAAGTTACCACTCACCCGTAACTGGGTGAGTCATGACTGATTCTGTATGATACGATACAAAGTGTTTTGGTAGTACCTTTTATAAAAGAATAAAAAATATTGTTAACGATAGTTAACAATAATACTAACTGACGTAAGTCAGTTACCTATTGTGATAATGTCTGCAATAGTTTTTGCAAATATCTAAATTGAATTCATTATTATATTTTAATTTTTTACCTATACTTGTGAAAGTTTTTCCTATTAACACATTGTAAAGTAAATTGTTTTGATTAATACGTATATCCGGATTTTCATAATAATTTTTATTGCCAATATTAAACAATTCTTCCCATTGTTTTAACATCGGTATTTTAGGATTTACTAAATCTTTTATAGTAACATTTTCCTTGTTCCATATCTTTTCATTATCTTGTCCATAATAAAAATGGAAGTGTGACGTCCAACAACACGGCCAAACAGTCATGTCGCTAACAACTTGTATGCTTTTGTGTTTTTGCCAATAACATGAATCAGTAAATTTGTTATTGCTCTTTGGATATTCATAAAACATGTCTTCGAATTCTAAATCAAAGTTTTTAATCTTTTCTTTGTATAGACTTGTATCAGCTTTATTGTCTTTGTATATGTCTACTAGTTCTTGGCCAAATGTATCTTCATTAACTTCAAATTCCCAACCCCATGATTTTGCTATTTTTTCTGCTTCTGTAATTTGATGTGCATTATGATTAAACTTTATCATTCTCCATTTAACATTTACATTGTGTTTTCTTAAAACTTCTGAATTGTTAATGATATGTTTCCATTGCACGTTTTTCCTATACATATCGTTTGTGTCTTCTAAACCATCGATTGAAAAAGTAAATGCAATATTGGCATCGAGGTTTTCATTACTGATGTATTCTCCAACTTTTGCAAATTTTTTGGCCCATGGTCCTCCGCCGTTTGTGTGTACGATCTGATGTATGTTTGGCCTACGCCTACTGATAGATATCAAAATATCATCAATGTTAGGGTGCATCATGGCATCTCCGATATTACCATTGTATTGCAGAGTTTTAAGATTAATTAAACGTTCATCTACAATCGAATCTATAAAATATTGCACTTGCTCTGCAGATGCATGACGTTGAAACTTGGCAATGTATGGCTTGGTCAACATTGTTTCATTGTCTGTGCGTGGGCAACCAATACAATTAGCATTACAATAGCTAGTGGGTTCCCATTGCACATATTCTAAGTCGTGCGGATTTATATAGTACATATATACTACTTATTTAAAGTGTTTGTGTGAGTTTTTTCACAGCGTCATCATAACGCCTTTGTAATCTTGCGTAATTATGTTTGGATTTAGTATAAGCTCTAACCCAATCTATTGGATTGTTGTAAATGTACTTGACTGTGTCAGCAATCATTTGCATACGTTTTTCATCATCAAATTCTTGATCATAATCCTCTGGCCATAAATCTGAGAATGTTTCGTAACCTCTAGCATGAAGTTGTTCTAAAAATCTAGGAGTCGAAGCCATGACGAATGGATGTTTGTTTATGATTGCTCTTGCTGTTTTTTCAGTAATCATAAATGCGTCACTGTTATCTACATGCGTTTCTGCAATAATACTGTATTTTGTTTTTTCATAAAGTGTATGATCAAAAGGATAACCTAGATAATGGTCAGCTTCTGCATCATATTTAATATTGTCAGGGCTGTGTGGTATTTTACTGTAAAACCAATCAAAGTTATATTTAGAAATTATATGTGATACTTTAGGAAACAAGTCCTGTACAGTGTGTGCTGTGTTTAATGACCATATACCCCTTTTCAAAACGTCATGATTGCTCAATCTTATAGCAAGATTGAGTCTGTTTATTTTATGTATTTTTGCATTTAAAAATAAGAAATCATCTTTTACAAAATTTTGTAACTCGTCAAAATTTTTATTGGCTAATTGTATATCACCTTGATAAAAACGCCACATTGCATCAGTTTCGAAATGCGGATAAGATATAACATTTATTCTATGCCGAAAAATATTTTCAGTGTTACATGCCTGCTTGTAAGCATCTAAAAAATCAAATTCATCTTGGCATCCTACTACATATATAATTTGTTGTGCTGTACAAATTTCACTTTGCACTAACCAATCTATAAAAACTGCATGGGCTCTTAATATTTTGCTATCATAATTTAATCTTTCTCTCACATGAGAAATCATAATTCTACGTTTTGGATTTTTTAACTTGCGTAATTGAATGTGTTTGAATTCTGGATACAGATGATATGGCTGATCTTTGTATGCATTAAATTCTAATAAACTGTAATCATGATTGGCATCAACATAGTTGGCTAATCCATATTTGCCAGGACTTTCAAATTTATATGCTAGTGTGCTAGGCGCTAACTGTATCGTACTCATGGTCTTTTGCAAACAATTCTTTATGTGTTTTATGATCTATAGTTTCTATATCTGTTGCAAAAGATGTAAATCCGTTTTCTTTAACTACGTTGAGTACATTTGAACATCTTGATGTTAATTCATCTCTGTGTGAAATAAGGAATATGTTTTTACCACCTTCTCGAGACATTTTCTTTAGTACACTCATTGCTGATTCAACACCCATTGTATCCATACCAGAGTCAACTAACTCATCGATGAATAATAAGTTTAATGATGTATTCATTGATTCGTATACATCTCTAAATGCCCAACTTAATCCAAGGATTAATCTGTTGCGTTCACCTCTAGACAAATTATCAAAATCTAATTCTCTACCAAGTTCTGTAATTTCTACAGTTAAATCTGATTTAAATACCACTTCATGTGGTAGTCCAATTTTGTCTAAGTAATAATTCAATCTTGAATTCAAATATAATAAGTTTTGGTCTATAATTTTTTTACGTATAAATGAATCTTTCGATGTTAATAGTTTGTATAAGAAATCTTGATGGTCTTTTAATTTTTGTAATGCATTAATTTGTGTGTAATCGACTTCTTCTATATTTTTTGCTTTAAGTTCTTCAATTTGTTCAGTGTGTGGATTTTCTTTTTGCTTTTCACTGTCTAACTGGCTTTTTAATTCTGCTAAATTCTGTCTATGATCGTATGCTTCATCAATTGAATTATATGCAGTGTCTGGTTTTTCTCCTACGTCACCTTGTTCGGCAATCTGCTTTTCGATTGATTCTATTGTAGTTGAAATTTGATTTTGTTCTTCAATTTTAGTTGCTTGTTGTTGCTTAATATCTTCAACAAGGTGTGTATGCTTATCTGTGTGTAATTCTTGTTCACACATTGGACATTGCTTACCTTCGAGAGTTGATAGTTGGGCTCCTAAAGATTCAATCAGAGAATCTACCGAAGTTAAATTGCTTTTATTAAAATTTAAATTTTGTTCATATGATTTAATTTTTTGTGAACGTTCTTGCCATTGCGACAACAATTTGTGTTGTTGAATTTCTGCATCAATATTAATTTTTTCTAATTCTGTTATACCATTTACAAGTTCCGTTAGAGTCTTTTTGTGCGTTTCTTCCCAAGCAATATTTTTAATTTGAAACTTTCTAATAGTTTCTTCCATTTTTTCGTTTGAAATTTTTACTTGTTCTAATCTTGCTTGTTCAGTTTTAATATCCTCGTTTGTTTCACGCATAAGTTCTTTTAAACGTTCTGCCTTTTCACTTAATCGAGATATACCTAGTAATTCTTCAATAATTGATCTTTGCTCATTTGCTTTCATAGCCAGGAAAGGCTCAGTATAAGTGTTAAGGGCAACTATATGTTTGAACATTGTGTGGCTCATGTCAAAAACCCTTAACACTTCTTCCTGAGTAAGCCTATTTTCACCCTGGGCTTCATCAGTTCCTTGCTCGTTAACAATAGAATCATCAACAATAAATTGGAACTTGTTAGGCTTACGACCTCTTTCTATTCTATAACTGTGTCCGTCTTTTTCAAAATCAACAGTAACCAACATATTTTTATTGTTAGTTTTGTTAACCAAATTATCCTTACGGATATTTGTTAAAGCCTGACCATATACAGCATAGCTGAGGGCATTAATAAGTGTAGTTTTTCCTGTGCCGTTTCGCGACCCTTCTCCACCTAGATCTAGATTGTTACCAAGGACCAATGTTAGACCATCATGGGCAAAGTTTACTGCCTGCGTGGTATTACCTACACTCATGAAATTTTTAATAGTGATATTTTTTATTTTTATCATAATCGATTATACAACTCCACTAATACTCCATTATCAAAAGAATCAGATTCAATTTTAGCTAATTGGTTTGTTACTATTTGATCAACTGATTCAAATATAACTTCTCCGCCTACGTCTTGTGCATGTTCTTCTTTCTTTTGTGGTATGAGAGCAAGATCTCGTATTTGATAATTTTGTGCAAAGTTTTCTTTAATAAAATTTGCTTCTTCGTATGAAATATCTAAGTCTACTTTTACTCTAATGTATGAATTTGGTTCTAATACTGTTTCGGGATCTTCTAATAATTTACTTAAATCGATTGATCTGTATTTTGGAGCGTCTGCCCATATTTTATATTCTGGTTGTTTATCCCATTCAAGGAACATAGCACCTCTATCATCATCCCATACATCTGCAAAATTGTGTGGAAAAGGATTACCAATATAAGATATATTACCACTATGTTGTCTTTTATGAAAATGTCCTGTAAAAACATGTCCCGCTTTTTTAAAATGATCACTTCTGATAGTACCGATGTCCGGCATTTCTACCATAGCATTCATTTTAAAATGAGGTAGCTCAAAATGGCCAAACATGTATTTGCATTTTACATTTTTAACTTTTTTCCATTCGTCGCCGACTAGCCATGGAATAATCGCAACATCATTTTCAATTATCCAATCATCAACTACATGTACATTTGGTATTTCATTTGCAAATATTACAGATGAAATTTCTCTTTTATCTCTGTAAAATAAATCATGATTACCTACAATAAAATAAACTTTTTCAAATGCTTCGCCTAATCTTTTTAGATTGGACACAGAATAATTTAACGTTGATACATTAACTGATGATCTTTGATGATGCCAATCACCTAAAAACATACAAGTTTCTGATCCACGTTTTTTTGATTCTTCTATAAACCAAGTGATAAAATTCTCACAATCTATGTTGTGTTGACGTGCATTATTTTTCATGCCAAAATGTATATCTGTAAAACAAGCGGCCTTGTTAAAAAATTGTGTCATATTATTTTGTAGTTTTTTCTTCTTTTTGTGTTTGCTCAATCTTATCCATTTCTTCAGAGTGTTGCATCTGTCTTGTAAGTGATGGCATAGCACCAGCTTGTTCAAGCAAATCATCACGTAAGTTTTGATTTTTCTTTTCCATGTTTAGCACTCTAGTAAATGAATTCGTAATTGTTGCTGTGTAATAAGCAAAAGGATTTTGTGATTTTGATTCATCAAACTGTAAACCAATTTGAGAAAGTTGCAGTAACGCCTGTCCTTGCATTTCATCATTGTAAGTATAGCCACGCCAGTTAGCTCTTGTACCATATCTTTGACAAAGTTTAATAAACATATTTGCTAACTTTGGAGTAATTTTTCCATGATCTAAACTAAATTGATTATGTCCTGCATGATGACTTTTTCCAACTTCGTATGGTTTATTATTTTTATCTAATTTGTAATGTTTGAATGGTGGAAAATTTAATTTTACTTTTGTGTCTGCAATAGTTTTCGGATTCAGTTTTCGACCGTGTTCTTCTGGAATATGATCGTAAGTCATAACTCTAAATACCAAATCAGTAGTTGGAATAGTTAAATGATCAACTCTGTATTCGTCATATTGAGATCTTTTTAGTCCAAGCTCATCTACTTTAATTTGAAGCATACGTTCAGCACGATTTTTCCGTGCTTGTGAAATTGATAATCTATTAATTTTTGCAACATCATTTAAAATGATGTCATAGCTAGAATATTCTGGCTTTTTATAAAAACAAAAAGAGTTTTTGCTCTTATGTATTTCAGCCAACATATCTTTGTTGTTTAGGTAATTTATTCTTTTTGCCACACTATAAATCCTTATATATACAACTAATACTACATTATTTGCCTAATAAAGTCAAGAGCAAAATGTAATAATATACGTACTTAATTATTTCAATAAATAATACTATAACTAGGAAAAAATTATGGCAAAAGATTACAGAGCAAAAATTCAACCAATGGGTAGAGATTATAAGTCTATGTCTTTAATTCTTGGAAAAAATGAAACAAGCAACATACTGAAACCATTGTGGAAAACACAAGGATTAATGTTTCCGTATACTCCTATGATTCAGGTACAACATGCTACTGTAAATTATGGTAATTATGAATTAGCACACACAAATTATGATTATTTTGCTTATCAAAAAACATCATCTCCAACTGCAACTGTAACAGGCGTGTTTGGAGCTCATACTCAAGAAGAAGCAGAATATATGATGGCCGCTATACACTTTTTAAGAGTTGTTTCAAAATCAAACTTTGGATTATCGGATCCAGACAGAGGAACACCTCCACCTAAATTGGCCTTTAGTGCATACGGTGATGCCATGTTCAATCGTACACCAGTATATATTAGAACTGTAGCATTTGGTTTAGATCAAGATGTTGATTATGTTCCTGTTAGACAAAGTGCGTCAACGGCAGTTGCGCCTGGTTCTGATCCTACATTAGATCAAATGTTAGCAAATTCATATGTGCCATTGGTATTGAACATATTTGTTGATATCATGGTTGCACCAAATCCTAGTAAAATTAGAAACGAATTCAACTTAGATTCTTTTAGAAAAGGCAAATTATTAGATAAAGGTTATTATTAATGTCACAATATACTAAACAAAGTCCATATTCTAAGTCAGTAATTACTGGTGATTATCTTAACTTAATGACTCCGAGAGTTGTTATTGAAGACCCATCAGATGAATCTTATATTATTACTTCAGAGTATAATATGAGACCAGATTTACTAGCATATAAATTATATGGTAATTCAAGATATTGGTGGTTGTTTTCAATGAGAAACAAAGATACATTAATTGATCCTATACAAGATTTTAAAACAGGAACTGCAATAAGAATTCCTAAATTAAATAATGTGAGGTAAAACTCATGGCAAATGATACAACAAAATTAAGTAAAGATTTAGAAAATCAAAAAGATGTGGCCTTATCTTCAACTGGCATAGACATTGAAAGAGCCAATAGCGATTATGATTATTGGAATCAATTGACTTTACTAAACACTTCTACTACAGCCAATGGTCCTGGTGGTATGGATGCATCAACTCAACAAATGAATTCAGACATGCTACAACTAATGCAAGATGGATATATTCCAATTGGATTTTACGATCAAGGCAATGGAAATTTTAAGGCAAGTTATGCCGGAGGTGAAAGAAAATTACTGCCAACTAATATTGCAGAAGGCGGTGGCGGAAGTAATATTTCAGAAGCTGAATTGGGTTCTTTACTTTTAGATCAAAAATCGTTAAAAGAAATTGTAGTTGAAAGAGCCAATAATGGCACACTAGACCAAAACGGAATGGGTGCATGGAATGAAGGTGCTGTTGCAGGCATTGTTAATGAAACTCTTGCAAATAAAGAACTATCAGAAAAAATTGGTGAATCGAATGCTGAAGTATTATCAAAAGAAGCGATTGATCAATATGCTCCTAATTTAGAAGATGACGTTGTAAACGAATATGCAAATTACACAGGACAAACATCATATCCTAATTATGGACCTCCAGGAACAGTTAGTCCAGGTGGACCTCCGGGGACCGGGTCAGTTTATAATGAAAAAACAGAATCAAAAGAAATAGACGATAAAGTTTATGTTGATGATCCAAATGCCGGTGATGCCAGTGTTGCCGAGAAAGTTTATGAATCTCAGAAAAAACCAGAAGAATTTTATCATCCGCACTATAAAAGAAATGTATTACTTGATTATGACACACCAACATATCATTGGAAGTTGAGTATGTTAACTGAACGAGATACTATTTCAGCACAAGAACACATTAACAGAGGAAACAGATCAGATGATGGTTTTAAAAATTGGGTACCAGCTGATTCTAAGATAGTTATTGCTGAAACCGGTGGTACTGTACTGACTCTCAACAGTGCAGAAATCACAACTACTGCTGGACCAGTTAACAACGGAAAACGAATTACAGGTGCAGTTGATTTTACATTGAATATCTTACAACCATTGAATGCTTCATTTACTGATACACTAGTAAATGCCGCAATTGCATTAGGTCTACCAGATGGATTGAAAGCAACTTATTTGTTAGAACTACATTTCATTGGAAGAGTTCCAGAAGGTAGATCAGATATGGGAATACCCGGCGAAATAGTAAATCCAATACCAACAACAGAAAGACAATTTCTAATTGAGATAGTTACTGTAGATGCACAGGTAGATACAAATGGAGCCCAATACGTTGTGCGTGCCGCACGTGCCGGAGACAAAGGTATAAGAGCTGATCATTATCAAACTGACAGACCTTTGCAGTTAAATAATTTAGAAACCACTGCAGATTTAATTGAATCTTTGAATTCAACGTTGAATGAAAATGAATTAGATAAGTTGGCAATTGAAAAAAGTATACTCGATGAATATGTGATAAAATTAGATGAATACGCAACTAAAATGATTGGTAAATCAGTATTGCTAGACACTAATAAATTAGAAAATGTTACTACAGAACTTTCAGATGCAGTACAATTTGATAAAAATAAAAAAATGTTTAGAATACCAGAGGGAACTAGTATTGATAGAATACTAGAGTTTGGATTATCACATAGCAAAGAATTACAAAAATTAGCCAAAGGATTGAAAGATGATGCAGATGCTGATTCATCTGATGCAAAACTTATTGACAAGTATGTAAAGTATATCTTCCATATTAAAGTTGATACTATAAACATTGCTTGGGACGTTTTAAGAAATGATTATGCAAGAACTTACATTTATACAATATCAATGTTTCCAACTGTACGTCCAGAAATATTGCCAGGTACTTGGGAAGATCCTAGATTAATTGAAGAAGAAAAAATTAAAGCATTATTAAAAAATGACATATCTGATAATAAATCAAGACCTTATTTTGCATTGTCAAAAAGATATGATTATATATTCACAGGATTAAATGACAAAGTATTAAGATTTGACATCAAATATAATAATTATTTCTTTTTTGCTCTACATAGTTATAGAAGTGTGTTTGCAGGATTGGATCAAGCAGGTTCAAAAGTTAAAGTTCAAAAAGCAACAGATACTTTGGTAAAATTTAACAAGCAAAGAGGAGAAATAAACAATGCCTGGAAAGCCTATACAAAATTAAAAGCAGATTTGCTTGATCAAGATTTGACTGAAGAACAAAAACAAGAACAACTAAAAGAAAAGTTTGAAAAATTTAAATTAGAAAGAGAAGAACTAATTGACTTATACGTAGAAGGTATAGAAAACGGAACATTCGAAGGTGACGAGAACACTGTAAGAACAGCCAAAAACTTACAGTATGTAAATGAGCCCAGCGGACATCCTGTTTATCAAAATCTTACAAAAAGTAAAGCAATAGATACATTGCAAAATGTTGAAGTAAACAACAACGATCCTTTATTAGATAATATGACAAAACAAATGTATGCTGAATTACTTGACAGAAAAGAAATAGTACAAGCTATTGATGGTTCTAAAAAACCATTTCAAATTATGTGGGGAGCAATGCCGGCGGCATTCAAAAGTAAATTCAATGCAGATAATGAAACTCCAGGTAAAGGTCATTTTGATGCTGTATTAGAAGCAACATTGAGTGATTTCTCAGCTGATATGGTATATATGGACATGGATATCAGAGGTGATCCTTTTTGGTTAGAATCAGAAAGAGATCCATCAAACGAACATACCATGAGTATGTATGAAGGCGAAAACTACTTACTGTTTAATGCAATAACTAGCGCCGGAGAACCAGATCCTGTTACTGGAGTAGCAAGACCAGGAGATGAACAAGGTGAACAAATGTTAAACGGTATATACGGTGTTGTAACAGTTACACATTCATTTGAGAATGGACAATTTACGCAAAATATTAAAGGTGTAAAAGAAGCATTCATTACAGACATAAGTAAATTAAAAATAGTTAGTGAGATATAATAATGGCAACATTCAAATCAGCAAACATATCTAATATTAGACACCCAGAAATTGATAATCTAAAAGGATTAGGTAATGTACATAGATACAATGGCATATATGAAGCTATTGTTGTACATGCATCTGATGTACAAAAAAATGGTAGGCTTAAAGTACGTTTGGTTAATAGCAATGTTGGTGTAGATTTCTTGGATGATGATGAAAGAAGAGACGGAAAATCACATTTAAATATTACAGTCCAATGGAGTTCTCCTTTTGCAGGTGCAACAAACATTAATAATAATGTATCAACAGGTGATCCAACTGCGCCAGGCGAAGAAGATCCTGATAAAACATTTAGTGGCACACAAAAAAGTTATGGTATGTGGATGATTCCACCAGATGTCGGAAATAGAGTATTGGTAATGTTTATCAATGGTGATATCGCTAAGGGCGTTGTGGTTGGTTGTATGTTCCAAACATTAATGAATCATATGGTTCCCGGCATTGCACGTTCTAAGACATTTACTTCAGATGATAAATTTTTAGAAGTTCCTGTGGCAGAATATAACAAAGCGGCAGACGAGGCTAGTAATGTTGATTGGTCTGTAGATAGAGTCAAAGAAGAAGGAAAGCCAGTAGACAATGTCATTAGGCCAACACACACAACTCACTTTAATGGATTAAAAGAACAAGGTTTAGAACAAGATGAGAAAAGAGGATTATCAGATTCTTCTGCTAGAAGAGAATCACCATCGAAAGTATTTGGTATATTAACACCAGATGGAAATCAGTTTGTAATGGATGATGGGTCCGAACAACAACTTATAAGATTAAGAACGAAATCAGGTGCTCAAATATTGTTAGATGAAACAAATGGTAATGTTTATATCATTAATAAAAAAGGTACTGGTTGGATCGAAATGGATGATGCTGGTAAAATAGATGTGTGGGCAAATGACTCAATTAGTATACGTTCACACAAAGATGTCAACATAAGAGCAGATAGAGATTTAAATTTAGAATCAGGTAGAGATATTAACGTTAGAACAACACAAACAACTGCTACAGGACAACCAACAGACACTACAGGTATTTTACCTGGTGTTAATGGTGCATTCAATTTAGATGTGGCAGGCGCATTAAACATTAAAACTGTCGATGCAACAACAATAACATCAGGAAAAGAATTCCATTTACAGTCGACATCAACATCATTGACTGCAACACAAGGTGATACAAATATATTAACATCAGCAGGAAATCATGTAGAAAGCACACCAGCAGGAGTTATACATATGAACGGACCAGCGGCCGCAAGTGCAACACCATATGGTGGATTAACTGCTAAAGTTGATGATGATGGAAATTTATTCTTTACTAATACTCTTTATACAAGAGATGCTTCTACAGGAAATAGAAATACTGAAAAAGTTTCAACTATCCTAACAAGGTTCCCAACCAGAGAACCTTTTGCTAGGGAAGAATTTATTGGAAGTTAATTCCAACCAACACCAACTGGTGTTAGCATATATTGTCCTTTATCGTTGGTAACTTGCATACCATTTTCAATCTTTACTTTAGGATCTTTCATAAGTTCCCATTTTCCAGATGCTGTTCTACAAGCAATACCTTCACTCTGTTCCATTCTTGCACCAATTTGTACTTCTTGGATAAATGAACGACAAGGTATCTGACCATTTTCAATATAGTAAGTATCAGTTACCATAATACCACCTTTGTGTCCAGAGTTTGGATTTGACCATCTAACTACTTGACCATCTTTGTGATATTCTAATGCTTGATAGGCCGCTTGTTCATGTTTAATTGTTTCGTAATGATCTAATTTAGCACCAACATTTGAACCCCAATGTGAACCTAAAATTACACCAACAATTGTTGCTATATCTTTTCCACTACCGCTACCAAATTGATTACCAATTACGCCACCTACAACTGCTCCACCTAATGTGTATTTGTCTTTATTAGATACTGTGCCTGTTGTAGCTGTACAGTTCGTTAAGAATACTGCTAATGTTCCAACTGCTATTGTTTTTAAAAGATTTGATTTCATCGTTTTCTCCATTACTGGAGCCCCTTGCGGGGCTCCTTTATGAATTTATGCTACGTTAGCCTTTAAAGAAGTTTTGTATTCTTCCTTAGTCATTGGCATTTCAAGTTTAATGAACTCTACTTTGCTAGTTTCATCAACCGGTTTATAACCATTGTTGATTAATACTTGAGCTCTATTATCTGGTTTGTTAGTAAATCTCATTACTTTTTTACCATCAGCTCTTAGAGCTTCTAGTACGTATGTGTACTTTGTGTTTATATCAGCCATGTTAATTACACCTCCTAATTATTGTTATTGTTTTTGTGTTTAACATAGTATTAATATAACACAGAATAGGATATTGTCAACCTCTTTTTGGCCATAAAAAAAGCCAGCAAAATCAACACTTTACTGGCTTTTAATATATTAAGTTGTATAATTATGCAACTTTTCTTTGCATAATACGGTATTTTACCGCACTTCTTTTGGTATCTCTAGTAACGAATCTTAGTGATCTAATATCAAAACCGTCTTGTCTCAACTCACAAATTCTTGCAGTTGGCTTCATGATTTTATATCTTGATACTAATGATTTGTTAGTTACTGTAGTACCTGTACCCCAATAGTACTGTAGGATTCTCTGTTTTTGAGTTCCTAGCTTGTACTGTGATGTACCTTTTACTTTTACTGTTTTTAATCCCATGTTATTTCTCCAGTTCTAACAAGTTAAGTTATGTTCTTATAATATTACAAAAAACTGATCTTGTCAACCTTTTTTGTTTAAACAGGATAATACAAGGTTTTTTGCTCGTTCTTGGCCAATCGAAGAAAGATGATTTGGTACATTATGGCCTAAATAATTATTATCTTTAATTATATGTGCTGGCCCATCATGAATAATTTCTGGTTGATTAAAAATTTTCCAATCTTTGTGAATATAATCTGTGAAAGCATTTGTAAAAATACGGAAAAATTTTCCTGTTTGTTTTAATTTCCAATATATTGCTTCTGTAATTACATAACTGTTTAGTATTTCTAAATCTTCATTATAATATTTGGCTACATATTCTTGTATTTCTTTTGGAGCATGTTCATTAACAACATCTGTTCTCCCCCAATTGAATTTGCTTTCTAAATTCCAACCATCTGAGTCTTTCCAAGCAATATTAATACGTGATGGAGTAGTTAAGAATACCAGGCACATATCAAATCCTTGATTTACAGCATGATGAATTTGTGTGTATATTTTTAAATTAGTTGCTCCAGGACGAGCATAAACTATTGGAGTGTGTCCTAAATTGTATTGCCATAATTGAGAATTTGTTGTTATTTCTGTATTTGTATAATCTGCACTATCAAAATCACTTGCCCAACTGCAACCACATATTGCTAACATTAAATTAATCCTTGCGACCAAACTCTATCTGGAAAATCATCCAAATCTGATCTTCCATATTTTAATCTATCAACTACTTGTTTTTGATGTGGACATAATCTTTTATATTCTGCTAAATCCTCTACTTCCGATATTAACTTCATTGGACATGGATCTTTCAATAAATCATCTAAATGTTTTAATGCACATAATCTGGTAGCATAAGCAATTATATCTTGTTTTGTTATTCCTTCTTTTAAACACACTAATAATAGTTGTTCTCGATACTTATCAATTAATTCTGATAACAATCTAGATCTATACGGATCAGGATATGGTGGTCTGTCTTTCATTTTTATCTTCCTTATATTCTTGTGATCCAGGATTAGGACCTTGTGGGTCTAAAACCCATCCTTCTTTTTTAGCTCTCTCTTCTAATTCTTTTTTCATTACATTTCCTTTTGTTGAATCTCCATCTACAATAGATTGCATTTGTTTTAAATCAGTCATTGGTATTGACTCATACCAATTAACTATCTCTTGTGGAAATGTATTTGCAAATGACTTATTTCTTCTCACGTCATATTGTGCATGAAATGATTTAAAATCTCTTTCTCTTGATTCAATTGAGGAAGTAAATTGATGTCCAACTTGTACTTCACGTAAATAACTAATCAAACGTTCTACGCCTTGCTCTTCCATATCAAAAAATAGTTCATGTGGTTTGCCTACTTTATATAACCAATATTCTAGATCGTCTGCAAGTTTTTTCTTAATGTCTTGTGGCAATGTTACTGCTGATTGAAAACTAGGAAAACGTAATATGTTAAAACTCATTGCAGGAGCAAATTGTCCATAACGTTCTTTTAACTTGATCATCTCATCCATAAATTTAGTGATCGAAAATAAACACAACGCATTAATAGTCATCATCATGTGTAACTCACGTACATTTCCTTCATTCATCATTTTGTGTATATTGCTTAACCAAGTATCCCAAATTAAACCATCACGTATGTATTCTGCATGAGCACCAAATGATTCGTTCGATGTGTATAAATCAAATTCTTTAAACGCATGACTTTCTCTTGCTAATCTATCTATTAATTCAGGTTTCGCACCCAAGTTAGAGTTTACTGCCAATCGTACATCACAATCTTTGTTGCTTTGCCACCATTCTAACAAACGCCAAAAATCTTGTGACATGGTTGCTTCACCGCCTGTTACTCTTAATTCTTGTAGTGTGTGCTGTAAGTCTGATTCCCACCATTTAAAGAATGCTTCAACGTATGGATTTCCTTCATTGCGTTTACCATATGGCATTGCCCATTTACCATCTTGTTGAAAAGCTCTGGCACCATCTGATACTAAATTTTGATAAGCACCATTTTTTTTGACATCACTTTGCCATTGTGTTGAAAATGATGCATTGCAATATGAACATGCATAATTGCAGTTGGCATCAAAAGCAATCTCCAATGTTTTTAAATTAACATCATCATTCCAATGGGTTTTACTTGCTTCTGCAAGTTGATCTTCTGTGTATATAACACTTTTGTAAACTCTATCTGAAACATTTTGTGGACCTATGTCTTCAACTTTCCAACAGTATTCACACTCTTTTGGCCTTTCGCCTTCGAGCATCTGTTTACGTACCATTTTTTTATAACTGGTATTGTGTATGGCTTTCGGGTTTGCCAATACTTCTTCAACAGGTATCTTGTGTGCAGGTGGATGATGGCAACTTGCTGTTGTACCACTGTTAAGCCATATAGTTGCATTGTACCATTTAGCACCACAAAAACTTGGTGATATTGGATTGATAACCCTATCTCTATATTCTTGATACGTTTCTGTTTTTCTTTTCTTTGTCATTTATACTACTTACACAGGTTGTAAAATTCTTCAAGTTCCGGAAAAGTTTTACGAAAATCTTTATTTCTTCTTCGATCATATTCATCAACATAAGATACAAAATCTCTTCGCACTTGTTGTATATTTAACCTTTCTTGCGGATTAGGTCCTGCGGCAATATACTCTTGAAATCTTCTTAATTTAGCTATTTCAAAATCAAAAAACCCTTTATATGCATTAGTGTGTGTTTCTGCATTTTGCATCATAATTTTAACTGAAGGATCAAGCATCTTGGAATAACTAGGATCAGCAACAACACCACTTAGATAACTAGGATGTCTTAAAATTGCTGTGTCTAGTGTTATTGGTACTCTGCGTTCATCACTATAAAATTCTCTTTTTAATGGATGTATAATATCCACAAGTTTGTGAAAGTTTGGTAAACTCAATAAACCAGTTGTACACATTATTGTTACTTTTGTTTTTGGTAGCTCTGTCAATACACGGCATATATTATCATACCACTGCTGAAAGTTCAATCCGTCTCTAATATATTCTGCTTGTTCACCAAATGTATCTACACTGGTGTATAATCTTGTTAATCCAATTTTGTTGTCTAGTGTGATACGTTTCATTTTTTCAATGTACTGGTCAAAAAGTTTATCTGGAACACAACCATTTGAATTGATTGCTAGTTCTAATTCTGGTCTTGGATTATTATTGACATAATCCAAAACTTTAAATGTATCTTTAGCTAAAAGAGGTTCCCCGCCTGTGATTCTTAAAACTTGGAGGGTTTTGTACAGGTCGGGAAACCATTTCCACCATGCCTCAACATATG
>Ga0163109_10001927_pt1 | contig 16310 bp, 18 predicted proteins | sample CRUFie1St13metaG_FD_108704 | JGI IMG/M metagenome (GOLD analysis project Ga0163109, IMG submission 108704) | Marine microbial communities from the Costa Rica Dome - CRUD Field 142mm St13 metaG | ecosystem: Environmental > Aquatic > Marine > Oceanic > Photic zone | place: Costa Rica: the Eastern... | reverse complement strand
TCAAAAAGACATAGAATATAATTATTAAGAATTTGATAAAATTGAAAATTATTTATTTAGCTTTATTATTTTGTTTTTCTCCTATTGTTCAAGTTAATGCTACAACCCCAAAGTCAGTAACTTGTACAAGAACTGAATATAGGGAGGAATACATTCCCGGAACGAAATCAAACCCAGGATTGGTAAAAAGTTACGAGGTTGATGTAGTAATACCTTGTTCAGGAGAAGGAAAAGCCCAAAAAATTGATGATAATGACTGTAGTCGGGGATCATTTATTGGTACACTTCTTGGTGCTGGCATAGCACTTTCCTCGTCTAGGGGAAAAGATAGATTTTGGGCCGTTCCTGCCGGCGGTACTGCAGGGGCTCTAATTGGATGTCAGGTGGATGGTGGTTAATTGATAAGTTGGATAAATGGAGAATTTGTCGAATTATGGCAAACAAATCAAAAATTTTTTGTTTTAATAAATTGTCAAGGATTAGGGTACGAAATACAAATACTTGAATCCTTTTTTCTCAAATTAAAAACAAAACAATTACCTAATAAAAAAATAACTCTTTGGATTAAACATATTAAGAAAGAAGATTCAGATTTATTATTTGGCTTTACGTCTAGAGATCAAAAAAATTTCTTTATTGAAATTTTAAATATTAGAGGTGTTGGATCGCAAATTGGCATGGGGATTTTAAATAAATTTTCTATTGATGAGGTTATTAATGCAATTAATACACAAAACAAAAAATTAATTTGTTCTGTACCAGGTATAGGACAAAAAATGAGTGAAAGATTAATTTTAGAATTAAAAAGTAAATTTAAGAATGAATTACAAACTAGAGGAGAGAAAGACAAAAATCGACTTGAGATTAAAAAAAGTGAAATTGATAAAATCGTAGGTGACCTTCAATTAACTTTACAGTCATTAAATTACACTAAGAATGAAATTAAAAGAATTTTACCGATTATTACCAATGAAGCATATTGTCTTATTAAAAAAGGTGAAAATATATCATTTGAAAATTTATTGAAATTTGCTATGAATTATTTAGATAATGATAGTAGTAAAATAGTCAGCTAACGTAGTAGTATAAAAAAAGGTAAAAAATTTCTATGTCATTAGATACAGCAGAAAAACAGAAGCTTATTGAGGCCCATCAAGTACATTCAACTGATACAGGGTCAGTTGAAATTCAAGTCGCAATGCTCTCTAAAAGAATTTCTAAATTAAGTGATCACTTACAGGATAATATTCATGATTTTGCTTCTAGGCAAGGATTATTAAAAATGATTGGTAAAAGAAAAAGATTACTCTCTTACATAAAAGATAAAGACGTTCAAAGATATCAAGATTTAGTTAATAAACTTGGGATCAGAGGCTGATTTTCCATTAATGAAAAAAAAACAATCAAAAAAAAAGGTAATCAATAGAAAGAAAAAAAAATTATCTGAGAAGACTGCTTTCTCCCTCTTAGATAACAAACAAACTAAAGTAAACTCAGAAAAGAAATCATCTAATGGTATTCCTAAATATGTAGCTGATAGGATGGCAAGAAGAATATTTTTCACTGCAGGAATACCCACAATAATGGGAATGTCTGTTTTTGTTGTCAGCTACGTAATAGTCACAAAAAATATTGCTGAAATACCTCCTTCTTCAACAATTGCAATTTCAGCTTTGTTTTTCTTGTTAGGTCTTGCGGGATTGAGTTTCGGAATACTATCAGCTAGTTGGGATAAGGAGCCTGGATCTTTTTTCGGTATTGAAAATATACCAATGAACATTCAACGAGCAAAAGCCGCCTTCAAACCTGCAACTCAAAATTTTGATGAGAATAGCTAATCTAAGAAACTAAAGACTTCAAATTTACTTTAAACGATTTATCTTCTAATAATTTGGATACTCCTTGGATATCACCAATGCAGAATTGCTCCCCAAATTTTACATAGGTAACATTATGTTTATTTCGTACTGCAGCTAAAACTGGAATTTTAATTCCGCATTTACCTTTATCTGGTTTAAATTTATTTAAACATTCTCTTAAGGTATTTTGTACTCTCACATCGGATGCTTGTGAACATTCAAGATGAATAATAAGTAATTTAAGATTATCTATTTCTCTACAATCATCAATTATTAATTGGGTTTTATCACTTTTTTTATCTATAGTTCCCCATACCAATAATCTTGTATCAGTCAAAAGAAATTCCGATAATCTGACGTAGGTTTTAGGAAAAACTATTGCTTCACAACTTCCAGAGAGATCTTCAAGCTGAACTATAGCCATCCTATCACCTTTTCTAGTGGTAATTTGCTTTAACTCTGGTATCATTCCAACTAAAGAAACTTTGGTTCTATCTTTTATTTCCTCTAACTGGGAAATACTTATTGGGGATACAAGTTTTGCTGGCTTAGTCAAATGCTTTAGGGGATGATCAGATAAATAAAAACCTAAAAGCTGCTTTTCTAACTTTAACTTCTCAATAAGTGAATAATCATCAACTTTTGCTAATTGTGAATCTGTAAATGCAACATTTGAAAACTCATCTTTAGAATCAAATAGATTTCCTTGCCCGGACAATCTATCACGATTACGTGAAGAGGCCCATTCCATGACATGTTCGAGATCTGACAATAATTGGGCTCTATTATTATTTTTAGAAAACTCATCTAGAGCTCCACAATGAATTAAGGATTCAAGGCTTCTTTTATTAAGAATATTAGAAGGCAAACGATCGCATAAATCTGCCATTGTCTTAAAACTTCCAAGACTTTTTCGATTTTCAATTATATTTCTTATGGCAGTATCTCCTAAATTCTTAATAGCAGAAAGACCGAATAAGATCTGATTATTTTTAATAGTGAAATCAATTCCAGAGAAATTAATGCTTGGAGAAATAACTTCTATTCCCATCGAATAACAATTAGAAATATATCTTTGCATCTTGTCGCTTGAGCTAGAATTAACGCTTAAAAGGGCTGCCATATATGCAACAGGAAAATGGGCTTTTAAAAATGCAGTTTGATAAGTTACTGCACCATATGCAGTTGAGTGACTTTTGTTAAAACAATATTCAGCGAATAAAACCATTTGATCAAAAAGATCATTTGCTAATTTTTCATTTACACCATTCTTCAACGAGCCTTCAATAAAGATATTTCTATGTTTTAACATCTCCGATACTTTCTTTTTTCCCATTGCTCTTCGAAGTAAATCAGCATCACCAAGTGAATAACCGGCTAAGTCTTGAGCAATTTTCATAATTTGCTCTTGGTAAACCATAATCCCGTAGGTTTCAGTAAGAATTGATTTAATAGAAGGATGAGGAAAATCAATCTTTTCTTTCCCATTTTTACGATTTATGAATTTAGGGATAAGACCAGCATCAAGTGGGCCAGGTCTATAAAGAGCAAGGATAGATGAAATATCTTCAAGAGAATTAGGTTTAAAGTCTTTGACAACCTGTTTCATTCCAGAGGATTCAAGTTGAAATATCCCTTCAAGATCTCCTCTCCCAATAAGCTCAAATGTTTTGCTATCGTTCTGAGGTAAATTATCAATATTTATTGACTTTCCTGTAGATTGATTGATAAGAGAAACTGTCTTTTCAATCATTGTGAGATTCTTAAGACCCAAGAAATCCATTTTCAACAGACCAAGAGATTCTATGTTATCCATGGAATATTGAGTAATTATTTGTCCATCGTTATTTCTCTGAAGAGGTACTAGTTCATCTAGCGGCTCAGAAGCAATAACAACACCTGCAGCATGGACACCAAATGTTTTATTAGTTCCTTCGATTCTAAGAGCTAAATCGACCCATCTTTTAACCCTGCTATCATTTAAGTATTGATCACGAAATTCAGGACTAGGTGAATTTTTATCGATCATTTCTTTAAGTTTATGTGGTTTACCTCTTACAACTGGTATTAATTTAGCCAATTTATCAGCTTCACCATAAGAAATATCTAAGACCCTAGCTACATCTTTCAAAACCGCCTTAGAAGTCATTTTATTAAATGTAATTATCTGAGCAACCTTGTCCTCTCCATAACGACTGGTTACATAATCAATAACTTCATTACGTCGATCAATACAAAAGTCAGTATCAATATCGGGCATGGACTTTCTCGCAGGATTTAGAAATCTTTCAAACAATAATCCATGCTCGACAGGATCTATATTTGTAATTTGAAGAGCATATGCAACAAGTGAGCCTGCTGCTGAACCTCTGCCCGGACCAACTGGTATAAAATTATCTCTAGCAAATTTGATGTAGTCCCAAACCACTAAAAAGTAATCTGGGAAACCCATATCATTGATAATTTTCAATTCTGAAGATAATCTTTTTTTATAAATTTCGTTTACTTCATCAAGATCATTTTTTTTTAGTCTAGCTAAAAGCCCCTCATGAGATAATCTCGTCAAAAGAGACAATGAATCTTTTTCATCTTGGAGTGGAAATTTAGGCATTCTATAAGTACCAAACAATTCAAATTCTTCAATTTTGTTGGAAATTTCAACGGTATTATTAACAGCCTCTTCTATTGAGTCGTCGTCAATATGATCTCTAAAAAGTTGCAGCATCTCATCTTCACCCTTTATATATTCTGTACCTGTATATCTCCATCTGTTCTCGTCAGTTATAAGTCTGTTAGTCAACATACAAAGCAAAGCATCATGTGATTCAACATCCATGCTAGAAATATAGTGTGCATCGTTGGTAGCAATGACTTTTATCTGATGTTTTTTTCCTATTTTTATTAATTCTGTATTAACAATTCTATCTGTAATAGAGCCATGGTCTTGAATTTCTAAGTAAAAATCATCTCCAAATATTTTCTTATACCAAATAGCAACATTCTCAGCTACTTCAATTTTATCTTTTATTATTGCTTGAGGTATCTCACCACCAAGACATGCTGTAGATAATATAAGTCCTTCTTTATATTGCTCTAAAAGAAATTTATCGATGCAAGGTCTAGTTCCAATTCCACGACCTCTCATTCCTCTTAAATGGCTTATTGTCGTTAATTTTACAAGATTCTTATAACCAATCTTATTTTTAGCTAAAACAACTAAATGATATTTCTTTTCTTTTTTTAACTGAGGATCATCAATTGAACCATTGATAATATACATTTCATTTCCAATAATAGGTTTTATCCCTCTTTCCTTACACTTTTTTACTAAATCAAGTACACCGTACATTACTCCATGATCTGTCAGCGCAATTGAATCCATACCAAGCTCATAAGCCCTATCGACAATTTTAGAAACATGACTTGCCCCATCAAGTAGACTGTAATCACTATGATTATGAAGAGGAATGAAACCCATATTAAATTAACTCATATATACAAGATAGAGAAAAATTCTAAAAGATCTATAATTTTTAATTACAAATTAATTATTAATACAAATTTAAAATAAGGGTTTATTTTTAATTACCTGAGCATCAATTTCAAAAATATTTGCTGCATTTAGAATTCTATGCTCTTCCAACACATTGCCAATTAATTGAAGTCCTATTGGTAGACCTTTCTTATCAAAACCACAAGGAATACTGATAGCTGGGAGTCCCGCTAAATTAGCTGGAACAGTTAAAAGATCAGACAAATACATAGAAAGAGGATCATTGACAAAATCACCTTTCAAAAAAGCAGTACTTGGACAAGTCGGAGTTAATAAGATATCTACTTTTTTAAAAGCATTATCAAAATCTTTTCTAATTAATGTTCTAACTTTTTGTGCTTTTTTATAATAATCGTCGCTATATCCAGCAGACAAAGCATAAGTTCCTATCAAAATCCGTCTTTGCACTTCATCTCCAAATCCCTCAGCTCTACTTTTAGATGTCATATCTAAAAGATTAGAACCTGCTTTAGATCTATAACCATATTTAACACCATCGTATCTAGCTAAATTTGCAGATGCTTCAGAAGGTGCAATTACATAGTATGTGGCAATTCCATCGTTAAACCTAGGGCATTCAACCTCAATAATTTCAGCTCCAAGAGCTTTGAATCTTTCAACTCCAGAAACTACTGATTCTTTAACTTCTGGATTGAGGCCTTCATGTTCAAAACATTCCTTGATAATGCCAATTTTCAAATCCTTTATAGATTTGTTTAAATCACTCAAATAATTTGGTACTGGTTTATGAAGACATGTTGAATCAAAGGGGTCTTCACCTGATATTGCATAAAGAATTTCAGCAGCATCTGAAACAGTATTTGTAATAGGACCAATTTGATCAAGAGAACTAGCAAATGCTACTAATCCCCATCTACTTACTCTGCCATAGGTAGGCTTAAGACCTACAACACCACAAAAAGAAGCTGGTTGTCTTATTGATCCTCCAGTATCCGAACCTATAGCAGCAGCACAAAATCCAGCAGCCACTGAAGCCGCACTGCCTCCTGAACTTCCTCCAGGAACTCTATTAATATCCCAAGGATTTGATGTAACACCGAATACAGAAGTTTCTGTTGAACTTCCCATGGCAAATTCATCCAAATTTGTTTTACCTAAACAAATACCACCTGAGGACCATAATTTACTAGAAGCTGTGGACTCATATGGAGAAACAAAATTTTTGAGCATTCTACTAGCACAGGTGGTTGCAACACCTTTGGTGCAAATATTATCCTTAATAGCTATTGGTATTCCTGCAAGAGGAGGAAGAATTTCTTCTTTTTCAATTAATTTATCTATATTTTCAGCTTGGGCAATAGCCTTATCTTTTGTAGTACAAATATACGAATTAATGACAGAATCTTTAGTATCTATAATTGAGTAAATATCATTCACTATTTCCTTAACAGATGCATTTTTATTTTTAATTTCCTTTCTTAAAGAATTAAAATTCATTTTTAAATTTTTTTTAAGTCAAAAAATATCAAAGAGTTAAAGGTTCTTCTTTCTTGCATCGTACAAAACTATGTTTAATATTCTTAGAACCTTCATTAATAAGATCATCAATAAAAGAAGAGGTATTTTCTTTTAAGCTACGTTTTGTAATGAATGGACCAAACCAGTAGGTAGCATTAGGTTGATCTGTCTCTATTTTAGCCCACCAAGCTAATCCGAGTTTGTTTCCAAAATTTCTAATCAATTTTTTAGGTCTTACGAAACCGTTAATTCTTGTTAAATACTATACAATTTTGTAGTAAAAATTCAATAAATTTTCATTAATTAAATAAATGTATTGAAACAACAATATTTTAGATAGTGTAATTAGGCTAATCATAAATAATTAAAGTTATTTACTTGTGAGGTGAAATAGTGATATTGCTCCTGCCACAGAGGCATTTAAACTTGAAGTTTTACCTTTAAGGGGGATACTTAATAAAAAATCGCATTTTTTTTGAGTAAGCAAAGAAATACCTTTATCTTCAGAACCGACTATTACTACCAAGGGAGTTTTATCTTGAAAATCTAAGATCGATAACGGTGCATCTCCAGTTAATCCAATAATAAGAAAACCATTTTTCTTTAATTGCTCAAGTGCTCTATTCAAGTTTACAACTCTACTTACGGGCAAGTACTCCAGAGCCCCAGCAGCAACCTTGGCAACTGTTCCCGTTAAGCCAGCAGATCTTCTTTGAGGAAGAATAATACCTTTGCAGTCAAATGCTTCTGCGGATCTTATAATCGCACCAACATTATGTGGATCGGTAATACCGTCTAGAGCCAATATAATAGGATTAGCAGAATTATTTTTTGAAGAATTTATTAATTTATCTAGAGATACTGTCTTAGAGCAAGCTAACTGCAACGCAATACCTTGATGTGAAGCACCAAAAGTCAATTGTGAAATCCTATTCCAAGAAACTTCTTCAATTAGAACCCCTTTTGATTTAAGTTCCTTTAGTAAAATATAAAATTTCTCAGATGAAAATATTTCTGATGTACACCAAATCCTGTTGATATCTCTTTCACTTATAAGAGCCTCAAAAACTGAATGTTTTCCCCATATCCAATCATCAAAGTTTCTTTTATTTGAACGGTCTTGATAGGTTTCTTGAGAATTTTTTTTATTAGATTGATATATAGGCTTACTTTTTTTTAATAAAGATTGACGCTCTTTATTTTTATCACCTTCACTAAAGTTGTTTACATTCTTATTTTTATCAGAACTTCTAAAAAATCTGTTATTTTTTTTTGAAGAATTGGTATTTTCAGAATAGAACTTAGAATCAGAATTCTTTTTGAAGTGTTTATTATTTTTAGAGTAATTATTTTTGGAATAGTTTTTCATGTATTCAGGGCATTTTTATTTCAAGATATTCAAAAAGTACTGATAGTCTTTGAGGATCTTTAAGGAACAGCCAACCGATTAGAGTTTCAAAACCAGTTGCTCTTGAGTAGATAGTAGGGTCTGAGGACTTTGGATTTCTCTTTGATTTATTTCTAGCACGTCTAATTAAATCTACTTCATTAGGATTTAATAAATGTTCAATTTGGCTTAAAGATTTTGATTGTGATTTTGCTTTCACTTCATTTACTACTGATAAATGAAGTTCTTTTGATTTCATAGGGAAATGCACATGCCTTAGTCTTTGATGAAGTTCCCAAACAGAATCTCCAAGCCAAGCTAGTTGAATGACACCTATTTCTTCAGGAGATCCATATGGAATAATGTTTTGAACCCAATAATTCAATTCTCTAAATAAGTTAATGCTTCATCAAGACTCGACTTTAAATTAAGAAAATCCCCCAAGCGAACAAGTTTAATTGTCTGAGCAACTCTCGAATTCCCAACAACTGAGAAACCTAACTTCAACTTTTTGCATTCTTTAGCAGTCTGAACTAGAGCACCTAGGCCGGAAGAATCTAGGAAATCAATTTTTGTGAGATCTATAACGAATGGAATATCATTATTTAAATTATTGGTAACAAATGTCTTAAATTGTTTTTCTGAGAAGGCATCAAGTTGTCCTTTAAAGGTAAAAACAATCTTATTTGTATTTACATCAATGTTTCCTCTTAAAGAAACCGTTAGCTTCTGAAAATCTTCTATGATTTAAACCTCCATAAAATTAATGTATCAAATGTAATTATCAAATCAAAAGAAAACAAGTTGTCAACATCTTTCTAACATTAGAGAAACAAATTTTTCAAATAAATAATCTGAATCATGTGGACCTGGTCCTGCTTCTGGATGATATTGAACACTAAATATTGGCTTATTAATTACTTCCAATCCAGCAACAGTATTATCATTAAGATTAAGATGGGTTATTGTTACAATGTCCTTGGAAAGAGAAATAGGATCAAGGGCAAAACCATGATTCTGACTAGTTATCTCAATTTGATTATTTTTTCCACAGGGATGATTCAATCCACGATGCCCAAAAGGAAGTTTATAAGTAGACCCTCCCAAGGCTAATCCAAATATTTGATGACCAAGACATATTCCGAACATTGGTATTTCACCATGTTCAATTAGTGATCTTGCTAATTCTATACCTTCAGTAACAGTAGAAGGATCACCTGGACCATTTGAGAAGAATATACCATCTGGTTTATTAGATAGCACATCTTTTAAAGAAGCTCGAGAAGGTAAAACTAAAATTTCACAACCATGGGAGACTAATCTATTTAAAATGGATTTTTTTATGCCAAAATCAATTGCTACTATTTTAAATTTATTAGTCTTTTTTGCATATCTTTCTCTAACATCAAAATCTGTTGATGATGTGTTTTGCCACAAATATTGATGCTTTGTAGAAACTTCTTTTGTTAAATTCAAGCCTTCCATTTTTGGAGTCTCGTTAATAAGTTTTAAACATGTTTCTATAGTTTTCTCTTCAGAGGTAAGAACTCCATTCATGGAACCATTTGACCTTAAAATTTTAACAAGAGCTCTTGTGTCAATACCATAAAGACCGATTATATTTTTTTCGACTAACCATTCATTAAAATTTTTTTGAGATCTCCAATTACTCTTATTTGAAGAATAATTTCTTACAATTATTCCTTTAACACTATTATTTGATTCTGAATCTTCAAGATTAATACCAGTATTACCAATCTCTGGGAAAGTGAATGTCAATATTTGTCCGTAGTAACTTGGATCAGTAATAACTTCTTGATATCCTGTCATCCCTGTATTAAAGACAATTTCACCAACGGCAGTACCTGAGGCACCAAAAGAGAATCCAGGAAACATAATTCCATTACTTAAAACTAGCTTTGCGTTTTTCTTAAAGGGATTAATCATCAATTTCAAATTAATGTATCTGAAGATAAATAATTTTTTAAGAGTAAAAATTTTTCCCAAGGAGTTCCTTGATTAATTGCAAATAATGCTTTTTTAAAACCTTCATTCAAATCATCCTCAATTCCTGCTGCCCAAAGAACCAAAGAAGCATTTAAGGCAACGACATCTTTATGCGAATTTTTACCAGAGCCATTTAAAACAGATTTTAATATTTCCTCGTTAGAGTCATTTTCAGATACAACAAGCATTTCGTTTGAAATATTTTTATGATCAAAATCTGTGATATTTATTTTTGAAAATCGTAATTTTCCTTCTTCAACAAATAATAATTTATTATCTCCTTGAAGAGAAGCCTCATCAAGGCCTCCTGAACCATGAACAACTACAACTCTATTAAGCCCCATTTTTAACAGCGCATCGCCCATAGGCTCTAAAAGATCCTCAGAAGCTACACCTAATACTTGTGCATTGGGTCTTAAAGGATTTACCAATGGCCCGAGTTGATTAAATACGGTCCTTATTCCGAGAGACTTCCTTAATGGAGCAAGTTTTATTAATGATTTATGCCATATAGGCGCAAATAAAAATGTAATGCCAATTTCATTAACAGCTTTGATAACTTTTTCTAATGAGCAATTTAAATTTAAACCAAGGTTAAGCAAAACATCTGCAGAGCCAACTTTTCCACTAGCACTTTTATTGCCATGTTTGGCAATGTTTACACCACAAGAAGAGGCTACAAATGCTACTGCAGTGGAAATATTAAATGTATTAGCCCCATCACCTCCAGTGCCACAAGTGTCTACCATATACAAATTTGGCCTTGAAATTGGCAGCACGCAAACATTTAAAAGTTCCTGAGCCATTGAACTCAATTCAACTCCTGAACAGCCCTTAGCTCTAAAAGCACTCAAAAAAGCACCAGTTTGAACATCAGATATTTCATCATTAAGCCATCTTTGCATTAACAATCTAGAAGTTAATTCATCTAGGTTTTCCCCATCTAAAAGAATATTTAGAATTTTAGAATTGGATAAATTAAAAGACATTTATAAAAAAATTCAGATAAAAATTAATTTGAAGTATCAAAACCTGAGCCAACTAAATCTTTATTTGTATTAGTGGGCCTAAAGCTTTTTGACCAAATATCCTTTGTTTTTGAGAAAAGCTGATTCTTAGTAATATTCCAAAAATTTAAAATTTTCTCAATATCATTTTTAATTTCAATTTCGCCGGGAAAATTTGCATAACGATTTATTAATCTAGCTAAATTAATAAAATCGAGATCTTCTGGTCTTTCTTTAGTTATTAGAGAATCTATTATATTCTTGTCTGTAGAATGAAGTGGATGAGTTTGTTCGTTACTCATAAATAATTACTGAATCATTTATAAAATTAGCTCACATATTTAAAAATGAAACATTATCTTAATCTTATCGCCAAAATTAAATGAAAAATTTAAAGTTTAATGTTATATCCAAATATCTTAAACCATACAAAAAAGAATTTCTATATGGAACATTAGCGCTATTAGTAGTTAATGTATTAAGCGTTGTAATACCTCTAGAAGTAAAAAATATAATTGACGAACTGCAAAATGGTTTTTCTTCAGATTATGTGATTTCTAAATCTTTATGGCTAATATTTTTAGCAACATGTATGGGTTTAATCAGATTATTTTCAAGACAGATTGTTTTTGGGATAGGTAGAAAGGTTGAGGTAAATCTTCGCCAGAAACTTTTCGATCATTTGCTTATTCAAGACCCAGAATGGATACAGAAAAAAGGGAGTGGAGACATTATAAGTAGAGCAACAAGCGATATTGAAAATATAAGAAGACTTTTAGGTTTTACAGTTTTAAGTTTGTGCAATATCGTTTTGGCTTATTCGTTTACAATTCCATCAATGTTTTCAATTAACAAAATATTGACAATATCCGCTCTAATGATTTTCCCTTTAATCCTTGGGATTGTTAGCTTATTCGGCGGAAGAATGGTAACTCAAAGAAAAGCTCAACAAGAATCATTATCCAAACTAAGTGATTTGATACAAGAAGATCTTTCTGGCATAAGCGCTATAAAAATTTATGCTCAAGAAGATGCTGAGAAGAAAGAATTCAATAAATATAATAATGCTTATCAAAATTCAGCCATAAAACTTGCTAGAACAGCAAGTACCCTATTCCCTTTATTGCAGGGTATTTCGTCAATTTCATTGTTAATTTTATTAGGATTAGGAACTTTTCAGCTTGAGAATGGATTTATTTCAATCGGGGGTTTAGTTGCTTTAATTCTTTACGTTGAGAGACTCGTTTTCCCAACCGCTCTTTTAGGTTTTACTTTGAATACTTTTCAACTCGGTCAAGTTAGTTTAGATCGTGTAGAAGAAATTTTTAAAAACAACCCTAATATTTTTGATGGAATAAATACAAAAAATTTAAAAAGTAAGATTAGAGGATTATTAGAAGCTAAAAACTTAACTATTAAATATCCAGGATCAAAATTTAATTCTTTAAATGGTCTTAATTTCAAAATTCACCCTGGAGAACTTATTGCCATAGTTGGACCTGTAGGTTGTGGTAAAACAACACTAGCAAAGTCACTTGGAAGAACTATTGAAATTCCAGACGGACAATTATTTTTAGATAGTTTTGATGTAAAAAGTATTAAATTAAAAGACCTTAGAAAGAATATTTCAATTGTTCCACAAGAAGCATTTTTATTTACATCTACAATTTCAGAAAATCTACGCTTTGGGGAACCAAATGCATCTAAGATCTTAATAAAAGAGAGTGCTACAAAGGCTGGATTGATAGATGATATTAATAATTTCCCTAAAAACTTTGATACTATTGTAGGTGAAAGAGGCATTACACTGAGTGGCGGTCAAAGGCAAAGGACAGCACTTGGAAGGGCATTACTTGTAAATTCTCCTATTATCGTACTTGATGATGCTTTAGCAAGCGTTGACAACAAAACAGCCTCAAAAATAATTGATGAGATGCGAGAAAGAAGTAATAAAACGATTATTATGATTAGTCACCAACTTTCCGTGGCTGCTACTTGTGACCGGGTTTTAGTAATGGATAAAGGTGAAATAGTACAAGAAGGTAATCACAATGATTTGGTAAAAGAAAAAGGATTATATAAAAAACTTTGGGAAAGAGAATTAGCAAATAACATCGTAAAGAGCTAAAAGTACTTTTTATAAATTATGATAAAAAATTTAAGTTATGTTTAATTTTTTTAAAAACATTATGAATAATAAGGATTCAATAAGCACTAATGATGCGAATTTCGTTCATAGAATATTAAATACAAATATAAAAAAAGAGCCTGCTTATAAAGAAGACGAAATAATATTTGGGTGTGGTTGTTTCTGGGGAGCTGAGAAATGTTTTTGGAAGCTTCCTGGAGTTGTGACAACTTCAGTAGGATATGCTGGTGGTGATAAAAACAACCCAACATATTATGAAGTATGTTCAGGTCTAACTGGTCATTCAGAAGTTGTAAGAGTTATATGGGATAAAAGTCAAATCGACATAAGTGATTTATTAAAAATGTTCTGGGAATGTCATGATCCTACACAAAAAAATAGACAGGGTAATGATATTGGAACCCAATATAGATCAGCCATATACTATAAAAATGAAAATAATACAGAAATTATATTAGCGAGTAAAGAACACTATCAAAAGGAATTAAATAAAAAAAATCTAGGTTTAATTGAAACAGAAATAAAATTGATTGACACCTATTTTTATGCAGAAGACTACCATCAACAATATCTTGCATCAGCAGGCAGTAGGCAGTATTGTTCTGCTTCTCCTACAAGAGTTAAGTTGGGAGATTTTAGAGGGAGTAATTACAAATTAGAAAATTATATTTGGGATTACTTTAATTGGGAAGTTGATAAATGCGTATTGAGATCTGATAACAATCCTATAAAGAATAACAAATAAATCAATCTTATCTTTATAGTAATTATACGGGGCGTAGCGCAGTTTGGTAGCGCACCACTTTGGGGTAGTGGGGGTCGTGGGTTCAAATCCCGCCGTTCCGATCACTTATCATCATCATTAATAAGAGATTTATATAGTTTATATGAACTTATTCCCACAGCTATGAAAGTAAAAGATGAAAAAAACGCTAAAATTATTATTGTAAGATTTGAAATTTCAACTTCACCTAACTGGAAAGATGCAAAAATATTCATAAAACGCTTTTTTAAAACATTAACATAATTAAAAAAATTTTTTTAAAGGAATTATAAATTCAGAATAATTGCAGCACTAAAAAAAACCCGGTATATAATAAAAAATTTCAAACCATTTGAAGAAAAATATTTTAATAAGAAATCGATAGAAAATAATGAAGTAATAAATGTCACAGTAAGAGCAGCAATTATAGGAAAAAGACTAGATGCCTTTAATTCATTAAATGAAGAAATCAACTCAACAAAAGCGGCAATTGAAATAGAAGGAATTCCTAAAAGAAAGGAAAATCTAGCAGCATCGACTCTTTCCCAACCTGATACTAAAGCGGAAGAAATAGTGATACCAGATCTTGAAACCCCTGGGATAATGGCAAAGGCTTGAGAAAGACCTATAAGAAGACTATCTGAATAATTATGGTTTTTTAAATTAATTGATCTTTTTTTTGATCTATCGGCTATGTACATGAAAATAGCCATTAGTAGAGATACTATTGCTATTGATAAATTAGAACGTAAGACCTTATCAAAGAAATCAGGAATAAATAGTTTTATGCAACCACCAAGGATAATAATTGGGATAGTACCAATCAGAATTGACCTCAATAATCTTTCATGTAATAAATATATAATATTTTTTCTAAAAGATTTATTTCCTAACTTAAAAATATCATTTCGAAAGTACCAAACCAAGGCGAGAACACTTCCAAACTGAATAATTGCAGACAAAGAGGGACCAGGATCATCAACTCCAAAGAAAAAAGATATGACTTTTAAATGAGCAGTACTACTTACAGGAATGAATTCCGTTAAACCTTGAATTAAGCCATACAAAATGTATTGAAAATATTCCAAAAACATATAAACATTTTCTAGTTAATTAATAGCAATTTAGAAAAAACAATTTACATTTATCAAGTAAAAGCTAATATAAATTAATGAAAAAAAAATTATTTCTTATTCTATTATTTCTTTTTTCTTCATTCTTTTTTTCTGATTCTTTAAGGGCTAATTATTGGTTAATAATTGGAACCTATAGACAAGGGCCTGGAGGGAGACCAGAAGTAAGCGGCATAACAAGTCCTTCGTTGCATTCGATACCAATGAAAGACTTGGATACTTGTAATAAAGCCGGAGAAAAGATTACAAATGAGATATATAAACCTGTTTGGCAATTTGATAGTAAATGGACTTGTGTATTTAGTGGCGATAATAAATAATATTATCTTTTCACATCGTGAGCGCAGCCATCACCTTTATAATTTTCACTTTCGTAAAAATCATTTTTTGTACCAAAGTAAATTGTTAATAAAACAAATGGCAAACTAAATATAAATAAAATAGTTGTCAAATCCATAATTAGAAAGTTGAATTTATAAGTTTATTAAATTAAAAATCAGCGAATTTAATATTAATAGTCTGTAGGACCCTTTATGCCAAGATAAAAGAATGCCCCCAAGCCAATCAAAAGTAAAACTCCAGCAATTGCCGCAGATGGAACAAAACCTCCAATTGCAAAAGAAGAAAAATAATGCATCAATTAAAACTAAACTAGTTTGATATTATCAATAAAAAATAGGTATTAGTAAAAAATTTTGACTCGAAGACAATTAAAAATATAGATTTTAGGCCACTATTCGGGAATCTTCATTATCGGAGGAAACTCTTATTCTCTCTTCCAACTTAGGCCCATATAATTCATTTCCCCAGATTTCAACTCTTGAATCATTGGGCGCCATAAATGTAAGAATATCTGTAGGGAATAAAACTCTCTCTAAAAAAAAGTTTGAAGGACCAATGCATCTCAAAACAACCATTCTACAGCTTTCATTTTTGTAAGAAAACTCAACCATCTCTAAGGAAAATATTATAT
>Ga0163109_10001926_pt1 | contig 16311 bp, 13 predicted proteins | sample CRUFie1St13metaG_FD_108704 | JGI IMG/M metagenome (GOLD analysis project Ga0163109, IMG submission 108704) | Marine microbial communities from the Costa Rica Dome - CRUD Field 142mm St13 metaG | ecosystem: Environmental > Aquatic > Marine > Oceanic > Photic zone | place: Costa Rica: the Eastern... | reverse complement strand
ACCTAAATTAAAATAAATATCACCAATTATTTTACCTAGTTTAGTTTTACCTACACCAGGTGGTCCCGTAATAACTGTATGTAACATATCTTCACTATCATTTACATTAGCTAAATAATAAATGATATTATCTACAATATTTTGTTTAATATTATCTAAACCAATCATATTTTTTAAATTATTTAGAGGCTCTTTTAATTTATGTATTTTTTCTAAATCAATATTATAAGTACATAATTCTTTTTCATCATAAATATCAGCTAAATATAATAAATCATCGATATTATGAATTTGTTTATTTATTATTTTAATTGGCCAGAATGATTTATCTAAATCGTCATATTCTATATCGCTACTTAATTGATCTGATTCTTCTTCAATAAAATCTTGCCATTTAATATCTAATTTTGGTTTTTTATTTGACATATAATAAATATTATTTTAATTTTTAAATATAAATTTATATATAGAATAAATAAAAATATATATATATATATATGTTATATAGTGCTCAAGGTCAATTGATAAATAAAGATATGTCAAAACAAGTTAGTGTAAATAAAAGTCCAAAAAAGATTGAATATAAAGCAAATGGCAATTTAGTAATTGAAGAAGCAGATAAAGAGACAGTTAAAGCTGCAGTTAAAATTCCAGGTGATCAAGTATTTTTTCCTTTTTCAAGTAAATCTACTGAAGAAGAATAAATTGAAATTTAAATATTTAAAAAGTAAATATTTAAATTATATACAATGAATAAAAAAATTAAAGAACCAGTAATTATTCCTTATAATCCTAATAATAAGCTTATAAAGGATGTTGATATAAAAGAAATGTTAAATAGATTTGGAGTAAAAGTAGAAATAACTGATATTGAGTTATATAGACAATCTTTAACACATAAATCTTATATTAAAAAAGAGTTTTATGATAAAAATATGAATGAAATTAATAAACATAAAAATAAAATGCATAATGTTTTAGAATTAAGAGATAAATCAAATGAAAGATTAGAATATTTTGGTGATACAGTAATTAAGACTGTTATTGCAGAATATTTATTTGATAGATATCCAGATCAAGATGAAGGTTTTATGACTAAATTAAAAACAAAAATAGAAAATAGAGAATCGTTAGCAAACTGGGCAAGAGAGATGGGTTTATATAAATTTGTAATTATTTCTGCTCAAAATGAAGAATCTAATAGTGGTAGAACATGTGATAAAATTTTAGAAGATGCATTCGAATCATTTATTGGAGCTTTAAAAAAAGATACTGATTTTGAGACATGTAAAAGATTAATTAGAAATCTATTAGAAAATAATATAGATTGGTCAGAAATTATTTATAAAGATTCTAATTATAAAGATCATATTCAAAGAGTTTATCATAAAAGAAAATATGAACATCCTAAATTTGAAACATTAAAAGAAGAACATTTGAAAGATAATAAAAAATATTTTACAGTATGTTTATATGATAATTATGGTAATATATTTACTACAGCTAAAGAAACTTCGATAAAAAAAGCTCAACAATTAGCATCAAAACTAGGTTTATATAAATTAAAAGAGTTATCAGATTATCAAATGACAGATTATGAATTAGAATTAATTAAGAATAATTAAATTATTATAAATATATATATATAATGTCTAATTATATTGATTTAAATAAAAATGGGAGACTTTTTCCTTTATGGATATTATCTAATTTTAAAAAATTTCAGTTACCTAAAAATATTATTAGAGATAATGAAGATCCTTGTAAAATTAAAACTAAATTAGAGTTAAGACAATATCAAAAATTTATATCTAGTTATTTAGATTACAGATCTCCTTACAAAGAAATTTTATTATATCATGGATTAGGTTCAGGAAAAACAGCTACAACAATTAATTTAATTAATGTATTATATAATTTCAATCCATATTGGAATGTATTTATATTAATTAAAGCATCATTAAAAGGATCCTGGGAAGATGAGATAAGAACGTGGTTATCTAAAGATGAGTACGAAGCAAGAAAGAAAAATATAAAGTTTATAAATTATGATTCTCCATATGCAGACAAAGTTTTTTTAGATGCGATAAAGGATAGTGATAGTACAAAGAAAAATTTTTTTATAATAGATGAGGCGCATAATTTTATAAATAATTTATATAATAATATTGTTTCCAAAACAGGTAAAAGAGCATATGTGATATATGACTATATTTTAAAAGAAAAAATAGAAAATCAAGATACAATGATAGTTTTAATGTCAGGAACTCCTGCAATAAACAATCCTTTTGAGTTAGCATTAATGTTTAATTTAATGAGACCAGGTATTTTCCCAAGTAGTGAACTTAAATTTAATGAATTATATATTAAATCGAATCAACTAAGTGATGATATGAAAAATACATTTATTAGAAGAATTATAGGATTAGTTTCATATTATTCTGGAGCTGATAAACAATTATTTGCTGAAAAAAGAATTGAATTTGTATATTGTAATTTTCATGAAAAACAACAAAAAACTTATGAGCATTTTGAACTTATTGAAAATAAATTAGATAAAAATAAATTTTCTAATAAAGTTTCTTCAACATATAAGTCTTTTACTAGACAATCATCAAATTTCACTTTCCCGACTATTTCAAGTAAAATTAATGGAGAAAGTAGACCTAGACCATCTACATTTAAGTTAGATGAGTCTGTAGTTCAAAAAATGTTAGAGGGGATAGAATTTGATGAGAAAGATAAGGAGTATGTTGAGTATAATGATTTAATAAATGTATTTATAAAAGAGTTAGAAAAGTATTACGATAAATTAAATGATGGAAAGTTGAAGGATGATATAGAAGTTTTTAAAAATAAGTACAAATATGATTTTGATAAATTTTGGAAAGAACACAAAAATAAAAGTAAATTGTTAGAGGAGTTTTATAAAAATTCTTGTAAAATAACAACAATGATTTTTAAAACATTAAATTCAAAAGGTCCTTTAATTTTATATTCAAATTATGTAAGAATGGAAGGATTAGAAATTATTAAAATTTATTTGAAATATTTAGGATTTAGTAAATTTGTTGATACTGATAAAGGTAAAGATTATTATAGATATACTGAATATCACGGAAATATAAAAATGGAAACAAGAGATGTAAATAAAAAGTTTTTTAATAAATCTGAAAATATTGATGGTAAATTAATTAAAATTATTCTTATTTCACCTGCAGGTTCTGAAGGTATTAGTTTAAAAAATGTTAGACAAGTTCATGTATTAGAACCATATTGGAATGAAGTAAGAATAGATCAATTAATAGGACGTTCTATAAGACAGTGTTCTCATAGTGATTTACCAATGAATGAAAGATATGTTAATATATTTAGATATATAAGTCAAAGGGAAAACAAAAAAGAAACAACAGATGAGAATATTCAACAATTAGCGGATAAAAAAAATAAATTAATAGGGTCATTTTTAAAAACGTTGAAAGAAATTGCAGTTGATGCTGAATTATTTAGAAATCATAATATCGAGAATAATGAATATATACCATTTCAGTTTAATGAGAATAGTTTATTTGATGAGGTAATAAGTCCAGCATTTAAAAAAAATATTGATTATGATTTAAATTTAGAAAATGGACTTTATTCAAAAAATTCAGAGATTACAAAAATAGATGTATTTGAAATTAAGGCAGTTATAAAACTTGAAAATAATAAATTTACTGATGTAAATAAATATTATTTAAATAATGAAACGGGTATTGTGTATGATTTTGATTTAAGATTTCCTTTAGGTAAAATTAATTTTGATAAAGATGGTGTACCTGAAATTTTTAAAGATGATATTTATTTAATATCACAAATAATTGATATCCCTAAATTAAAAAATTGAAAAAATAATTATTTTAATTAATAAATTTTTATTAACTAAAAAAATGAAATGGACTAAGAAAGAAGATAAATTATTAATATCAATTTATGATAAAAAAAAAACTTGGAATGAATTAACTGAATTATTTAATTCAAAACATAAAATAATAAAATATCAAAAACAACTACATCAAAGATGGAAGTATTTTCTTAATCCAGAAATATCTTTAAAAGAAATTTCAATAGAAGAACTTAAAATAATAAAATATAACTATGAGCCTTTTAATAAAAAAAATAATAAAATAATACAACAAAATATTTATAATAAAACTAAAACTATGAGATCAACACATTTTATAAAAAATAATATATTAAAATTAATCAATAAATCAAAAAAAAAAAAATTTTCTTTAGAAGAAGATTTATATTTATATTTTATATGTAAAGATAATGATTTTCATTGGACAAAAGTATATAAAATATTTAATGAAAAGTTTAAAAATGATAAAGATATTTTTAATTTAAAATGTCGTTGGCAATTTTTTTTAAAAAAATATACTACACAAAATATTTTTACATTAGAACAAGATATTAAATTATTTAATATATGTATTGACGATAATAAAATATGGAATCAAATTTACAATATCTTTTCAGAACATTATAAAAATGAAAAAACTATGTATGATTTAATATGTAGATGGTATTTATATCTAGATCCTATTACAAATCCAATATATACTAATTAAACGTTTTTTTATTAATTTCTAATTGAATCTCTCCTACAGTAAAAATTAATTGAGATTGAAATTGACTCGATAAAGGATGTCTTAAATATTTTTTAGCACTTCTAAAACTTATTTTATACTCATCTTTTGATGTAGTATTTACATTTAAAATATTTTTATATGATTTTCTTTCTGATAATTCATTATTCCAAACTAAATTATTATTTGTTTCTAACTGATCCCCAGTACTATCAAGTATTTTAATACTCATATTTGTAAAATTTCCTAAATCTGAAAATTTAAAAATTTTATCTGTCTCCATACCATCTAAAAAATTAAAACCACGAGCATCCTCCTTACCTGGAAATAATAACGCAAAACTATTACTTACTGAACTACTTGTTGATAAATCATTATTTTTAGGAAGCTGATCTATATGTAATTGAAAATATCTTCCTTTTTCTATTTGATAATCTGGATTTGTACTTTTTGAATACTTAAAATGCTCTACACCATTTGCAGCTGTATTACTATATGAATAAACAATTGAATAATCTGGTTCTAATGATACTGCATCCGCTACAAAATAATCTAAAACAAAATCATTATTCGAATCTGTAAAATAATGAATAATATAAATTGGCACATTATAATTATTATCAAACTGATCAAATAAATCATTATTATTAAAATTATTAGCTGCATAAAATGACGTAATTGTACTTATTATATTATTATCTGTTAATATAGATTTTTTTAATTTATAATTATCAGGAAGTATAGCTTTAACTAATTTTAAATATTTTACATTTTTAACTGATCTATGTATAGATGGTCCTGGAGTAGTATCAGTAGATCCTAATTTTAATGTAAAATTAAATATATTAGGAAAAATATCAATATCTCTATCAGCAGTATCAATTATTATATCTTTTTCTTCTATATATTGATTACGAACTATTTCATCAATATTATTATCAATAATTTCTTTAGGTTTAAAATCTTGTTCAAAAAGAAATGAACCTAAATTAGATTGATTATTAAAGTTAACGTTATTATTTTGTGTAGGTTGTAAATTATTGTTTAAAAACATATTTTTTAGTTTAGAATTTTCATAAAAGTTAGCAGGAGTTTGAGCATTACTAAAATAATTATCACGGATATTAATTTTAGATAAATTAGATCTATCTTTTGAATTATTATTAAACATATATATTTATAATAAAAAAATAATTCGATTTATATTTAAAAATAAAAAGATTTATATTTTTAATTATGGAGTATGAAAAAAATATTTATGATAAATTTGTGAATAAATATACTTTAACGGAGTTAAATAATCAACTATCAAATAAATTGAATTTATCAAATAAAAATAAGGATGAGAAAAAAAAATGTATAAAAATTTTATATGATAATATGAAAAAAATATATAATAGTTTAGATAAAAGTAAAATTAATGATAAAACATTTTCTAAAGTTAATGATATTTATAAAAAATATTCATTAGATGAGACAATTAAAGAAATTAATTATATGTATAATACAAATAGTAATATTAAATATTTAGAAAGACCGATTACAACTTATCAAAAAAATTCAAATAATATCGATTTTAGTAAAAGACAGATTACTGAAAATAATGGTACACCAAATTTGGGTGTTTCAAATAATTTTGATGAACCAAGTAGACTAAATAATAATATTCCTCCTGAAAAAATAATGGAAAAACTAATGGCAGAAAGAAATACAATTAATAGTAATCAACAAGCAAATTATGAATTACCAGAATATATGAAACCTAAAGATAGTCAACCTGTTGTAGAAAAATTTACAAATTATAAATTAAATGAAAGTCATAATACAAATGATGATACTAAAATGCAGGGTGACACATATCATTTATCTGGATCAAATTTAGATTCTCAATTTAGTAATATTAATTTTAATGATAACGAATTATCTTTAGGATTACCTGATGTTGATGAATCTGTTGATACAAATAAAAGATTAGAAATATTACAAAATGAAAGATCAAATTTATCAAATAATGTTAATGTTCCTGACGAAAATTTTATTAAACCTGATTTTAGTAAATCATTAGAAGATAATAATAATTTGTTAAGGAATCAAAAAATGATAAATAATGATTACATAAAAAAAGAAGATTTTTATAATAATCAAAAAAGAATAATTAGTAATATGGAACCACCTAAATATGAAGTGAATAATAATTTAATCAATAATGCTAATAAGATAAATAATGGAAATATAGTAGAGAAGTTAAATAATGTGAATAGAGATGATGTATTAAAAATATTAAATAATTATGCGAATTCTAATAATAGTATGAATGTAGTTAGAAACACGGAGAAAAAAGTAGATTTAGTTGACAATACAGAAAAAGATGATAAAATCACTGAGTTTTTAAGTGAATTAGGTAGAAAACAATTAGATCAGTTAAAACAAGTTCAATTATTACAAGAACAATTACAGAATCATATTAAAAGTCAATTATTAAATCCAGTTAGACGTAATGAAATTGAGGAAGGTACAGATGAATTAAAGAATGAATTAATTAGTAAAGTAAAAATATTAACAGGTCAATTAGAGCAAGAAAAAAAAATAAATATTCAGTTAAAGAAGAGAATTGATGATTTAATGGATGAAAACACAAATGAGAATGACAAAAAATTAGAATTAATAGATAATAAGAAGGAGGAAATCAAGGAAGAGGTAAATAAGTTAGCTGATAAACATAAGGACATTGAAATTTCGTATGCGAATTTATTGAAGAAGGAGAAGTTTTTAAATGGATTGATAGAGAAAAATAGTAAATTATTAAAATCGGATAATCATACTATTTTTATAGATACAAAGAATTTCAATTATGAGAGTAAAGTTGGTTATGTATTTGACAGAAAGATAAATGATATAAAGAAGATAGAGTTATTATCATATGATTTTCCCAAGATTAATAATAATGTAAATAATAAAAATAATAAATTTTATTTTAAATTTGATGAAGAAAAATTAAATAATAGTATTGTAGAGCAGAATGATTCAGACAGTGAAGAGTGTTCAATTGACATAAATGATGATATGAATATTATTACAATACCGGAAGGTAATTATGATATATCAACATTAATTAAAAAATTAAATAAATTAGGGAATTCATATAATTTATTATTTTCATATAATAAAAATACTAGTAAAGTGACAATTAAGAGTGAGAATAATTTTAGTATTTACAATAAAGAAAATAATGTTATGAGTTTATTAGGTTATGATGATGAATTTATTTTAGAAAAGAACAATTCTTATATAAGTAAGAATGCTTATGATTTAAGAAAATGTAATTATGTTTACATGTATTTACCAAATGTAACTGATGAAGTATTTGCAACGATAAATATTGATGGAATTAGAAAAGGTAATTATGAATTAAAAACTGATGAAATTTCAATAGATAATCTAGAAATAGAATTGAAAGATGAATTCGATAATTTAATTGATTTTTGTAATTTAAGTTGTAAATTTGAGTTAAATTTTATATTTGTAAATAAACAAATTAAATTAGATGATGAGTCAGAAAATGATGTAGAAATTTATTCAGATGAAATTAATTTTGTCGAAAAATAATATTATTTATATATATATGATAAAGACAATATATATATCAATAATTGTTTTAGTAACTATATGGACATTATATTTATATTTAGATAATGATCAAAAGTATAAAGATGAAATGAATAGAATAACATATTTAGAACATAAAATTAGAAAAAGAAATGATTACATAAATCAAAGTAGAATGAGTACAATTCCTTGTAGTGTAGTAAATCTAGAGACACCTCGTGATTGTTATATTGGTTCAAATTATTCTTGTAAATGGTGTGAGTCTGCGGATAGGTGTAATCAAATTATTTAAACTTAAAAGACATATAATTAGTATGAATAATTTACTAAATGATGATATTATAAATGAAATATTATTATATTTAGAAATTACATGTCATAGTTGTTATAATAGGATAGAAGTAAATAACTTAAAAGATTTAATTAAGTTAAATAAATTTTATTATTGTAATAAAACTTGTTTTAATTTTATATAATAAAAAATTGAATTTTTTTTATTCTAAGATAAATTATATATAATAACATTAATATGGAAAACTATAAAAATATCCAAAAACAAAAATATTTAATTTATAAATTAAATAAAAAAAAAGAAAAATATAAAAGTGTTTTAGAAACATATTCTGATGATGAAATAGATATTATAATTCATAATGATTATATAAATAAAATAGAATTATTTTATAAAAGATATAATCTAAATGATAAAGAATTAAATTATTGTGATTCTTGTGAAGAAAAAGATATATTACGTATTAAAGAAGGAAATGAAATTAATGGGTACAATTACTTAAAAATTCTTAAGAATTTCGATTTAAATGGATTCAAAAATATCAAATTTCAAGATATGATTGATATAAATAATGTAAGAAGAATAAATAAATTTATTAAAAATAAAAGTAATTATAAATATATAGATAAAAAAAAATTTTATAATTACGATGGAATAATTAATAACTTTAATGGAAATTGGAATATAAATAATTTCTTACAAATTTTAGAAAATAAAGGTTTACAAAAAATATCAGTTCCAAAAATTATATTTGATATGTTACTTGAACAAGAGCCAGGAGTCTATGCAATAGAAATTATTACAAATGATTTAATTAATTTAAATAGATCATATTGTATTATAAACGATTTCCCATCTGATCAAGATATATTAGATATACCTTTAGAAGTGTGTAATCAATTAAAATTAAAAAGTGAGTTTGATAATTTTAATATCAGATTAGTAAAACCTAAAAAAGGTGAAAGGGTAAAGTTAAAATGTCTAATTAACAGAGACGATATTTTTAATGACATAAAAGTTCAAATGACTGAAGAAATAAGTAAATTATCAATATTAAGTTTAAATCAAATAATATCAATTAAATCTGATAAGGAAGATTTATATGTACCATTTTTAGTAAAGGAGTTATCACCTAGTAATGTAATAGATATAACAAATATTGATTTAGAAATAGATTTTGATATTTGTGAAGATTATGAAAATCCATTAGATAGTTTATTTATTTATTCAAATATGGAGGTGTAATTATTATTTTTTTTTGTAAAATTATATTTATCTAATAATTCTTGAGTATTTTTACTTATTTTATCTTTGTAAGTAAATGATACTTCATAAGATGGTAAATTTTTATCACGCTTATTTAAAAAAATCCCATTCTTTTTTTTAGATATATTAAAACTTATTTTTGATTTCTCATAAATATTAAATTTGTCTCTAACATATCTAATTCTATCTTCTAAATTATAAGGGAAAATAAACTTATCATGATTAAATGGTACAATAGTAAAAGTTTTATTATTTTTTCCTGTTGAATATTTCTCTAAATAAAGTAACTTTTCTTTTATCAAACTACATAAATCTATTCTTGTTAATTCTTTATTATATTTAATGTCTAATGTCTTAAACATTTTTTTTATATCATCTTTATCATTAGAAGTATGACATACTGCTCCTTTTAAAGATTGAATTCCCTCACCTCTTTTTGCTTTTATATTTTTTGATTTTTTATTTCTAAGTTTAAAAATCTCATCATTATTTTTATTTTTATCTAAGATTCCTAACAGACTATTTTCTTCTCTTTCATCATAATACTTCTTTATAGATACAAAATCATATTTTAAATTATCATTATCACTTTTGATTTTTTTAATTTCTTTATTTATTTTCTCATTTTTTAAATAAGAATACAGATTTAATTGATTTGATAAATCCTTATTATATATTTTTCTATAAAATAATGGTATATTTTCATCTAAATATGTAGGTTGAAATATGTAAAATGTACCTCTATAAATAAGATAACCAGGATTATTAAATTTATCGTAAATAAATTCTGAATTATCATTAAATTTATTAAAATCATTTTCTGATGTTGGTAATAATATTTCTAACGCTTGATAAATAAACCAATCCTCAAATAACTCTTTTTGTTCACCTTTATAATAATTTTTTACTATTTTTAAAATTTCATCCAAAGTATACACATACTTTTTTTTAAATAATTGCTTAATTTTATCTTTCGCAAAACTAATTTCGTTTTTAGCTAACAAATCTGTAAAAGTTGTATAATCAAGATCTAACTTATTTATTTTCTTGAAAATCTTAGAATTTTTATCATAATAATTTAAATTTATCTTTTTATCAAAACACTCATAATCACAATCAGTAAAATCACACTGAACATCACAAAATTTTACATTTTTACTTTTCTCCTCCCCAATCTTTGGCTTAATACAATTTTTATTCTTCTCAATATCATCCTTAAAAACATTACCATTATAATTTATCGCACAATCTACTGATACTCTCTTTAAACTACGCTCAATCTTTTTTACTAATAAATATTTTAATTCTGCTTTTCTATATAAATTCTCTTCTGATGATAGTCCTTTTTCTAATCTCACAACATATTTATATATGTCAACCTTAGGAAAAGGATTTTTTTCAGATGTGACATTATAATGTTTACATTGTCTTATTGCTCTACCGATTACTTGTTCTACTCTACCAAAATTGTAATAAACATCTAATATATGAACTTGACTTACATTTTCTAAAGTAATACCTTCATTCATAACTTTAGATCCTAATATAATTTTAATAAATTTTCCTTCAATATTTTCAATATTATTAAAATAGTCATCAAGTATTTTTTTTTTAACTTCGGGTAATTCTTCTTCAATATCGTCACTTTTACCAGTAATTTTAATAAAAGTCGCAGGAAAAAATTCTCTATCTGGATATTTTTTAAAAAAATTAGAATAATTAACACCTGTTTTATAATCAATTACATTTTCATTTAGTTTATAATTTTGATCTTCTCTAAATTCCAAAAAACCATTTTGCATTAAAATTTCTTGGAATACTTCTATACCTACTTTTACTAAATTACTATAAATAAATATTGTACTAGATCCTTTCAACCCTTCTACTTTTTTATCTATATTATCTAATACCTCATAAAATTTTGTTGAAAATTGTTTTAAATACTCTTTTTTATAAATTAATCCTGTTATATTATCTGTATTTTTTGATTCATACATTATTTCCTCTACATTACTTATTTTATTATTAAAAAACATCTTATTTAACTTATTTAAATATTCTGCTTTATTATTCCTTAAATTTGATATTGCTATATTTACACCTTCCTCACCTTTACTCCCTACTATTGATAATTTGTCTTTACTTAATACTGGTATCGCTATATTCGCTACTGATGTAGTACTCCTTTCCAATTTATCATCTATATTTGTCTTTGATACTAAATTATACGTTTCTTGTTGAAATTTATCCATCTTACATCTTACACATTTTGTAAAAATTAATCCTTCCGGTATTTCACCAATCTCATTTCTTATCGCAAATAATAACGGATTCGCACCACGATAATATGATATATAACCATTACACATATTCTCAAAATACTCACGCCCCCCTTCCTTAAAATCTATTAAATGACTATAATTATTTAAATTAAAAATCTTTTCTTTCTTAATTTGATCATTTACTGGTCTCAAATAATTTATTATTTCTATAATATCAGTACCTAAATTTTTCATTGGAGTAGCTGATAATAATAATAATCTTAAATTTTTAGATTTTTTTATAATCATTTTTAATGCTTCCCCATGTTCATTACCTGTAAAATTGTGAACTTCATCTACTATTAAAATTGTGTTATCTAAATTTTCTAATTTATCAGTTGACACATCTCTCTCGAAATCACCTTCATCTGTTTTTCTATATTTTTTAACTTGCTCATCTTCATCAACATAATCTTTTATCTTTTCACCTAACACTTTCTTATAAAATTTTCTGTGAGTCATTATTTTATAAAAATACATTAACTCTTTTAACTTATCATTTTTGTTTTTTTGCTCCTCCTCAATTGATAAATTTTGATTTGTATTGTCATTATTCAAACTTGAAAACTTTATTATCTCATTCTTCCAATTCTCCTTTAATAATGGTCCCGGTACTAATATCATGATCTTAGTATTATACTTTAACACCATCGATTTGAAATTCTCCGCTATTGATATCGCTGTACCCGTTTTTCCTGTACCTGTACCATGAAATATTAATAAACCCCTATAAGGAGTACTCGGATGAATAAAATTTGATAAAAATGATTGATGTGAATATAATTTTAATTTTCCAGTACAAGCATCATCTCTATAACGTTTTATATCATCATATTTTTTAAGTTGTTCAGTTTCAGGTATTTTATGATAATAAAATTCTCTTTTTCTATAAATTTTAGACTGAAAATTTTTATCATTAATATCTGGATAGACATAATCTTTTTCTAATAAATCTTTTATTTCTTGTGAACTCATATATTTATATAGATATTAATTTAGTTTAAAAATTTATATTAATTTAATGGATTTATATAATATGTTTGATGATTCAGACTTGTCATATGAAAGTAAAAAAAAAATTATAAATAAAATTCAAAATATAAAAAATAAAAAAAATTATATTAATTTATTCAAACTAATTATTAAATTAAATATATCTTATTCATTAAATAAAAATGGTATATTTTTTAATTTAAATAAAATTGATAATAAAGATTTAAATAAAATAATAAATTTAATTGACTCATTTGAAATTTATAATTATAATTAATTATCAGATTCTATCCAATTCCACTTACCATCATATTTCATTCCATTCATTTTTAAATAATTGTAAAACCCTTTTATCAAAAAATTATAATCCGGTGTATAATTATATTTTAAATTTATACTATATTTATACAATAAATATATCGGTGATGATATATTATATTCTTTTATCTCTTTATCAAAACTTAATTTTATATTTTTTACTTTTTTATGAATATCACATTTGTTATCCTCCAATCTGATATTCTTCCAAGGTAAAGTTTTTAAATTTAAATAAATTAATGAATACGATAAACTTATCAAATCATCCCTCCTTGATAATATATACTTATTATGACAATTTATACTCATAAATCTTATCGTTCCACATCTACTTTTATTTTTCTCAAATTTAATATGCTTACCATCTTTCATAAATCTTTTACATAACCCAAAATCTATTAATTTAAACTTATTATTATCCTCATCAAAAATAAAATTATCAGGCTTTATATCTTGATGAACTAAATTATTTTTATGTAAATAATTTATTTGTTGTAATATTTGTATTCCAATCATTAAAACATCTTTTTCATTTAATGAATTTTTATTATTTTTAAATATTTTTTCACAACTTTTATAATATAAAGGCATTATTAAGTAACTAAAATCATTGTCTTCAAAGTAATCATACTTTTTGACCATATTTTTTTCATTTATTAGTAAATCATAAATTAATGATTTTTTTTTATTATATTTTTTTTTTTTATCTATTTTAATTGCTACTAACTTATTTTTTTTTAAATGTTTACCTTTATAAACAATACTAAAACCTCCTTTACCAATAATATCTTCATTATCATAATAATAATCATTAATTATCATTTAATTTACTTAATATAATAAGTTTATAATTTAATAAAAATACCTCAATATAATTAATGGATCTATTAAATGAATTTTTAGAAAATGGGGATAAAACTGTATTAAATAATTTACAAAAAAATATATACGAAATGAATAGAAATAAAACAGAATATTGGGATTTCATGATTAATAATTCAAAAATTGATGATAATATTATTTTAGATAATATTAATTATATTAATTTTGATAATTTAATTAAAATACAAAAATTAAATACTGAATTACTTAACGACGATATTATATTTAATAAAATTATATCAGAAAATTTATTAGATGATGCTTTAATTTATCAAAAATTAGATATTGAATTTATACATAAAATAATTGAACTAAATTTAGATACAGCATCTTGGGATAAACTTTGCAAATATCAAAATTTAGATATGGATACTATCGAAAATAACTTAGATAATATTAATTGGGATATTTTATCAGAAAATCAATTTATTACTATAGAATTTATCGCTAAACATAAAGATAAAATTAATTGGGAACTATTAGGAAAAAATATTAAAATTTCTGAAATCTTAAATGATACATTCATTGATATCTTTAATGAATATGATCTATCTTACTCATTTATCTGGTCTAACTCTATATCTGAAGAAAAAGTTATCGAACACTTTCACAAATTAGATAAACAAAAAGTTTTAGATTTATTAGAAATTAGACAACTGTCTACTAAATTTATTGATATCATTTTTCAAAAATATAACGATCCTGAATTCTATGACGCTGCAGCCGAAGGACAAGACCTAACTTTAGAATTTATAAATAAATATAAAGATAAATTCGACTTTAATATCATCTCACAACACCAAAATTTGACTTTTGATTTTATTCTTCAAAATAAAGATAAAATATCTTTACAAGCACTCTCTTTTAATGAAAATCTTAATGAAGAACAATTTTTAAAAATTTATGAAATTAAAGATCAGTTTAATGACGACTTTGACTGGGAGTATATTTCAGAATACGTTGATTTCTCTAAAGAATCTGAAGAAAAGATAAGTGAGTTACACAAAGAACTACTTATTAAAAAAAAACTTGAAAATTAATTATATTTAATCATATAATTATATAAAAAAATATATGATCGGAATATTAAAACTAAATTCAAAAATACAATATGGCAAGTCTAGAAATAGCATACCTTATTGTTTATTTATACCTCACAATAACAAAATCAATCAAAAAAATATATTAGTCGCATCTAATTTAAAAAAAAAAACTTATATTGATCATTTTATTGTTATTGATATTATTAATGAAAATGATAAAAATATAATTGGTATTATTAAAAAAAATATTGGACCAGTTAACGATTACTCCTCCAATAAAAAATTTATTTTACTTAAAAATAATATCATTAAAAATAATATTTCATATACTATTACTCCACACAACCATCATAATAAAAATAATATTAATTTCACTTACTCAATCGATCCTAAAAATTCTAAAGATATTGATGATGCTTTCTCTTTCCAAGATGATATTTTAGAAATACATATTACTGATCTTACAAATTTAAATATTGATTTTAATCAATTACTTCAAACAAGTTTTACATTTTATGACGATAATAATATTAATATGCTTCCTAATGAACTATCCGAAGATAAATATTCTTTAATAGAAAATAATGATAGACATACTATCTCTTTAATAATTAATTTTACTTCTAAAGAATATTATTTCAAAAGACAAATTATTAATGTAAATAAAAATTTATCTTACGAAGAAGCTGATATACTAATTTCTAATAATAATACTTGGAAAAATCTTATTGATAAAAGTAACAAATTTTTCACTAATATTTATGATTCACATACCCTAATTGAACAATTTATGATATTCTATAATTCTAAATTTAATGAATTACTTATTAATAAAAATTTCCCTATTAGAATTCATAAAGGACTTAAAATTATTAATAATAAAATTAATGACCAAAAATTAATTAAAAAAATATGCTACCATTCAGCTACTTATACACCTAATAATCATAATTATGATT
>Ga0163109_10001924_pt1 | contig 16322 bp, 6 predicted proteins | sample CRUFie1St13metaG_FD_108704 | JGI IMG/M metagenome (GOLD analysis project Ga0163109, IMG submission 108704) | Marine microbial communities from the Costa Rica Dome - CRUD Field 142mm St13 metaG | ecosystem: Environmental > Aquatic > Marine > Oceanic > Photic zone | place: Costa Rica: the Eastern... | reverse complement strand
TTTTCTTCCCATGGCTCCCATACCACCGAAGTCAGCACCAAAAATTCCACAAATGTTACAGTTAGCACAAAGTGATGTTAGGTGTCTTTGACCCCAAGCATCTCCGTTACACATCCAGCCTCCGCAGGCTCCTGTAACACAAAAGTTTGATAAATTATGTCCATTAACGTATGAACGACATCCCATTCCAGCACCACATGTATGAGCTTTACCGCAAGGCCATGCGCCTCCCGCACATACTGTATATTGACAGCCTGGACTGGTATCAATAGTTTTAGAAGCATAGTTTCCACCTGCTCCTCCGATTGCGAACGAACAACAGTTACAACAAGTGTGTCCTGGTCCTCCGCCACCGCCTGACCAAATTTCAAAGGTTACTTTGTAAGTATTATCTGGAACACACCAATAACAACATTTTCCGTTTGCTTGTTCACAACAGCCAGATTGTCTAGCACACATATGACATTGCATGCCACGAGCATTGTATATCCATTGTACTTTTCTACAAGCACCAGCCCCTGGGGCTAACTTACTTCTAGTAATTGTACCACTAGGAATACCCTCTGATGTAACTTTTTTATAACTTGCGTAACTAGCCATGTGGTTCCTTCTCCAAAAATATTATACAGAGTGAATACGCCAACCGTATGAATCACCTGAATATACAAGGTCAAACGCCGCGCCTTCTGAGCTAACAGTCATGTCCGCCGAATCACCTTGGATTAGTTTTCCGTTTCTACCTATTGTAAGTGCGTTACTATCAAATGTTTTTCTTAAGTCAAAAAATCTAATAACATCACCTGTTGCCGGAGCACTTGGTAATGTAATTGTAAACGCTCCTCCGTTTGTATCTACGAACAACTGCTCTCCTGAGTGAGCGGAATAAGTCGTTGTAACTGTCTTAGCATTCAAAACACCAACCGGAAGCCATGCTGTTCCATTGTATAGTTCCAACACGTTAATTTCTGTGTTAAATCTTAATGAACCTGCGCCTGCGCCTGCTGTTCTTTGTGCTGTGTTCCCAAAAGGTATAGTTAAACCTGGTGAACCTAATGAAATTCTTCTTCCCATTTCCCTATCCTTATGATGCTGGTACTGCTGTTTCAATTCCCATTACAACTGCACTTACAGATGCTTGAGATGATCTAACAACAATAATTTTTGTAGCTTGTGCTACGATACCTGTTCTTTCAAGAACACCGTTTGGTCCAAGGGCTACATCATATTCGATGTATTCCGAAGCCGCAGGTGACGCCGCCGCCGCTACAGCGATTCTTATGTTTGCTGTGCTTGATCCTCTGTTACAGATAGATACAGTCACAACGCTATAAGTATCAGCCGGAACTGTGTAGACGCTGGTATCTGTGTTTGCTCCAAGATCGTTTGATCCTAATACTCCTGATGCCATTTTTTACTCCTCTTATAGTATTTAGCCATTATGTTTTACTTGTTAAAAAGTACGCCATCGCAACCGGTGATCCAAGTACTCCACCGTTGAAATTCATTCCAGTAGTAACCGTGATCGGTGAGTTGTCAGTTGTACTAATCGTGTTTCCAGTGATATTTATTTTACCAGCTGTAACTGCGTTAACATTCAAGGAGCTACTTCCACCACCAATCTGTGAATTGATGTATGTGATAATAGCCGCCTGTGTAGGAACAACGCTATCAGAATTAGCACTAAACGTTCCGTCTGTACTAAATTCATTAATTGTTGCACCTCCTTCACCAAGTCCTACAGCACCTAGTGAAAGTTCCTGTAGTCCTGCTAGACTGAAAGCACTTGTATTCAAGCTCGCTGATCCAGTGGACTGTTCAACGTTGAACAATCTACCAACTCTAAAGTTACCATCTTGGTCAGTGGATGTGTAGAATACTCTACCTCCGCCAAATTCATTAACTTCATCGTTTGGATCGTTAGCAACGGACGGTGTTCCTGGATAATTTGTACTAGCAAAGTTACCAGTACCAATGTCTAGGAAGTCATGTCCAGTAAGTCTAACTTGACTAAATCTTTTTCTAACTACCAAGTTAGCACCGTGTATAGGAGCTTGTTCAATTCCTAAGTTTGGAGAAACTTGTAAGTTTGCGTTATAGTTACCTGGTCCGCCTGTAAGTTCCCTTACAAACACAATTTTAAAGTATCTGCTATCACCAGCAATTTCAAGGTTAGCACCTTCTTCTGGTATTTCAGTCATTCCAATTACATTCAAGAAATTCTTTTCTTGGAATATATCAGCATAACCGTCACCAGTTACTGTTGCTCCAGCAGTTTCAAAATCAATACCTCTGCTTGTCCAAGTCGGTTGTGTTAACACACCATTACCTACTCTAACTTGATATGGTACTTCAATAGTTTCGTTTGGATCTACTATTGAAAGTGTAGGAGTTGTAGTGTATCCGCTTCCTGGATTTACAATAAAGAATTGTGTAATTCTGCCGCCGGTAACTTTTGCTCTTACTTGAGCTCCTGTTCCGCCGCCACCAACTACTGTAACTCTTGGTTCGATTGAATATGTAGTTGTAGCATCTAGTGTCGCTTGGATACCGTTTGTTGGGTGCCATGTATTCCATCCCGCTGTACCGTCAGACTCTTTTGCTACGTTTGCTACTTTTGTTCCTGGATTGTAACTTGTTATTTGTGCGTATTGTCCAGCACCTGTACCAGCCGTAATCACAACTCTCATACCTACGTATTTAGAACTGTTTGCTGTTTCAGTGTTTGACAATGTGATAGTAGTTGCGTTACCGCCCTGTGCTGTGTTTTCACTAAACACATAACCTCTACCACCTACAGTATCTGGATCATTAAGTGATCCATCGCTGTTTGTATCTTCCGCATTATATGTGGATCCGTCATCTGGATTTCTTAATCTAACTTCAAACAATGCGTTATCGGCATAGTTAGCGTTAGCAATCACAGCACCGTATCCTGCGCCTGATATTGTATATGAAGCTGAAGAATAAGCATTACCTGCGTTTGTGTATTCAAAGTGAATAATAGCACTTCCGTCTGTTAATGCTCTACCAACCTGTGCTTCAAGTTTTCTATTGTTTACTCCACCTCTGGTAGCAACTTCACTTCCGTCAACGCCTTCAGATACAGCACCAAAGTCACCGTATGAACAGTTACCGTTAGTACCTCTAATCTTACCGCCGTTTTCAGCTAGATAACCAATGTGTCCGTAGTATGAGAACACGGAAACAAGTTCTGCTCTACCTAAGTTTGTAACCCACGCACCAATACCATCACTTAAGATTTGTGTAAAGTCGTTAGCAACAATTGAGTCATTACCGCCGTTATGTAAATCTCCGTCAATTTTAAGTCCTACACAACCTGTTCCAAAGTTTGTTACACCTTGTACGTATGGAGATCTTGAAGTGATCCACACTCTTGTATCATCTTTACCCCATCCTGGATCCAATGAACAATAAGCACCTGCTGTTGGACGTTTTGTTCCAAAACTGTTAGCTGAACCAAGTGTACCACTCAATCCGCCTAGTGTTTGATTTCTAATACCTGTTGCGTCTCTTAGTAGATACATGTTTTCAGTAGTAGAACCATTTACACTATTTCCATAGTATAAGCCTGCGTATAAAGTTCTGTAGTTACCTGGATAAATCAAGTCATATATAAAAGCATCTACATATTCCTTAACATCTTTCTTATATCTTGCTTCATCAAATGTGTAAGAAGGATAGTTAGCATTAATGTATTTCGTTACATCTTCTGCTATAAAATCTTTGTTAAGAAGTAATAATCTTGCCGCTTTAAATTTATCTTGATCATCTACTCTAGTATTGTTACCTGAAAATAACGGAGCTGTTGAATCTCCTGATGCTCCATTAACTTCAAAGTCAATTTTATCATAAAGTTCTTGAGCCAATCCTGTAATTATTGTAGCAACAGCTGATGTACTAACAGGTTTGCTAACATTTTGCGTTACACTGTTACCTGACTGTGCTGATACTGCTGAACCTTGTACAATCTCATCAAGTATTGATTTCATGTGTAAAATACCAGCAAGTGAGTAAGTTGTATCACCTGAATTAGTAACTTGTCCTGCTGGTTCAACTCTTACTGAACGTAATTCGTCTCCAACAATAGCAACTCTTTCTGGTACTCTAATTGGTAATACTTCTTTATATGTTCCTGTTTTAACAAAGATAACTTTGTGTCTTTTTGTTTCTACAGGTAAAGTATATCCAGCACCTAATGATACAGCTGATGTAATTACTGCCATACTTGCTGTAAGCTCTGCTACAGCGCCAGCTTCTGCTGGTTTAGTTGTGTCTTTTATTTGTAAATATCTGTCTGCTGACGCAACACCATCTAATGCTTGATAATCTGCGGCAGGAGTAGCACTGTTTACAACATCAGTAGCAATAGTAATTACAAAATTCAATGCCGCAACGTTTTGTGATTCTGATCCTGTATCAAACCAATCACCACTTACGTTATCTTTCATTGACTGTGCTACACGTCTTGTATCAACATTGTGTCCTTTTTTAAGATCTAGTAAAATACCATCTAAAGCGTATCCTGCTAGTCTTTCAAATTTACCTTCGTCAAAAGCAAAACCAATGAAGAATGGACTTGTCTGTGTAATAATTTGTCTCTTTGCCCATTTAGCAGTTTCGTATGCTATGAATGTTCTATTCTGTTCAAGCATGAAAGCCGCATTAGCATTTCTATGTCCTTTTTCAATTTCTTCACAAGCATATCTAATTGTTTTAAATGGACGGTCTAATGTTACACCGTTTGTAGGAGCTGGATTGTCTTCTCCAATTCCGCCTGCTACATAAAGTACATCTGGTACTGATAAGAAATCTTTCCATTCCGGAATACCATTTGAAGCAACACTTAAAACTTGTCCTTCACTACCGATAGGTAATCTTGATGGTCCTGAACCACCGTAGTAAAGTATATCACCTTGTGTAGTAAGTGCACTTTCTTCAGCACCTGATGCCAAGTTGTTCCAGAAGTCACCGTTAGAATCATTATCTGGACGTTTAGCTGTATCCGAAGTGTGTGCCGCTATACAAACGTAACTTATTAATCCGTAACGTACAGCATCACCAGCATCATATACTGTTGCTGTTGTCCAAGTGTTTTTCCATTCAATACCTTGGTTTAATCTTGCCCAATACGTTGCGTTAGGTGGACGCTGTCCTGAACTGTTTGCTGTAGCAAGATAAGTGTAACCACCTAATCTAACAACATCACCAATTCTATATTCTGTATTTGTAGAATCATCTCCCCAATCACCTCTTAGATTAAATCCAGAAGTAACAAGTTCCCATTTGGCACTTGAAGGAGGCAACTCAGCATAAACATTATCGTTTGCTACATATTGGTTACCACCGTAGGTAACAAAGTCACCTGGTTGATATCTTTCGTAACCTGACCATGTATTTTCAAATTCTAATCCTGGAACAAATTTTTCCCAGTTAGCAATATCAGCTTGTAATGTACCAAGTTGTGAATCAGTATTTGTAACAACTGATGTGTGTTGTGTAGTACACAACCAAAGTGTTGCTCCATAAAGCACAACATCGTTGACTTTATATCTATAACTGTTTTGCCATTCACCTAAGTATTCAATACCTTTGTTTAAATAATCCCATTTAGCTTGATCGGCTTCTAATCCAAGTGCAGTTGTTGCTGAAGACGTATGTCCTGTGTTAGCAACGTAAAGTGTTCCGCCATATTTTACAATGTCGTTTACTTTGTATCTTGTATTGATTGCCCAGTTTTGCTTCCAATCTTGACCTTCGGAGAATAGGTCCCATTTTAAAATATCAGCTTCAAGTCCAAGTGCGTTTGTGGCCGCGGCAGTATGACCAGTGTTACAAATGTAAATGTTTCCACCATATTTTACCAAGTCGTTTGCTTTGTAGATTGTTCCTGCTACCCAGTTGTCTTTCCAGTCAATTGATGTAGCAAACTGATCCCATTTTGATTGATCAGCTTCTAGTGTTGATTGTGCTGTGTGTCCAGTATTACAAATGTAAATGATACCACCGTATCTTACGATGTCATTTATTTTGTAAAATGTAGCCGCACTCCAATCGCTTTTCCATTGAGTACCGTCACTGAAATTATTCCAGTTACCGATGTCACTGTAGAAATTAGATCCTGCTGTATGACCAGTCACACAAACATAGGTTCTACCACCATATCTAATTACGTCATCTTTTAGATAAGCTGTGGAAGCTGTCCAGTTATCTTTCCAAATGAACCTAATTCTACCTAGTTTAAATTCTGCCATTTTTTGCTCCGTTCTTGGTGTTAAACATATTTATCATTATCCATTAAAGTCGTCTCGCTCAGTTCTAGCTGAGAAGAACATATTTAGGGCCGCCAGTCCTCCGCCTAATGGCCCGTTTACAACGAAAGTAGGATTCACAGATGTCATAGCAGTCGGATTATTAGATCCTGCTGTGTTGTTGATTTCTCTACTTGTAATAATAACCTGACCTGCTGTCAATGCGTTAGTAAACAAGTTAGATCCACCACCTGTAAATCTATTCTCGATATAGCTTTTCAACGCCTTTTGTGTAGGCACAACACTATTACTATTAGCAACAAATGTTGTTTCTGTTGAAAATTCTCTTACTACGGCTTGTGTTCCACCAACACTTATTCCACCAAGCCTTATTTCGTCTAATCCTTCTAAGTCAAAGAAGTCAGCACTTAAAGTAACACCACCCTGAGCCTGTGAAACTCTAAACAGTTCACCAACTCTGTAGTTACCATCTTGGTCAGTGGATGTGTAGAACACTCTACCGCCGTTTGCTTCTCTAACCTCGTTTGCTTGTACTGTATCGTTGGCGCTTGTTTGTCCAAAAACGTACAATGCTGGATAGTTTGTATTTTCAAAATTACCAGTACCAATGTCTAGGAAGTCATGTCCTGTTAATCTACATTGTGAATATCTTTCTCTGATTGTTGCTGATACTCCGTGTGCCGGAGCAGTAGCTCTTGTCAATACAGGAGATATCTGGAATGTAATTTGTTTGTTTGGTGCTGATCCTGTTACTTTAGTAACTTTAACTAATCTATATACTGTTGAATTTCCAGCAAAAGTTACGTTTGCTCCAGGTCCTGGTGTAACATCAATTCCGTCAATAATCATTGTGTTACCCACTTGTTTCTCTTCAGCAAAACCGTTACCAGTAATCGCCACAACTGCTGTTTGATATCCAGCTCCTCTGTTATAGAAAGTTGGTTGTGGAATGACACCGTTCTTAACATGAACAGTATAGTATGGTTCACCTGTTTCTTCTGGATCGTAAACTGTTACTGTTGGCGCAACAGTATATCCTGATCCTGGATCATAAATTTTAAATTTAGAAATACTTCCGCCGGAAAGTTCAACTCTTGCAATTGCTTTCGTACCACCGCTTATAATATTTCCAACTGAAGTTGAATTTCTTAAACCAACCCATCTTGGTGTGTTTGATGTTACTCCACCAACAACAGCATCCAAATTATTAATTGCTGATCCAACTAATGCCCAACGATATGCGTTGTAAGATTTGTACGCTTGTCCGTTAGCATTTACAGCCAAGTAAGCACCTTGTGTGTATCCTACTTTCCAATCATTAGCAGTTGAGTCACCAATCAGTCCTGAGTCATACCAGTTGGTTCCGTCAGCACTATAAATTATTCTGTCTGAGTTTGCCATAGATGCTACCCAAGCATTATTTCCAAAAACTAAATCACTGTATTCTTCTGGAGAGCTTGGAGTTACAGCCGCTCCCTGTGACCATGTTGCTCCATTGTCTGTTGAAATTACTGTGTTTCCGTCTTTAGCTAAAGCAATCCATTTACCTGCTCCGTATGCTAATCCTACCCAGTTTTTATTTCCTAAGGCTCCTGAAGCTACAGTATCAAAATTTCCAGCAACTATTGTTGAGTCGTTTGATGTTGTTAGCGATCCTTTATAGATGTTAGCATCTCCGTCTATCAATGCCATAATTACGTTATCACTTGCTCCACCAATTTGTACTTTTTTCCATGAACCTGATGCCGGTAAAGTAGTTCTATCAAAAGTTTGTCCATCATTTGAATAAACAAGCTGATCTGAAGCTGAAGCAACACCAACCATGATTGGTCCTGTCTTACTAAATGCTGTATAAGAAAGTCCAGGTGCTCCGCCTCCTGCTGTAGTTGGTCTTTGTGTCCAAATACTTCCATCAACTGATGTGTAAAAATCATCCGTTCCTGATACAGCATAATACCAAAGTCCTAAACCATCACTGTATCCAATGTCAGGAGCTCCTGCTTGTACGCTGTTATTTGAAACGCTAAACGTAGGTTCTGTAACTGTTACTATAGGTTCAATTGTGTAAGTTGTTAAAGCATTTAATACAGTTGCTGAAACAGATCCTGGAATAAGATGATCCCAACCTGGAGCTCCGTCTGAGTCTCTGTAAATTTGTGCTGTCTTTGTAGAACTGTCGTACTGCCAAATGTAACCGTATTGTCCTTGTCCTGGACCTTCAGTAATGAATACTCTCATTCCATTAAGTTTACTTGCTTCTCTGCTTTCTGAAGCGGCAAATGTAATTGTAAATTCACCACCGCCTTGAGCTGAGTTTGTAGCAAATTGGAATCCTCTACCTCCAACATTAGTACTATCATCTGGAATTTGTAATTCAATTTTGTTTACGCCGCCGGATCTAAATTCTTCAAATCTAGCATCTAGTCCAGTACCGTTTGTTTGTGTAAGGCTTGCTGTAGCTGTTGAATAAGTTTCACCTGCGTTGCTAAAAGCAAAAGCTGTAACATCACCACTAGCATAAATTTCAGGAACTTGTGCCTCTAGTGTTCTGTTGTTAACAGTAGCAACCTGTGGAGTTTCGTTTACGTCAAATCCTTCAGCAACAGATCCAAATGTACCGTATGAATTGTTTCCGTTAGTTGCTCTCATTATACCACCGTTTTCAGCTAGGTAACCTATGTGTGCGTAATAGGTAAACACAGAAACAAGTTCTGATCTTCCTAAATTAGTTGCCCAGTAACCGATACCGTCTGACAACACTTGTGTAAAGTCATTAGCAACAATGGATCTGTTTCCGCCATCGTGTAATGCTCCATCAATTTTCATACCAACACAATTATTACCAATTGTTGTAACACCTTGAATGTAAGGTGATCTACCTGCTGATATTCTTTCAAAACTGATTGATTCAGCAACAGCTGATACAAAAGTATGTGCGTAATTTCCGTCTGGATTAATTCCTACATTTACTGTAATAGTTGTATCACTTCTTGCTGTAATAGCAAGTTTAGCATTGTACGCTGGGTCAGTTGTTCTAGGATAAGCATGGTTAGTTGTGTTTCCGTCCTTAGCACATGTAAATGTCAAAGCACCTGGCGCAATCAAAATAGAATTACCTATTTGTAAATTATGGCTCCATGTTATTCCGTTGTTATCTGCACTTTGGAATCTGTGAGCAGTAGTGTTAGAAGATTTACCTACATCAACTGTAATCGAAGTTGAAGTTTTAGCAATAATTCTTAAGTCTTTACCTGCCGCTGGATCACTTACTCTTGGATATGGATGATTTGTTGTATATTCGTCCATAGCACATCTAAACACAATACTACCAGTAGCAATCTTAATAGTTTCTCCAACATCTAAAGTATGAGAACCTATTGTTGCTACCAATATACCTGTTAACGGATCGTATGTAGCATCTGAAACTGTAAATGACTGTTGTGGTATAGTCATCTGCATTACTCCAGTGCCTGCGTTATATGTAGCGTCAGTAGGAGTGTAATATGCTTTTGCCTTACTAGCAATCCAGACACTTGTATCTGATGTACCTGTACCCGGATCTAGTGACACAAATGCTCCGCCTGTTGGTCTGCTTGTTCCGTATGTGTTAGGTCCTACTAAAGTACCTGTAAGTCCTCTAAGTGTTAAACGTCTTATTCCGCCTGAGTTCCTTACATAAAACATATCTCTTTGTTCGTTATCTGTTGGAACTGTTAAAGCTGTTTGTACGCCGTTAGCATCTCTTGGTCCTAAAACTGTATCAGTACCTTGAATAGCTGGACTAATAGAAGTTGTTCTTAATTCAGCACCAACTAATGCTGTTTTAGCCGGGATACTAATTGGAAGAATCTCTTTATAATCTCCTGCTTGTACAAAAATAGTTGCCTGTCTGTCTACTCTATTAAGTTCATCTTCTAAAAGATATTGACAAGCATAACGCACAGTTCTAAATGGAGCGTTTAGTGTTCCGCCTCTGTCTGGATCATCTATGCCATCTAACGACACATAATATACATTGTCTATAAGATCAATGTTGTCCCATGCTGGCATTCCTGATGTAACTCTAAGTGCCGCACCATCTTTTCCAATTGGAAGTCTAAGTGTATCTATTGCTGTTGAATCTTGATCTTCAAATGTTTTCAAGTCACCTTTGACAGCAAGTTTGTTTGTTCTGTTACCAAGGATCATTATCTTCCAGTAACTTTGTTCTGGGAAGTTTACATCTAGATCTGGTCTGGATGCTGATTCTGTAGATCTGTGATATTTAAGAGCTACATAAGCAGTACCTTGCCATGTAACAATATCACCCATAAAATATTCAGTGTTGTCTGTCCAAGAATTTCTAAACTGTCTACCATCAATTACTTTTTCCCAATAAGTAGGCCATTGGTCTGGTTGTAAATTTGTGCTATCTTGTATAGCAATATATAAGCTACCAGAAAGTCTTACAAGGTCACCAGTTTTATAATCTACGTCAGCACTATCTGCCGTACCTTGATTATTCCAGTCATTTCTAAATGTGTATCCTTCAAAGGTTACATTCCAGTCTGATCCGTATAAACTTGGTTTGTATCCAACGTTAAATGTTAATGCTTTGTAAATGTATCCACCGTAAAGCACAAGGTCTCCAGGTTGATAATTTGTTCCTTCATCCCAAACATTTTCATATTCAGAACCAGGTAGATATACTGACCATCTACTTGCGTTATAATCAGTTAAGAATCCGTTGTCACCATCAGTAGAAGTGTGTCCTATTAAACACTTCATAATATTGCCGCCTCTAATCACAAGATCGTTTTTCTTATATCTTGTGCCAGATGTCCAAGCAGTACTTCTATTATATGTTTGTGTGTTTTCGTTGTAAGTAGCAACAGTTTTTACTTCAACGCCTTCAATTTGTATTTCCCATTTAGATTGATCTTCTTCTAAACCTAATGTTGTGTTATCTGCTGATGTGTGACCTGTAATACACTTGTAAACAATACCACCGTATCTAATGATATCATTTGCTTTATATCTTGTACCAATTGTCCATGTACCTTTCCATGTATCACTATCAGCAATAATTGCCCAATCACTTTGGTTAGCTTCTAGTCCTAATAATGCTGTTGCGGCTGACACATGCTGATTAAGAGCTTTGTAAACCTTACCGTTGTATCTAACTAGGTCATTAATTCTGTATAAAGTTGCTGGCGCCCAGTTGTATTTCCAATCAGCTGATGAAACAGCAACTAGTGTCCATTTGTTGATGTCAGCAACTAGACCGTCTGTACCTGAAGCAAAAGTGGCAGATGAAGTATGAGCTTCTGTACATTGGTATACCGACGCACCATATTTTACAATATTTCCTAGTGCGTAATTTGTGCTTGTTGTCCAGTCTCCTAACCAACTAACACCTTCTGTTTGTTTTTTCCATTTAGGCTGAGCTGGTGTTAAATCTGTACCAGCTAAGTCATTGTAAAAGTCTGCGGAAGTATGCGTCCTTAAAGCAACATACGTGTAACCTTTATGAAACACCATGTCGTCAACTATATAGTCGGCGCCTCCTGACCAGGATCCCTTCCAGTTAAATCTAATTCTACTAAGTTTAAATTCTGCCATTTTTTTTACCTTTTACGTATTTATTATACTCCTGTAGGGTAGGTATAACCTTCGTTAATCCTAGCTACCAAGTTACCACTATCATCGATGTAATAGTTAATATTTCTGTTATCCCATCTAAACTGTTCATAGTTTAAATTCTTAAAAACCTTTTCATGGTTTACGTTTCTACCTTCATAAAAATCTTGAGCTTGATCAAAATCTTCATAATTATCATTTTGATCTCCTTCAAGATTTATTTGAATGCTATCGTTACTTTTCAATTGGTCTACTTTTGCGATAAAAAGTTCTCCATCGTCTGTTCTACGTAAACCGTAAAAATATCTAGCATCGGTCTGATTGACCATATCTGTAATGCTTTGTCCTAAAAATGTATCAGCCATTATACTATCTCCACTATGCTGAGTATGACATCTAATGATGCCGTTTGATCAGCGGTTACATATAAAACATTGGTAGCATCTAAAACAATTTTTTCACCTTTACCTATTGGCTTCATCGACGTGTTAGGTGCTATTGGCATATCCTTAACTAAAAATCCTATGTTACTTGCTTCATCTCCTACTTCAATGCTACAATTTACCATAGAGTCAGTTAAGTTAGCAATATTCATTCCTATCACAGTAGTGCTTGTCGCCGCAGGCACTGTGTAGACTGCTACTCTTTCTGTTCCTATTTCTTTTCCTACAATGTTTCTAAAATTCGTTGCCATCTTATTTTTCCTATAGTGTTAAAGCCAATTTAATCGCTATCTCCTCAGCATCGTTAAACGTAACAGCACCAGTAGCACCAGCAACTGAAACCCAGTTACCACCTACATCGTAGATTTCAACCCTGTCCTCAACTGTGTTATAACGCATCATACCAGTTTCTGGACTTGGATGTCTATTTGCGTTATTACCAACCGGTATAACAAATCCGCCTTGTCCAGCTACTTTAAAGTATCCTGTACCAACTTGTTTAAGGGTAGTAACTGCTCCGTCTACATTATTAGTTATCTGATTTCCATTAAAACTAAAGTTTTCTATGGACACAAATCCTCCGCCATTTGCTGTTAAAACAAGGTTTTGATTTGTTGTAATAGTCTGTAAAGTGTTTCCTGATACCGATATATCGTCTACTTCTAGCTTTTTTATGTCAAATCTGTCAGCTGTAACGTCTGCTACTAAAGATCCGCCTGCGTAAAAACGTAGTGTGTCATCATCAGCACCAGGAGTAAGTTCTGGAGTAATATATGTATCTCTGTCATCATCATAAACTCCACCTAATTCAGTCCATTGTCCGTCATACGCTTCGAATACATTTGTGTCTGTATTATATCTAATCATTCCTGTTGAAGGTGATCCAGGACGCTGTGCTGTTGTACCTTTTGGAAGTATCAAAGCACCGGTGCTATCAATTTGTACAGATTCACTGCTAGGATCTAATACAATGCTACCACTGTCATTGGATATTATATTAGAATCAAATTTTAAATTATCTACAATAACTTTGCCTGTAGCATTTGGTGTAAGATTAATGTTACCATTTGATGCTGTAGACTGTATAGTATCATTATCAATAGTAAGTTCATCTACAATGACTTTTCCTACATTAAGTTCTGACCAATTTAATAATGCTGTACCAAGTTTGTAAGTATTATCTAAAGCAGGTATGATATCACTATCAATTTTAGCATTGATTTGTATTGTATCAGTAACTTCGTCACCTAATGTTATGTTACCTCCTACTGTAACATTTCCGCTTACATCAAGGTTTCCTGTAATGTTAACATCGTCTAGTAGGTTTATTGTTCCAGCGGAACTGTTTATGTTTATGTCTCCGCTTGTACTTGAAATTGTGTTACCACTTATTCTAATAGCACCTGATTCTACTTTTGTACCATCTATTATTGTAGTATTTGTTCCGTCTGTGAAAGTTATACCTTGGTTGTTGTTGAATAAAAATTCAGCGTCTGTAAAAGTAACTTCGCCTGTTTCTTGATTTACTCTAAATAAATCACCAACCCTAAAGTCACCTTTGTGATCAACTGTGCTAAAATATATGTTGGCATTATTGTTAGCAACAACTTCATTAGCTTGATTTACCAATGTTGTATCATTTGTAACATCTTTTCCTGTACCTATGTATGCTAGATTCATTCCTATAGCATAAACAGTTACACCAGGACCATCTCCAAAGATTCCGTAGTTTCCATATATCGAAGCACTTGCTATTGATCTAATTTCGCCACCAAAGTCAGTAAGATCAATGAGTGATAATGCTGTAGCTGTTGCTCCATTATTGAATCTAATATCTTGTATGAATGTGTCATTATCTACAACTGCTTGGCTTCCATTGTCTCCATCAAATTCTAATTTTAAAACTGTATACTGATCAACTACTGAAGCCGCTGTTGGAGCAGATCCAGGAGCTGAACTAACGCCAGTACCTTTTCTAATTCTAATATCGTCAACCCGTCCAGCAAAGTCGCTTGTGCTTCCGTCAAACTTGGATCCTATAATCAAAGGTTTAGTAGTTCCTAAGTCTGTAGTATTTGCGGCTGTAGCTTGTTGTAATCCGTCTATGAATAATTTAATTGTGCCGCCTGATCTTGTTACACTTATATGATAAAAAGTTGTGTTCGCTAACGTAATTGCTGGCGCAAGTATTTCAGTAGTTCCGATGTAAACTTTAGGAACTTTATCAACAAAGTAAACATGTAAGCCACTGTCTGTATTACTACCTGCTCTAAAATCAAATAATGTTTCTGTACCTACATCATCTGAAATATAAATCCAACCTTCTACGTCAAAATCTCCTGTACCAAAACCAAAGTCCGAAGAAGTTGTAATGCTAAATCTGTCTCCAGTTCCATCAAGCAACCCTGCTCCTGTACCAAACTTTTTAGCACCAGTAGTTACAATTTGTGCGTTACCTACTGCTGTAACAGTTTTCTTTGCTCTGCTACTAGGTTTTGTAAATGCTGTTGATTTACCGTCAATAATAACTGTGTTAGTATCTACACTTTCTATTGTAGCAGATGTAATTAATGTGCCACTAGCGTCATATTGAGATATAGTATTTCCAGCACTTGGAGCTGACCCACTTAGTCCTGTATATTTTATTTTAGTTTTTCCGTCACCTTTTAAACCAGCAGTTCCGTCTACAATTTCTATTCCTTTGTCAGCAAAATATGTGAAACAGTTAAGCCATTCTACTCTTGAACCGTTTGTCACCTTAAGTGCTGTCTGTCCTGGAGTAATAAAAGTCACAGCATGGAAAAGCATACTTGCTTCTCTTGAATCTGAATTAGCTATGCTACCATCTAAGTATGCTCCACGACCAGCATCACCTGAGTCAAAGCCTCTTGGATCTGTGTTGGATACCGTGGTACCTTTTGTTATTACGGTACAATTTCTAATGTATGGAGATCTTGAATACACTCTAAAGTTATTAGAAAATCTAAAACCATATCCTGTGTTAGCACCACTGTTGTAATAAAAATCTTTTATTGTAACATCTTCAACTGCTGTATCACCTTGTAAAACAAAAGCATCATTACTTTGTGTTCCACTAGTTGGAGATATTTCAACTGCTCGTAAACTGTGTCCTCTAACTGTAACACCTACAGGAACATTTAACGGAAATGCTTCTTGGTATTGTCCTGGATATATGTAAACAGTATCGCCTAGTCCTGCTAGTTCTAGTGCTTTAGCAACAGTTCTAACCGGATCTTGTGGATGCGTTCCTGTTTTTGTATCATTTCCGTTTGTTGCTACGTAAACAATATTTCCTGGTACAGAAATAAGATTAATATTTCCAAAATCTAAATCATTTGTTGTAAGTGTGTTTGCTGTAACGTTAGCGAATCTACCAGTAGCCCATCTTTTACCAACAATACCTATATCGTATGTGTTATCAACATCAGGCATAATATCACTAGCAATATCAGCATTAATAAAAATGCTGTCAGTGTCAGCATCACCAAGTGTAATGTTACCATCAGCTGATATGTTTCCGGTAGCATGTAGATTACCATTAACTTGTGTGTTACCTACAATGTTTACATTACCTGTTCCGTTTGCTCTAATAAAAAGATCGCTGTTAGTATTAGTGTTTTCAATAAAATTATTATTAAGTTCTAAGTCTCCTACTTGAACTCTGTTTCCTACAATAGTATTATCTGCTGTAGCTATGGAAAATTCTTGTGCTGATGTAGAAATAGTTCCTGTTGAACCGTCAAGTGTAACGTTTCCAACTTGGAATGTATTGTTTGTTATTTCTAGATCTGTTACGCGGGCTACGCCTTGGACATCTAATGTGTACTGAGGTGATGTAGTTTTTACACCGATTCGACGGTTTGTTACATCTAAATATAGAAGGTCGGTCTCAAAGGCCAAATCCACGCCGTTGCGTAGCAAATTTGACTTTAAGAGCGGACCCGATATG
>Ga0163109_10001923_pt1 | contig 16323 bp, 18 predicted proteins | sample CRUFie1St13metaG_FD_108704 | JGI IMG/M metagenome (GOLD analysis project Ga0163109, IMG submission 108704) | Marine microbial communities from the Costa Rica Dome - CRUD Field 142mm St13 metaG | ecosystem: Environmental > Aquatic > Marine > Oceanic > Photic zone | place: Costa Rica: the Eastern... | reverse complement strand
TTTGCATTTTCTTAAAAATTTTTTTGCTCTTGATTTTTTTTTTTTTTCTATTTTGTTATTGGTAATTACTTTAACAATACTTTTATCTATAAAATCAACCTTAGTAATTTTATTTCCAAGTGTACCGATATCTGAATTTCTTGAAATTATATTACTATTTAAATTAACAATATCTTTAGGATTAATAAAAGGTTCATCTCCTTGAAGGTTAATAATATATTCACAATTAAATTTTTTACTGATTTTTTTATATGCCTCAAATATTCTATCTGTACCGGTTTTGTGTTTTTTTTTGGTTAAAATAAATTTACCTTTAATTTTTGAAATCTCATTAGCAATTTCCGTATCTCCTGTGGCTACATAAACCTTGCCAACTTTAGATTCTATCGCTCTTTTATAAACATGCTGAATTATTGATAAATTTCCTATTTTTAGCAAAGGTTTATTTGGAAGGCGAGTTGCGCTCAATCTTGACGGTATTATAATGATAGTTTTAGACATAAATCGTAAAATTTGTGCGTCTATGAGACGCAAACTTTTTTTTAAATAGCATTTTTTTCAATTAACATGTTATACGTAAATTATACACAGAATAATGGACTCGTTTGAGATAAACAAAATCATAGCTTCAATACTACTCGTAGCACTATTAATAATTGGTATTAGTAAAATTTCAAATATCATATTTAAAGTAGATAAATTAGATAGTTCTGCTTACAAAGTAGAGCTTCCTGATGATGGTGCCAAACCATTAAGTGAAAAGAATACCATGAAAGCTGATGATAAAGTTGATATCTCGGCTCTTATGGCGTTAGGTGATATAACTCATGGTGAAAAGGTTTTTAAAAAATGTTCAGCTTGTCATTCAATTGAAGCCGGCGGAGGTAATAAAATCGGACCAGCATTATATAATGTGGTAGGTAGAAAAATTGCAGCTGTGGGAGATTATAAATATTCAAAAGCTTTAGTCGAATACAAAAAAAATTGGTCTTTTGAGGAGCTTAACGGTTTTTTAATAAAACCCCAAAAATGGATCAAAGGTACAAAAATGGCTTATGCTGGATTAAGAAAGGAAAAAGATAGAGCTTCAGTTATTTTATATCTGAATAAATATTCAGATAATCCATTACCTTTACCTTAATTTTCCAAAACAATATAATAATATACTTTTTTGAACGTGAACTCTATTTGAAGCTTGTTGCCAAACGCAAGATCTATTACCTAAAAAAATTTCATCCGTAACTTCATTACCACGAGGTAAACAATGTAAAAAAATACAATCTTTTTTTGCATAGCTAAATAATTTCTTGTCAATTTTAAAGTTTTTAAATTCTTTTAATTTGTTTTTTTTATTAACTTTATCATTAAGAGATATAACCTTATCAGAAAATATTACATCAGCATTTAGGGCTGCTTTTTTAGGATCCTCATAAATATAAATTTTTTTCTTATTTTTTTTAACCCAATTTAAAACATCTAAATTTGGTTTAAACTTTTTTGGACAGCCTATTCGCAACTTAAATGAAAATTTTACGGAGGCTGCAATTAAACTATTTAAAACATTATTAGAATCTCCAATCCAGCAGATATTTAGATTTGAAATAGATTTTTTTTTAATTTCTTCAACCGTGAAGATATCTGATAGTACTTGTGTTGGATGAGACGACGGACTTAAACCATTAATTACTGGAATTGATAAATATTTTTTAAAATTTTCTACTTTTTCATCATCATCAGTTCTAAGCATAAATCCATCACCATAAGTAGACAAAATTTTAGCTGTATCTGCTATACTTTCTCCTCCCTGTCCAAGATGTAGTTCGTTTGATCTTAAGGTAATTGTGCCGCCACCTAATTGTTTGATCGCTAAATAAAAACTTAGTCGAGTTCTTAAACTTGGTTTTTCAAACATCTGTACTAATATTTTACCTTTGAGAGGTGAGCCTTTGTCAATTTCTAATGTATTTAATGTCTTTCTTAAATTTTTTCTTTTTTTAGCATCTAAGATAATTTTTCTAAGATCTTTGGTTTTAATATCTTTTAAATTTATAAAATGATTCATCTTACTTAAGATCATTACAAACTTTGGAGATGATTTTTAGTGCAATGTCTATTTCTTTTTTTTTGACATTTAATGGGGGTAATATTCGAATAACATTCTCAGCAGCACGAATAGTTAATAATTTATAGTCCATTAGCTTTTTTATAAATAAAGTTGGGTTATTATGAAGTTGAATACCAATCAATAATCCTCTTCCTCTTATTTCTTTTATAATATCTGGGTGTTTAGATTTAATACTATTTAATTTTTCTAAAAAATATTTAGACAATTTTTTTATGTTATTTAAAAAACTTTTTTTTGAAACTATATCCATAACTGTATTGCCAACAGTCATAGCTAAAGGATTTCCTCCGAAGGTTGAGCCATGAGAGCCAACCGTCATGCCTGATGCAACTTTTTTGTTCATTAAAACTGCTCCTATGGGAAATCCTCCTCCAATTCCTTTAGCAATTGGAACAATGTCTGGTTTTACCTTGGATTTTTCAAAAGCAAAAAAATCACCAGACCTTGCTACTCCACATTGTACTTCATCAAGAATTAATAAAATTTTTTTTTTATTGCACAATTGTCTTAATTCTCTCAAACACCAATCAGGTATTACTTTAATTCCTCCTTCTCCCATGACAGTTTCCACCATTATTGCGGCAGTATTCTTGTTTATTTTTTTTTTTAAAGAATCGTGATTTCCAAATCTAAAATGGTCGAAACCTGGTATTTTAGGACCAAATCCCTCTGTCATTTTTTTTGATCCACTAGCAAAAATTGCAGCCAATGTTCTTCCATGAAATGAATTCTTTACGCATAATATTCTATTTTTTTTGGGTTTTCCTATTGAATAAAAATATCTTCTCGCAACTTTAACAGCAGCCTCAGTTGCCTCCGCGCCACTATTTTGAAACATTACAAAATCTGCAAAAGTTTTTTTACATAACTTTTCAGCAAGTTTTTCACCCTCTGGAATTTGAAAAGCATTTGAAACATGCCAAAGCTTCTTGGATTGGATTTTTATTGTTTTTATAAGTTTCGGGTGTGAATGACCCAAAGAATTTACAGCTATACCCTGAACAAAATCAAGATATTTTTTTTTGTCTGTTGAAAACAAATAACTGCCTTTTCCAAATTTAAAAGAAATTTTTTTTCTATTATAATTTTTTGCTAAATAACTCATGATTTTATTTTATAACCTTTTTTGTATAAATAATATGCAGTACACCAGAAGATTAAATTTAAAGATAGTAAATACGATAACCCAAATATTATTAATCCATCACTAGTCCCAATCATAGAGAATCTTAACCCATCTATCATATGAAAAAAAGGGTTGAAATTACTGATTGATTTCAAGAAATCTGGTAATCTTTCGATTGAGTAAAATGCACCAGATAAAAAGGATAACGGTACTATTATAAAATTAGTCACTGTCGCCATATTATCAAATTTTTCTGCCCACATACCAGCTATGAAACCTAATGAGCCCATAAAAAAAGATGAAAATATTAAGTAAGCAAAAAAATAATAATAATTTAATACTTTTACATCCACCAATAAATTGAAGCAAATTATTGATACTATGCAAATAATAAATGATCTTGTAACTGACGCCAAAACAATGGCCAAGGTAACTTCTGCAGCAGACAATGGACTTCCAATTAAATCAACAATATTCCCCATAACTTTACCCATTAGTATAGACGATGAAGAATGTGAGAAAGCTTGTTGGATTACTTGCATGGATATAAGTCCAGGAGCCAGGAACTCTATGAAAGGTAAGCCTAAAACCTCCCCCCTATCATCGCCCCATGCAATAGATATTACAATCAAAAATAGAATTCCTGTTAACACAGGTCCTACAATTGTTTGTCCAAATACAATTAAAAATCGTAAGGTTTCTTTTTTATATAAAGAATAAAAACCTATCCAATTAACTAATCCAAATCTTCTTTTTCCAATCTTGTATCTATTATTTAATTCAACCATAAATATAATTCTTAATAAATTAATAAAATTGTGAGGAAATAAAATAATATGCTTGTTTAAAAATTAAATATATCTAATCTATATATAGTATTTATACAATATTAATAACTAAATATAGTTTATGAGTTGGACAGATGAAAAGGTTGCAAAATTAAAAGAGCTTTGGGGCAAAGGAAATACGGCGAGCCAAATTGCTGAGATATTGGGTGGAGTAACTAGAAACGCAGTGATTGGCAAAGCTCATAGGCTTAATTTGTCAGGCAAAATTCTTGCAAAAAAAAGTTCCTCAAATCAAAAAAATAACAAAACAAGATATTTAGGTAATAAAAAAGTAAGAAAAGGAAAGTTTAAATCCCTAGTAATAGAAAAAGATTTTGAGCCAGAAAATCCAAAACAACTTGAAGAACTTGATGAAAACTCTTGCAAATGGCCTATTGGACACCCTAATGAGAAAAATTTTTATTTTTGTGGCAGGACTTCACTTAAAGACTTTTCCTATTGTAAACTTCATTTGTTGTATGCATTTCAACCAAAAAATAAAAAAGAAGATGTGGTTGAAAAAGACAGCGAAGTTCCTAAATTTATTCAAAAAAAAATTAGGTCAGCCTAGTAATTTTTTTTTCGCGGCTTGAAATTCTTTTTTGCTTAATGTCCCGTCCTTATAAAGAGTTTTAAGATTTTTTAATTCCTCAACTATATTTTTAGAGAATTTTTTACCATTATGTAAATTTTTTGATTTATTTAAATTTTTTGCTTTAACCCCTCTGTTAATTCCTAGTACGGCTAAATATAAAATAAAAGTTAAGATTAAACCTACAATAATGTATATTATCCAACCAATCATAAAATAAATCTAATTTTTTTTCCTTGCATATTCACCAGTGTCTTTCCACATATAACAATATTTTTCTACTTCTATATCGAAATTTCTTTTAAATTTTTTGCCTATATCAATGTTAGTTTTGTACTTTCCTGATGGGATATTATCATAAGCAAGTAATTTTATTTGATCCTTTGTAATTAAGGGATTAGGTAAGGCTTGAAAAAAAGTTGCCATAATATTTGCTATAAATAAAGGCATAGGTATAAAAAATCTTTTTTTTTCAATTAATTTAAGTAATTTTTGAATAATTTGTTTAAATGTAAGTTCGTCTGGCCCGATACACTCAATTACTTTATCTGAAGTGTTGTTTTCTACTAGATTTATAATTAGGTCACAAATATCAGCACAATGTAAAGGCATAAATTTAGTTTTACCTTCATAATATAGCGGAAAAATTGGCAACATGTTAATCAATCGCATTATCATAGTCGTAAAGTTATCATCTACAGAGTAAATAATTGATGGTTTTAGAATAATTGATTCTTTAAAATTTTTTTGAATTGCAGTTTCCCCATTTAGTTTGCTAATTGCATATTTGGAGTCTTTTGCTTTTTCAATTCCAAGTGCGGAAAGATGAATAAATTTACTTAATTTATGTTTATTGCAAAGACTTGAAATAATGCTGGGAAATTTTTCGTGTATATTAGTAAAAGTATTTGCTCCTTTTTCAAATAAAATTCCAACCAAATTTACACAAACATCTGCTTTTTTAATAAGTTCATCTATTTTATTGAGATCAAATATATTTGTTTCAATTATATCTAAATATCCGGGATTCGCTTGAGTTTTTAATATATAACCTTTTTGATGTAAATTTCTTGTTACTGCAGTAACCTTTAAATTTTTTTGAGTAAGTCCTCTTATCAAGTTTCGACCAATTTGGCCACTAGCGCCAAAAATTAGACAATTTTTTGGTTTCATATATATATTAAGTATTAAAAATTTTATGGATATAAAAGTTCACAAGTATGATTTACCAAAAGATATAGAATTTGGCAATAAGATTGCTATTGACTGCGAGTTCATGGGTCTTAATTTTTTAAGAGACAAATTGTGTCTTGTCCAAATTTCATCGGGAAAAAATGATGCACACATTGTGCAACTAGATAGAGTAAAATATGAAGCCCCAAATCTGAAGAAAATATTATCAAACAAATCGATAATTAAAATATTTCATTATGCTAGAGCAGACTTGGTTTTTATAAAAAAATATTTAAAAACTGATGTTGATAATATTGAAGACACAAAATTACAGTCTAAATTAATTAGAAAATATTCCGATAAACATGGACTAAAAGATTTAATAAAGGAATTTATTGGAGTCGATATAAATAAACAACAACAATCATCAGATTTCGGAGGAGAGTTAACACCTGCGCAAATTAAATATTGCGCTAATGATGTAATATATTTACACAAGATTAACGATACATTGAATAAAATGCTAATCAGAGAAAATAGATTAAACCTTTACACAGACTGTTTGAAGTATTTAAATACTAGGGTAAATTTGGACTTAGAATGCTTCCCAGATGATATTTGGTCACATTAATGAATAGAAATAAATTTAAACAAATAGCAAAGGAAGTTATTTCCTCTGAAATAAAATCATTACAGAAATTAAGAACTTCAATTGATAAAAATTTTAATAAAGCAATAATAGCAATTACTAATTGTAAAAAGGGGAAAGTAATATTATCTGGTGTAGGTAAGTCTGGGATAATAGCAAAAAAAATATCATCCACTCTTTCATCCGTCGGTACACCCTCTTTTTTTGTTGACGCAAGTTCATGTTCTCACGGTGACCTCGGGCAAATAAGTAGCAATGACGTTCTCATTTTAATTAGCAACAGTGGAGAGTCGGCTGAATTAAAGAACATAATACAACATGCAAATAGAAATAAAGATATTATTCTAATAGGTATAGTTTCAAAAAAAAATTCATTACTATACAAAAATTCTGATATTAAGATTTTATTGCCAGAAGTTAAGGAGGCTGGGCCTGGAAATATAGTACCAACATCATCAACTGTAATGCAACTTGCAATAGGAGATGCAATAGCTATATCAACAATGAAACAAAAAAATTTTGGTGAAAGGGAATTTAAAAAATTTCATCCATCTGGAAGCATTGGTGCAAAACTTAAAACAGTAGAAGATTTAATGCTAAAGGGCAAAAAAATACCATTAATAAACGAAAATACTAAGATGAGAGCTGCATTAAAAATTATTACAAAAAAAAAACTAGGTGTGTTGATTGTTCAAAATAATTCAAAAAAAACTAATGGTATTATAACAGATGGACAAATAAGAAGATTTAGTGAAAAAAAAGGTAATTTAGACAACTTTAAAGTTAAAGATGTGATGACAAAAAACCCAATAACTGTAGATAAAGAAGTTTTGGCTGTAAAAGCTTTATCATTAATGAATTCTAAGAGAATTACATCTTTGTGTGTACATAAAAATAGGATTAGGAATAAGACGATTGGAATAATCCACATACATAATATCCTAGAAAATAATATTCAGTAAATGGATAAAAAGTCTTACATTCAAATTTCTATAATCTTTGGAATAATCATTATTATATTTTTCGTCTATTTAAATTACTTTAAAAAAGCTAGTCTTAACAATATTGATAATTATAAGAATAATGAAAAATCAAAAATTACCGAGGGATCGGGCGATCTGATAAAACAAATGTCATATTTTTCAGAGGATAATAAAGGTAATAGATACGAAATTAATTCTGAGTCGGGCATTATTAATCCTGAGAAATCAAATTTAATATTAATGAATAAAGTGGCTGCTGTGATATTTCTAATGAATGGTGAAAAAATTTATATTAGCTCAAATGAGGCTAAATATAATGATGAAAATAATGACACAACCTTCAGTGGATATGTTAACATGACCTATGGCGTTCACAAAATAAATTCTGAAAACCTAGATTTGTCATTTAAAGATCAAACTGCAGTTTTATATGATAATGTAAATTATAAAAATAATTTAACTAATGTGAGCGCAGATAGAATATTTATAGATTTTATAAGTAAGAACACTAAAATTGAAATGAATGATGAAAAAAATAATATTCTTGTTCAAAGCAAAATAAAAAATGTCGGTAATTAAAAAATTTCGTATTATAAAATTTAAACAAAAAAAACCACTACTTAAGTTGGAAAATATAAATATGACATTTGCAAAAAGGCCAGTTTTACAAAATATTAATTTAGAAATAAATCACGGTGAAATACTTGGAATGCTTGGACCGAATGGAGTTGGTAAATCTACAATATTTAATCTAATTACTGGTTTAATAAAGCCTGACAAAGGGGATATAATTTTAAAAGATGAAAAAGTTAATGAATTCCCAATATATGTTAGAACATCTAGATTTAAACTTAACATTTGTCCACAAATTGGGGGGTATTTTTATGATTTAACTTTACAAGAAAATCTTAAAGCAGTGGGGGAAATTCAAGTTAAAGAAGCTAGGCTAAGAGATGAAAAAATTAATTATTTGATTTCTAAGTTTGATTTAGAAAATATTAGAGATATAAAAGCACGCCATTTATCTGGTGGACAAAAAAAGCGTTTAATTCTTGCAATGGCCTTATTAGGAGATCCAGAATTGCTGCTATTAGATGAGCCGTTTAGTGCTTTAGATTTAAAATCAATAAAAACTTTGCAAGATATAATTATAAATTTACAGTCAGAAAGAAAAATAAGCATTTGCATAACAGATCATCAAGCAGCAGACTTACTTAGAGTCTGTGACACTGCAATAGTTTTGGCTGATGGAAAAGTCATTGCAAAAGGCACCCCTTCTGAGTTAGTAAAAAATGAAAGCGCGATAAACGCATATTTTGGCGACTCATTTAAATTCAATTAAATTTAATGGTTAAAATTGTTATTAAAAAAAGAATTAGTGAATTTAATAAAGTGATAAATGTGGATGGAGACAAAAGTTTATCTATAAGATCATTATTAGTTGGCTCCCAGTCGTTTGGCATATGTAAAATAAAAAATTTGCCTCAATCTGAAGATATTTTAAGCACAATAAGTGGACTAAAAAAATTAGGTATTAAAATTTTATTTAAGAGTAAAATCTGTTTTATATATGGTAACGGGCTAAATGGATTTAATTATAAAAAAAATATTGTAATAAATGCAGGTAATTCAGGGACATTTGCTAGACTTCTCCTTGGATTGCTAGTCAAGACACCATATATGTTAAAGATTATTGGAGATAAAAGTTTATCGAGAAGAGATTTTGAGAGAATTATTAATCCTTTAGAACAATTCGGAGCAACATTTATTGCAAATAACAAAAAAACTCTTCCCCTAAAAATTTTAGGCTCAGAATATTTAAGACCAATAAATTTTTTTGAAAAAAAAGGTTCGGCACAATGCAAAAGTTCGGTGATTTTAGCTGCTCTAAATACTCCTGGTAAAACTACTATTGTTGCAAAGAAATCGAGAAATCACACAGAGTTACTTTTAAAACATTTAAAGTTACCCATAAAAGTGTTTAGAAACAAAAAATATGATTTAATTGAAATAACTGGTCAAAAACAATTTAAATCCTTTGACTATGTTATACCTGGCGATATGAGCTCTAGTGCTTTTTTCATAGTGCTTACGCTACTTTCAAAAAATTCCAAACTTAAAATTAAAAATGTAAATATCAACCCATCACGAATGGGTTTTATAAAAATAATAAATAAGATGGGAGCAAAGATAAAGTTTAAAAATAAAAGAAATAATTTTGGTGAAGTGATCGCAGATGTTTGTATTTTTAGTCAAAAAAATTTTAAAGCTATTAATTGTCCAGTTGAATTAAATAGTAATGCTATAGATGAGTTTTTAATAATTTTTTTGTTAGCTTCAAAAGCATCTGGAGTCTCTTATTTTAAAAAACTTGGAGAATTAAATAAAAAAGAAAGTCCAAGACTAAAATTAGCTTCAATGATTCTTAAAAAAATGGGAGTAAAAATAGAATCAAACAAGGACTCAATTAAAATTTTTGGTAATCCAAACTTAACGATAAATAAAAAAATATTAATAAGTAATTTTTATAAAGATCATAGGATTTTTATGACCTCTGTGATTGCAGCACTATGTTTAGGGGGAGAATGGACGATAGAGGATGCAGACTCATACAAGAGCTCTTTTCCGTCATTTTTAAGAATTTTGAGAAAAATAGGTTACAAATTTTGAATAATCTTTAAATATTAAAAAATTAACCCAAAAAATGTTGAATTTACCAGTTATTTAAATTTTTTTTGTTTCTTGATTAATATAACAAATTTCTCTAAAAGCTCGTTTTTAAAATAATTAATGGAAATTTATAAAGAAACAAATACTGCTGCATCCAAAGAGTTTGAGAAGCTTCTTGACAATCAGATATCTAAAACTAAAAATTTAATTGAAGGCAAAATAATAGAGGGGACTGTTACCAAAGTTGGTGAAAAATACGTATTCCTATTCATAGAGGGTCTAAAGTCTGAGCCCCTAGTAGATATAAATGAATTAAAAACACTGGGACAAGAAAACAAAATCAAAATTGGAGAAAAAATACAAGTATTGCTGGAAAGGATTGAAGATAGAAATGGTGAAGTAGTTGTTTCAGCTAGCAAGGCTCAAAAAATTAAAGGATGGGATATTTTAGTGAAAGCCTTTGAAAATAATGAGCCAATTATTGGAAAAATTACAAGTAAATGTAAAGGTGGAGTAATAGTTGAACATATAGATACAGGTTCACTTATGTTCTGTCCAGGTTCACAAATTTCAGATATTCCAGTCAAGGACATTTCACACTTAATGAACGAGCCACAAAAGTTTGCTTTGATTAAAATGGATAAAGTTAGGGGCAACGCTTGTGTTTCTAGAAGACAGATAATTTCATCTGGTAAAAAAGAGGATAAAGCTAAAATTATTGAAAAATATAAAGAGGGAGAAATAATTAAAAATGCTGTAGTGAAAGGTTACAGCTCTTTTGGTTGTTTTTTTAATGTTAACAATGAATTAGATTGTTTAGTCCATTTACAAGAAATTAGTTATTCAAGAGTTAATCATCCAGAAGAAGTTTTCAACATAGGAGATAAACATGATTTGCTCGTGATTTCAGTGGACAAAGAAAAATTACAAATAGGGTGTAGTATAAAGCAACTTTCTCCAGATCCTTTTGAAAAAATATCTAATTATGAATTAAATAAAAAGTATGAAGTAAAAGTAATAAAAATAATGGACTTTGGTGTGTTTGCCGAACTAGAACCAGGCTTAACAACTTTGTTGCATTCAAGTGAAATAAGTTGGTCTAGGAAAAACGTTTCACCAAAAAAAGTATTTAAGGTTGGTGACAAAATAGATTGTGTAATAACTGAGATAGATAAAGATAAAAGACGAATAGCTATTTCTTACAGATTGACTAAAGAAAACCCCTTTGATCAAATTCTTAAAAAAAATCCAGTCGGTTCAGAGGTTAGTGGTATTATAAGTAGCATGAATGAATACGCAATTTATTTAAAATTAGATGATTATGAAATTGATGCATTTCTTCATTTCAATGATCTAAGTTACTCTGGTGTTCCAGAAGAAATAGCAAAAAATTATAAATTAAAAGACAAACTAAAAGTTAAAGTTCTTGAGATTAAAAAAGATACACAAAAAGTTAGGGTTGGTTTAAAGCAAACACAAAAAGATCCTTTTGATTATTTTAAAGATAAAAAAATAAATGATACTGTCACTGTTAAAGTTCTTTCTTCAGATAACAAAGGGCTAACAGTTCAGCCCGAGGGATGTGATATAAATTTAGTTATCAAAAAATCTCAAATCGCTGTATCATCTTCTGACGCTAGGCCATCGAGGTTTGTTGGAGGCGAAAGAATTGATGCTGCAATTTCAGAGCTAAATATTGAAAAAAGAAAAGTTTCACTTAGCATTAAACTCTTAGAGGAATTACAAAATAAAGAGGCTGTATCAAAATTTAGTTCGCCATTATCTGGAAAAAACTTACCTTTTTCCTCATTGTCTGATAAATTAAGTAATAAAAAAGAAAAAAAATAGTATTTACAAATTAAATTGTCAGTATCAAAGTCAGATTTATTAAAACAATTAAGTCAAACCTACCCAAATTTATTAAAGAGAGATTTATTAAAAATTTTTGATATATTTTTAAAAGAGGTAAAAATAGCGTTAAAGAATGGTGAAAGAGTAGAGTTAAGAGGATGGGGTGTTTTTTACCAAAAAACGCAAAAAAATAGAAATTCAAGAAATCCTAAAACTGGAGAATCTGTTTATACTCCAGAAAAAAAGAATATTAATTTTAAGATGAGCAAAGAATTATTTGAATTAGTAAATGAAAAATAAAATTTTTATTGCAATTGATACAAAAAGTATAAATAGAGCAAAGTCAATAATAGCTCAAAGTAAATTAAAAAATTTTGTAATAGGTTATAAGTTTGGATTAGAATTTATTAACTCTAAATATGGGAGAAAGTTTGTATCAAAAATTAGAAAAGAAATTGTCTTTATTGATGTAAAGCTTCACGACATACCTAACACAATGTCATCTACATTAAATTCTCTAAAAGATTTAAAAATAAATTATTTGACTGTTCATATATCCTCAGGTTTAAAAGCTTTAAAAGAAGTTAAAAAAGTTTCTGGAAAAATTAAGATAGTTGGGGTGACCACTCTAACATCTTTAGATGTGAAAGATCTAAAAAGTTTAGGTTATAAAAAAAAACTTAGAGAAGTTGTAAAATTACAATCCAAGTTAGCACAAAAAGCTAATCTTGATGGTATAGTTTGTAGCCCTCATGAGATAAAACTTGTTAAAAAATTTTTCAGTAAAGAAATAATAACACCTGGAATAAGAATTGGTTCAAAAAAAAATGATCAAAAAAGAGTTATGACACCCAAAGCAGCACTAAAGGAAGGCAGCGATTGGCTAGTAATAGGCAGAGATATAACAAAAGGAAATATTAAAAATAATTTAAAAAACTTGAGCGATCATTTAAGCAAATGACGCTAGAATGTAAAATATGTGGTGTTTCTGACGAAGAAACTTTAAACTTTATTATTAATCACAGATTTCCACCTCAATATATTGGCTTTATAACAAATTACACTAAGTCTAAACGTTTTGTTCAAATAGATAAGCTTAAAAAATTAGTAGATGTTGATAAAAAAAAATCTAAGTTTGTTGCGGTGCTGGTCAAACCATCTGAAGACGTATTGGAAGAAATAAAATATTTAAACTTTGATTACTATCAAATTTATGATTGTTCTCCAAATGAAGTAAAATATATAAAAGAAAAATATAGAAAGAAAATTATATCTGCTATCACTGTAGAAAATAATCAAGATTTGAAAAATTATATTGATTTCCTACCTTTTTCAGAAATAATTTTATTTGACTCAAAAGGTTATGAAAAATCAATGAGTTTTGACCATAATTTATTAAAAGATGTTCCCTCTAATTTTAAAAAAATGATTGCTGGAAACATTAAAATTGACGATATTTTAAATTTTAAAAACAAAGAATATATTATTGATGTAAGTGGAGGTTTAGAAGATATTTCTGGAAATAAAAGTAAAAGTAAAATTAATGAATTTTTAAATGAAATAAATAAATCATGAAATTAAAAAAAAAATTATCAGTCTTAGATCAACACGATAAATTTGGATTTTGGGGAGGAAGATTTGGTGGAAATTTTGTTCCTGAAACTTTGAAAAAACCAATTAATGACTTAGAAATTTTATTTAATAAACTTAAAAATGACAAAAAGTTCATAAGTGAAAGGGATAAATATTTTAAGAATTGGATTGGGGTACCTACAAGATTTATAAAATTAAATAATTTAACAAGATATGTAGGAGGAGCTGAAATATGGTCAAAAGTAGTATCTGATGCTAATGGGGGAGCTCACAAAATATATAACGCAACAGTTCATTGTTTATTAGCGAAGAGATCAGGTAAAAAAGTTATTTGTGGAGATACGGGTGCTGGTTATGCTGGAAAAATGCTAAGCATGGCAGCTAAAAAGTTTGGTTTAAAGTGTAAAATTTTTATGGGCGCTAAAGACATTAAAAGACAACAACCAAATGTGAAGGCAATTAGAGGAAACGGAGCTGAAATCATTCCAGTTTATACAGGTAGTCAAACTTTAGTAGATGCTGTTTCAGAGTGTATGAGATTTTGGGTTGCTAATTGTGATACTACAGCGATGTGTGTGGGATCTACTGTTGGTCCAAATATATTTGTTAAAATTTGTGGATGGTCCACCAGTCAAATTTCTAGAGAATTAAAAAGTCAAATTTTAGAGGAATTTGGAACAATGCCTAAAAGATTAAAACTTTACAATTGTGTTGGAGGAGGAAGTTCAAGTTTTGGTTTTTGGAATGAGTTTATGGATTATGATAAAAAACAAGTTGAATTTATAGGAGTTGAAGCAGGCGGACCATCTAAAAGTAAAAAACATGCTGCTCCACTAACTTATGGATCAAAAATTGGTATTTTACATGGTGCAGCTCAATATGTTAATCAAAACAATGAAGGTCAAATTGAGGAAACAGAATCAATTTCTGCTGGTTTAGATTATCCTGGAGTCTCGCCTCTCCATTGTTTTTTAAAAGACACAAAACGTGCGAGATACACTGCTGCAAGCGATGAAGATGCTCTAAGAGCATTCAAGATTGTATCAAAATATGAAAGTATAAGACCTTCGCTTGAACCAAGTCATGCTTTTTCTGTTGCAATTTCTGAGTCTAAAAAATTTTCTAAGAATACTATTGTGATTGTCAATAGTTGTGGTGATGCATACAAAGATCGAAAAATTTTAAAAAAGAAGTTAGGTGTCATATTATGATTGGTCAAATTTCACAAGCATTTAGTTTTGCTAAAAAGGAAAATAGACCGGCTTTACTAACATATATTGTAGCTGGAGATAACACCAAAAAAAATTCTCTAAAAATTCTAAAATCTATATCTAAACACGCTGATATTTGTGAGCTTGGATTTCCTCATAACACACCCATTGCAGATGGAGGACAAATTCAAACAAGTTCTTATAGAGCTTTAAAAAACGGCACTAAATTTAAAGATGTTTTTAAAATTGTAGGAAGTTTTAAAAAAAGTAAATTTTCGAAACCAATAATTTTGATGGGTTATTTTAATATGGTTTTACAATATGGGGAGTCCAAATTCTTAAAAGATTGTAAAAAAAATAAAGTTGATGGTATAATAATTGTAGATTTACCTTGGCCAGAAAATAAAAAATTTGCAAAAAAATGCAAGAAATATTCTATTTCTTTTATACAGTTAATCTCACCAACTACTTCAAAAAATAGATTAAAATCAATTATTAAAGACTCTCATGAAATGATTTATTATATTTCTATGTTATCTACAACGGGAGGAAAGCTCAAAGTTTCACCTCTTAAAATAATTTCAAATTATAAAAAAATAAAAAGAATCAACCCAACTAAAAATTGTGTAATTGGCTTTGGTATCACGAAAAAAAATATAAAAGACCTAAAAGCTGCAGATGGGCTAGTTGTCGGAAGTGCTATTTGCAAGGAAATAACTAATAGTTTAAAAAAAGGACAAAATCCTGTCACAAAAGTTAGCAATATGGTAAAAAACTTGAAAGATAAAATTTTATGAATTGGCTAAAAAAAACTTTAGACTTTGGTCAGAAAATTAAAAGATTTCTAAAAAAAAGACCATCACGTAAAGATATGGAAGAAAGTGATTGGACTTCATGTTGCAAAGGTCCAATCTTAAAAAAGGATTTAGAAAATAATCTATGGGTTTGTCCAGATTGTAATAAGCATCACAGAATTAATCCAAAGCAAAGATTTGATCTATTATTTGGAAAGCAAAATTATCAAGTTTTAAAAACCCCAATGCCTCCAGATGATCCATTAAATTTTACAGATTCGAAATCTTATAAAGAAAGGTTAAAAAGTGCTAGGGAAAAAACTGGATTAAGTTGTAGTATGGTAGTTGCTGATGGATTAATTAAGAATATAAAATTAACAACAATCGCATCTGATTTTAATTATATGGGTGCTAGTATTGGCGCTGCAGAAGGTGAAGCTTTTTTATTTGCGGCGCAACATTCGCTAGAAAATAATCAACCTTTATTAGTAGTTGCAACAGGTGGTGGAATGAAGATGCAGGAGTCTATAATTTCATTAAATCAAATGACAAGAACAACTTTAGCTATTAATGAGCTAAAGGCCAAAAAAATTCCTTACATTGTTTTATTTGCTGATCCTGTGGCAGGTGGAATTACGGCATCATATGCGATGCTTGGTGATATACAAATTGCTGAACCAGGAGCTTTAATTGCTTTTGCCGGAAGGCGTGTAATTGAAGGAACTGTTA
>Ga0163109_10001922_pt1 | contig 16326 bp, 18 predicted proteins | sample CRUFie1St13metaG_FD_108704 | JGI IMG/M metagenome (GOLD analysis project Ga0163109, IMG submission 108704) | Marine microbial communities from the Costa Rica Dome - CRUD Field 142mm St13 metaG | ecosystem: Environmental > Aquatic > Marine > Oceanic > Photic zone | place: Costa Rica: the Eastern... | reverse complement strand
CCGCTTGCGCGTCCTGTCGCAGGATATCCAGCAACGCTGGCCACAGCGGTTGCTCAGGTGCTTTGAGCAACTCCGGGGCACGTTTCCAGACGGACACCGCTGTGGATGCGTCGTCGGCCGCGTTAAGCAGCGCGATCCAGGTTGTCCTCTCCCAGACGTTGATCTGCTCATCGGGTGCTATCCTGGCCTGCCGGACATCGGCCAGCAATTCCGTCAGTGGCTGCCAATCCTGCTGCAGATAGGCCACCTCAGCCCGCAACGCCTTGGCTCGGGGGGTTCTGCGTTCTGGGGCAGACAGCTGCTCTAATGATCGCTCCGCCTCGCCGGTCGCACCGGCCCTGAGATGACATTCGGCCCTAGCCAAGGCGATCAGCGAGGCCGGTGCCAACCCCTCCGTTTCGGCTTGTTCCAGTAGCGCCAGCGCACGCGCTAATTCACCCCGGCGTAACGCTGCAAGCGCCGCATAAAGCGGGTGCAAAAGTGTTTTTTCGTCGGGCGAGCCGCCGTTCCTCAGTGCTTTCTCTGCCACATCCCAATGGCCCTCGAAGAAGGCAGCAAAGCCCTTGTCCGCCCTGCGCTGCGCACCGCGAGCTGATCGCAGCCCCAACCAGCGGCGCAGCGCGCGCGGCACTCTCAGCGTGGCGGCCAGCGCGCTGAGAATTAACAACAGCAGCACGAGAGCGAGCATCAGCGCACTGAGCGCAAGCCACACCGATGTCTCCACCTGCCAGTCGCCCCAGGTCACTAACAGATAGCCCGGGTCCTGCGATATGGCATTGACGAGCACGGCACCCAGCACCAGACCAAATACCAGATACAGACTGAACCGCGCCACGGTCAGGGCGCCATCCCGTTGCCCAACCGCTCCACTTCGCCCTCGAGCAGGCTGCGGGTTTCGATGAGCTCAGGTAGTTCCGGCGCAATCATCTCACCTCCCAGTGCGTCGAGGGTCTGCACAATACTGGTTACGCGTTCCTCATCCTGCTCAGCGAACAGTGCGACGAAACCTGACGCACGCTGCAGTGATCGATCGAACAAAGGCTGATTTGCTGACAGCATGGCAATTTGCGCCTGCTCAATCAGCATGCGGATATTTTGTCTGGCCAGCGCCGCCCACTCAGGGGTCATCAGCTGCGCGATCTCGTCGCTGCGCCGCCTGACAATGAGGTGGTCTGAGAGCTTTGCCATCGCGGCATGCCAACCGCTGGCTGCCTGCGCCCACCATCCTGCGTCGGGAGGCACGGCCACCCCGGCAGCGGCAGCCGGCGCTTCAAATTCAAGCTGCAGTTTGTCTACCTGATCGATAAGACCGGATAGCGTTGCATAGAGCCCCACCTGATCAACTCGGGGCACTGCTGCCAGCGCCGCGCGGTCCCGGGCGATCGCCAGGCGTACCCCCTCAAACGTCGGCTCGCCGGTATCGCGCAGCAGGGCATCGGCCTGCTCCAGTAGCGCGAGCGCGGCATCTACATCACGTGCGACCAATAGCCGCTGCCCGGCCAAGCGGGTAAGAAATACAGCTTCCTGCCCCAACCAGGCGCGCCGATCGACCGCCAACAGGCGGTCCATCTGATCCTCTACTCGCCCAATCCGTCCGCTTAACTGACGGACGGATTCAGCACGCTCCGCATTTTGCCGGGCGTGAAGAGCAGAAAGCTCCCGCTGCCAATCGGCCTCAACCGACGCCAGACTGGCCTCGATGCGCTGATCGGCGGCGGCCCTCGCTAACGCAGCCACGTCAGGCACCGGCTCAGTGGGCGCTGCCTCGGCGTCAGCAAGCTGCCGCTCCAGATCCTCGAATCGCTGCCACTGCGCCTGCACCCAGGGCCAGCCCAGCCAATAGCCGGAAGCCGTCAATCCGGCCAGCGTCAACAGCGTGAACAACGACAGGCCGATCGCCCACCGGCGTCCTCGCGACCCATTTACCGCCTTGGGCAGCGCCTCGAGCTTTACTTTTGGCGTAGTCGGAGTCTCCGCGGGCTCAACCGGTTCCGTCATTTGCTGGCTCCTGACTGTGAATGCTGCTTCAGCGCGCGCATGAAGGCATCGTCGCTGGCGTCCTCTGCACGGACCACCTGCGCCCAGCCTACTTCAGTGGCGAGGCGGGCGACGCGGTCCGAGGGGACGATAATGGGTGATTGGAACAAATCCACCTGCCCCCCACCAGCCAACAATTCCGCCAATCGCGACACCATCTCGCCACTGCTCGCCTGAAAAATCAGCTCGGCGCTGATTTCAGTCAATCCCGACACGTCGACATCTGGCCAGCATCGGCGATAACACGCCCACTCTGTGACACGGGCCCCACGGCGGGTAAGTTCCGATGCCAGCAGTTCGCGGCCGCCTTCGCCTTTTACAATGACAACGTCACGCGTATCGGGCGCAGAGAGTGTGGACATCGCCAACAACCCCTCCGAGTCAGGCTGAGCTGGTACCTGTGACTGAATGCCTTCCGCTGCGAGGGTATCGCGTGTTTTGTTCCCTACCGCTATTACTACGAGGTCTGAGGAGCGCGTCAACGCGGGACCTAATTGCGGCAACCCGAATCGCACGGCATTGGCACTGATGAAAATGCACAGGGCGTCATCGCTCAGAGAAGGCGCAGGCGCCTGCTCCGCAATCGGTATCGCTTCGATCGTCATGATGGGAGTAGCCCGGGTTTGAAAGCCCTCGCTCTGCAGGGCTTGAGATAGCCGCTCGCTGTCCGCCTGCGGCCGGGTCAGGACAACTGTCGTCATCCCCTCGCCGCGCGAATCAGATCCTCCGCTCCCTGTGAGAGCAGCATCTCTGAAACGCTCTGACCCAGCTGTTCAGGGTCAGCGCCACGCGCCTCCGCCTCGAGGAGGCTGGTGCCATCGGTCGCGCCCACCCGTGCCCGCAACCACAAGCCATTACTGCTAAACTCAGCGAAGGCTGCAACCGGTACGTCGCAGCCACCATCGAGTCGGCGGACTACCGCTCGCTCGGCGAGCACGCGCGTGGCCGTATCCTCGTGATGAAGCGGCGCCAGCAGGTCGCGAACCCGCTGGTCCATCTCACGAAATTCAATCCCCACCGCGCCTTGACCTGCTGCCGGCAGCGACAGATCCGGGTCGATGGCCGCACCGATGCGGTCCTCAAAACCCAGACGAATCAAGCCGGCACAGGCGAGAATAATGGCGTCAAATTCGCCGCCGTCGAGTTTCGCAAGACGAGTATTGACGTTGCCCCGCAAAAAGCCGATCTCTAGGTCGGGGCGGTGCCGGCTCAATTGGCAGCTGCGGCGCAAACTCGATGTGCCGAGGCGTGCACCCTGAGCAAGCTGGTCGAAGTCAGCACAGCCAACCAGTGCATCGCGGGGGTCCTCGCGCTCACAGATCACGCCTAACATCAGGCCATCAGGCATGAACATCGGTACGTCTTTCATCGAATGAACAGCGATATCGGCGCGCTCATCCAGCAAAGCGGCTTCCAGCTCTTTCACAAACAGACCTTTGCCACCGACTTTGAATAGCGGCTTGTCGAGAAGCTGATCGCCACGCGACGTCATACCAAGTAGCGACACCTCAATACCCGGGTGCGCTTCCTCAAGGCGTGATTTCACATGTTCCGCCTGCCACAAGGCGAGCGGACTCTCCCGTGTAGCGATCACGATTTTTTCAGACACGATATTCCCCCTGTTTATGGCCGCAGTTTAGCATGAGGCGACATTTCACCGCTCTCAAACCAGGCGGTGGCAAGATGTCCAAGGTAGAATCGCTGGGCGGTAATTCGGAACGATGGCAGATCATGAGCGATCGAGAGACAGAAAACAGTCAGGAGCTATGGGGCGGTCGTTTTAGTGAGCCCACGGACGCCTTTGTCCAGAGGTTTACCGCGTCGGAGGCCTTTGACCGTCAACTCGCTGTCTACGACATCGCAGGGTCCAGGGCCCATGCAGAGATGCTCATGTCCACGGGCGTCCTCACCGCAGACGAGAATGCCGCGATTCAGCAGGGTCTTACCGATGTTATGACCGAGATAGAGCAGGGGTCTTTTGAGTGGTCCGTAGCACGCGAAGATGTACATATGAACATCGAAGCGCGACTGACCGAACTGATTGGCGACGTAGGTAAAAAGCTGCACACGGGCCGATCGCGCAACGATCAGGTCGCCACCGACCTGCGTCTATACCTGCGCGCCGCGCTCGATGCCATAAGCGCCGAGCTGACCCGCCTGCAAACCGGCATCGTGACGCTGGCGGCGCAGCACGCCAGCGCCGTCATGCCGGGGTTCACTCATCTGCAGGTGGCCCAGCCAGTGACGTTTGGCCACCACCTTTTGGCCTGGAACGAAATGCTGGAACGAGACTTCGGTCGTCTGGCGGACTGTCGGAAGCGATTGAATGTCTCGCCCCTAGGCGCCGCTGCACTGGCGGGGACCACCTTCGCGATCGACCGCGCCGCGACCGCCGAGATGCTAGGCTTTGATGCGCCCACACGAAACTCTCTCGACAGCGTTGCCGACCGCGACTTTGCAATCGAGTTCTGCGCCACCGCCGCGCTGCTGATGAGCCACCTCTCGCGGATCTCTGAGGAACTGGTGCTGTGGACCTCAGCGCAATTTGGGTTCATCACTCTGCCCGATCGATTTTGCACCGGCTCATCGATCATGCCTCAAAAGAAAAACCCCGACGTACCCGAATTGGTGCGCGGGAAGTCAGGCCGCGCCACCGGCAATCTGGTAGCGCTGCTCACGCTGATGAAGTCGCAACCATTGGCATACAACAAGGACAATCAAGAAGACAAAGAAGCCCTGTTCGATACCGTGGTGACCCTCAGTGACTGTCTGCGGGCCTTTGCCGACATGATTCCGGCGATAGAGGCGAACGAAGCGACGATGCGACAGGCCGCACTTGCAGGCTTCTCCACCGCAACCGATCTGGCGGACTATCTGGTGCGCGCTGGGGTGGCGTTCCGCGACGCCCATGAAATCGTGGGCAAGGCCGTCGCTCATTGCGTAACCGCAGGCTGTGAGCTCGCGGAGCTGTCGCTGGAAACCTTGCAGTCCTTTCATGGGGACATCAAAGAGGATGTTTTTGTCGTGCTGACGCTCGATGGCTCCGTCGCGGCGCGCGATCACTTTGGTGGTACCGCGCCCAATCAGGTAGAAGCAGCAGTAAAAGCAGCGCAGGTCCTGCTCGCGGCGCGGTAGCGAGATGCTGCGCGCTAAGGCACGTAGCGCGCGTTCAGCAAGAAAGTAATATCGGGCGCAGACTCGACCACCACGTCTTCGCTAAACCCCGCTTCGATCATCCAGTGCGCTCTCGGCCGCCACCGCACCGCCATACTCAGCATGCCCGCGGGCTCACCCAGCGCCTCGAGCGCCCCGTCCAGCAACGCACTGTGCCCATCGTATTGTATGAGCGCTGACCACCGAGGCGTAAAGCGCCACTCCGCCGCCAGTCCTGCAAACCACAGCAAGCGCTTTTGCTGTGGCCCCAGCAAGTCGCTGTCCCCTGCCCGAGTACCACCCACCTGACCGTGCCACCACACGGGCCAACCGCCCAACTGCTGGCCACTGAAGCGCAGCAGGGCGTATACGTCCGTGGCGCCACTGCCAAGCCACTCAGCGGATTGACCGCTGGCTGTTTTCACTCCCGCGCTGATGCCCAGTTGCCCGCCATCGATCGCCAGTAGCGGCCGGCTCACTGCGATATGGATATCACCCAGACCCGACGCAGAGCGGATAAGGCGACGGTCGTGCTCAGGCTGAGTCAGCTGATAGTGCAGCGCATCGATCGGATAGCTGTCGCGATTGCCATCGGGCAGACCAAAAAAACGGTGCCAGCTTGAGATTAGATTATCGGTAAACCCCCCGGAGTGATGCCGCCAAGGGACGGTCACCTCCACATCCCACCGCTGTGGCAGGCCGTAACGGAGCGACAAAGTCAGCGCATCAGTCTGGCCGTCCAGAAGCAGTGACTCATCTCCCCTGCTCTCCACGCTGAAATGGTTGGAAAGCGTGGCAGAAGCCGCCCAGCTGAGACCGAGGGGGGTGTCGACACTGCGCTGCGACGGGATGGCACGCAGGGACGCCAGCGGAGACAGGTTGGTGATCTGCAGCGGCTCAGACTGGCCGTATGTCAGTGACGATACCAGTGCTGTGCAAATCGCCAACGCGATAGCGACGAGCGGTCTAGTGGTCATCCCAGATCAGCGTCAGTCCGGTATGCGTTGTAAGCTCTTCGACCAAAAAGCGATGGAAGGATTCGCCGCTTTTAGTATCCCGCCAGGTGTGCGTGTCGTCATGCCAGGTGTAGTGAAAGCCTCCGCCCGGAGTCGCCAGCCAGAGTTGCTCCGTGGGTGGTTGCCGGCTGAAAACAAAGACCACACCGTTACTGAAAGTGGCGTTGATCACGCCCTCGGCGCCACGGATATCGACGTCATCTGGCAATGATTCAAGGGCGACTTCGACCGCCTCGAACGTCTCCTCGATCTGCTCGTAATAGTCACTGCTTGCCATAGCCGACGCTTCTCCCTGAATTTGTGATGCTTGCCGAACACAATGCCATAGGCCGCCGAATCATGGGCGCGCCACACTGCGCTGTTATACTGCGCCTTTTGTCGAGGTCAAACTGTGAGGACTTTTCTCATTGTCCTGCTTTGCGCTTGGCTGGCCAACTGTGGTCAGCAGGGGCCTCTGCGCCCAGCTGAGCCCGATGACGCATCGGCGACAGCTGACTGATGTCTGTATTTCAGCACCAGCAAGGCTCGCTCCACTGCGAGGGCGTCCCGCTTGAAGCCATCGCCGACGCGCATGGTACACCGACCTACGTTTACTCGCGGCAGGCCATCGAGTCTGCGTTCCTCGCCTACCAAACAGCGCTATCGGATCGCCCACATCTGATTTGCTATGCGGTGAAAGCCAATTCCAATCTGGCCGTACTCCATGTGCTGGCCGGATTGGGCGCCGGGTTCGACGTGGTGTCAATCGGTGAGCTGGAGCGCGTCATCCTCGCAGGGGGTGCCGCAAACAAGGTCGTTTTCTCTGGCGTCGGCAAAACGAGGCAGGAGATGCTGTCAGCGCTGGAGCACGGAATCCGGTGTTTTAACGTGGAATCGGAATCCGAGTTGCACACGCTAGCAAACATTGCGGCGGAGTGCGGCAAGACGGCGCCGGTATCCCTGCGGGTCAATCCCGATGTCGATGCGGGCACCCACCCCTACATTTCGACGGGCCTGAGAGAGAACAAATTCGGTGTTGACGTCACAACCGCCAGACACCTTTATCAGGCCGCTCATGACCATCCGGCACTGGACCCGGTCGGCATTGACTGCCATATCGGCAGTCAGATTCTCGACATCGCACCCTTTTTGGAATCCCTGGATTGTCTTCTGGCATTGGTCGATGACCTCGCGGTAGAAGGCATCTCGCTGCGGCACCTCGATATCGGCGGCGGTTTTGGGGTTAGGTATCAGGATAGTGCGCCGGCGATTGAGGATTACATGGGCTTACTGGCAGCGCGCTTGGGATCCCGAGATGTGGAGTTGGTGCTCGAGCCAGGACGCTCCATCGTCGCCCTCGCGGGAGCCCTCTTGACCAAAGTGCTGTATCTGAAACCCAGCGACGCAAAAAATTTCGCTGTGGTCGATGCGGCGATGAACGACTTGTTGCGGCCCTCGCTTTACGACGCATGGCAGGATATTCAAGCCGTGACCCCACGCGAGGGGGAGTTGCAACACTGGGACATCGTTGGCCCTATATGTGAGACCGGTGACTTTCTCGGCAAAGACCGAAACCTGGCGCTGTTTGAAGGCGACCTGCTGGCGGTCATGGGGGCGGGCGCCTACGGTTTCGCGATGGCGTCCAACTACAACACGCGCCCCCGGGCCGCCGAGGTGATGGTCTCGGGTGAATCCCTGCATCTGGTCGGTCAGCGGGAGTCGTTAAGCGACCTCTGGCAGCGGGAGCGCATCCCGGAGGCTCCCACGTCGTGAAGCTGGCCTTTAGCAAGATGCAGGGCGCTGGCAACGACTTCGTGGTGATCGACGGTGTCACACAGGCGGTCGATCTCAGCACCGCGCAGTTAAAACGTATTGCCGACCGCCGGCGCGGCATTGGCTGCGACCAAATCCTATTGCTCACACCGCCCGATGACCCCGACGCCGATTTTCGCTACACCATCTATAACTCCGACGGTTCCCGCGCTGGCCAATGCGGAAATGGTGCACGGTGTGTAGGCCGTTTTCTGCGCGAAAAGCGACTGACACGACAGCGCGAACTGCGGCTACTTACCGATGGCGAAACACTCGCCCTCAGTTTATCGGAGGACGGCCGCGTGTTCGCCGGACTACCGGCACCCCGATTTGACCCCGCTTTAATTCCCTTTTCTGCGCCCGAACTGGCTTCCCAATATCCGCTGGAGGTACAGGGGCAAAACCTGTCAATTGGCGCGCTATCGATGGGTAACCCCCACGCTATTCTGATGATTGACGACTGCGACGCGGCACCCGTTGATACATTAGGGCCATTGATCGAGTCCCATGACCGTTTTCCCGACCGGGTCAACGTGGGATTTATGCAGATCGTGTCGCGCACAGCACTGAAACTGCGGGTTTACGAACGCGGTGCCGGGGAAACCGAGGCCTGCGGATCTGGAGCCTGCGCCGCAGTGGTCTACGGTATTGGCCTCGGCTTGCTGGACGCCGCCGTCACGGTACAACTGCCCGGCGGTAAACTCTCGGTCAGCTGGAACGGTGCCGACACGCCTGTCTGGCTGGGAGGACCCACCGCATCCGTATTTGACGGTACCATCTCTTTGAAAGACTGATTCGGGGAGCGCCACAAAACCGCAGTCAATGTAACAACGCACCCACCAGCGGCGCAGTCGAGTCACAATCACAACAACGGAGCCGGAGCGAGAATTATGCCCGACACACTGGACCCCAAAGACGTAGAGGCTTTCCTCAGAGCGCATCCCAATTTCTTGCAGGATCGACCCGGCTTGCTGGCGGTCCTTAACCTGCCACACGGGGGAGAAGGTGCGGTCTCTTTGGTAGAGAGACAGGTCAGCGTGCTGCGGGAACGCAATATTGCCTCGCGGCAGAAGCTGGCTGAGCTGTCCGATATCAGCAGAGAAAACGATCGGCTGCTCGACGCCACCCGCAATACTATTCTCGCCCTCCTCGCCGGCGAAAACCGCGCCGATCTCACCAGGATCTGGCGCGATCAGGTCACCGGGACTTTCCAAGCGGAGATGGGCGCGTTGGTTTGGCTGGATGGGTCGTTCGACGAAGACGGCGAAGCGCTGTTGATCAGCAAGTTGATCCGCCAAGGTGGCGGCTTTTCCGGCGTGCTGCGCCCAGAGGAGATGGAGACCGTTTTTGGCACTGCCGCAACCGAGGGATCTGCAGCGCTGGTAGCGATCCGCTCAGGTGAAGATGACATCGGTGTGTTGGGGGTCGGGTCGCATGATACGCAACGCTATCAGGCAGAGGACGGCACCCTGTTCCTCGAATATTTGGCCGAAGTCATCGGGCAACTGCAGGCCAGCGAGTGAACACAGGGCACCTCTGCCGCTTCAACCGAGAACGATCGACATCGTTCAGTCACGCCTCATGAGTTTGGCCATCCGTCTCATTACTTTTGATCTCGATGACACCCTATGGGACGTGAGGTCGGCGCTGGAAGCCGCTGAAGCAGCACAGTGGTCCTATCTCAACGCCCGGTTTCCTTCGCTCGCACTGGCGGGCACCCCCCGGGAACAGATCGCAGACCTTCGCCGTCAACTCATTGAGGAACAGCCGGAGCTGATGCACCACATCAGCCTGTTTCGGCAGACCTTTATTGAGCGACTCCTGCAATACCACGACGTACCCGACAGCGAGGCGGAATTGGCGGCGCGTGAGGCCTTCGCGGCCTTTCTCTCCCAGCGCCATCAAGTCGTTCTGTATGCCAATGTCCAATCGGTGCTGAACACGCTGGGGCGTCGGTTCCAACTCGGCGCGCTGACCAACGGCAATGCCGATGTGCGAAAAACCGAGATTGGTTCGTACTTTGATTATGCGTGGCGTGCCGAGGAGTTCGGTATCAGCAAACCGGATCCGGCGCTATTCCATAAGGCGTTCGAGGAAGCAGGAGTATCAGCCGATCAAGTCATCCACGTTGGCGACTGCCACGACAACGACGTCTCGGGCGCCGTCTCGGCGGGTGCAAAAGCGATTTGGTTCAGTCCTGAGGGAAGCGTCAGTGATATCGCTTCCGGGGTGGTGCAGGAACTGTCGGAGTTGCCCGCCGCTATCAAGCGGCTAATGGGCCAAAAAGGATTGGGCTAACCCGGTCAGATCGCCTCGACGCCGGTCTCGCCAGTTCGGATACGCACCACCTGCTCAAGGGGTGCGACGAAGATCTTGCCATCGCCAATCTTGCCAGTGCTGGCCGATGCAATAATGGCCTCCACAATCGCCTCAACTTGCTCCTCGGAAGCCGCTATTTCCAGCTTAAGTTTAGGCAGGAAGTCCACAACGTATTCAGCGCCGCGGTACAACTCGGTGTGGCCGCGCTGTCGACCGAAACCCTTGACCTCAGTCACCGTCACACCCTGCACACCAATATCGGAAAGCGCGGCCCGCACGTCGTCCATCTTGAAAGGTTTGATAATGGCTGTAACCAGCTTCATGAGAGCACCCCTTTGTTCTGAGCTCCCATTATCCGACTGAATGGATTTTTGGCAATGCCTGATAGTGACAGAATCCACAGTGACCGCCTGTCACAATTCACTCGCTTACCCTAGTCGCCCGGCCGCTAGCCAGTCGGATACCAACACGCGTCCAAAAAAAAGGGCCCCGAGGGGCCCAAACTGCCATGAGAGGACAGGGTAATTACTTCGCTCCGGCAAATTCCGGATAGGCTTCCATACCGCATTCGCTGACATCGACTCCCTCGTACTCTTCCTCTTCGGAGACCCGCAGTCCGAGGACCATCTTGATCGCGAAGAAGGTGATAAACGAGGCGACGAAGACCCAGCCAAAAATGGTCAGGGCACCGATGATCTGGCCGGAGAAGCTCGAACCATCGTTGGTAACTGGTACCAGCAACAGACCCAAAAGACCCACGACGCCGTGCACAGAAATAGCACCAACCGGGTCATCTATCTTCAACTTATCAAGGGTTGTGATCGAGAAGACCACAAGTACACCACCCAGCGCACCGAAAATAGTGGCTTGCAGAGCAGAAGGTGTGTCGGGCCCTGCAGTGATCGCAACAAGGCCCGCAAGACATCCGTTGAGCGCCATTGTCAAGTCAGCCTTGCCAAACAGCAGCTTGGCCACGATCAGCGCGCCGATGCATCCACCGGCCGCGGCGAGATTAGTGTTCATGAAGACCACCGCTACCGCATTGGCTGAGTCGACTGACGCGGTTGCCAATACCGAACCGCCGTTAAAGCCAAACCATCCCAACCAGAGGATGAACGTGCCCAGTGTTGCGAGAGGCAGATTCGCACCGGGTATGGCGTTCACTTCACCATTCGGACCGTACTTGCCCTTGCGAGCACCGACAAGGATGACGCCCGCCAAAGCTGCCGCTGCACCTGCCATGTGCACGATGCCGCTACCTGCGAAGTCAAGGAAGCCTAGATCGCCCAGCGTGTACATGCCAAATACCGGGTTACCGCCCCAGGTCCAGCTACCTTCCATGGGATAGATAAAGCCAGTCATGACAACCGCAAAAGCGAGGAATGCAAAAAGCTTCATTCGCTCAGCGACGGCACCAGAAACGATGGACATCGCCGTGGCGACAAACACCACCTGGAAGAAGAAGTCCGCCGAGGGCGCGTAGGTCGCGTTTTCCTCACCGCCTTCAACGGCACCCGATCCTGTGATCGTGCTGAGGAAAATATCGCCGCCGTACATGATGCTGTAACCCACCACCATGTACATGATGCAAGCCACCGCGAACAGCGTGACGTTTTTGGTCAGAATCTCGACCGTGTTTTTTGACCGGACCAATCCTGCCTCGAGCATGGCGAATCCAGCGGCCATCCACATGACCAGTGCACCACAAACGAGGAAGTAGAAAGTGTCCAGTGCGTACTGCAACTGAAAAATATCGTATTCCATGAGAATGTTCTCCAAGGCTCAGAATTACAGCGCTTCTTCGCCGGTCTCGCCGGTTCGGATGCGGGTGACATGCTCGAGGGACGAAACAAAGATCTTGCCGTCCCCGATCTTGCCGGTTTGTGCGGCCTTAGAAATGGCCTCTATGGTCTGATCGACCATTCCATCTGCGATGGCAATGTCGATTTTGACCTTGGGTAGGAAATCCACGACGTATTCCGCGCCTCGATACAGCTCGGTATGCCCCTTCTGGCGACCGAAGCCCTTGACCTCGCTCACCGTAATTCCCTGAACGCCAATCGTGGACAGCGCTTCGCGCACATCGTCCAGCTTGAATGGCTTAATCACTGCAGTAACCAATTTCATGGCAACCTCCGATAAGAGCCGCCCGCGCGGGCGGCGATTGCATTACAGGCTCTTGGCCATTCCAAAAATCAGTGCTGCATCGCACCAGTCGTAGCCGTAGCACTCATTCTCATCGAGATCGGTATCTTCATAGGTCAGGCTCCAGTCGATGCCCTGCCAGGACTTGCTCAAACCCACCAACCAGTGGACGTGCTTGTCGGTCTCCACGTAGCTCGCCACGTCATAGTCCACCTGACCGACCAAGAAGCTCAGGCCCCAGTCGCCCGGCAAAGTCATGTCATAACCGGCCTTCGTGTATACGATCTCGCCTGTCTCAAACCAGTACTCGTCAGAAAACGCAACGCCCGCTGAGAACCCACCGAAGCTGACATTGACGTAGACTTCTTCGTAGTCACCCAAAATGCCCTCATCTTGGGGGTAGTCGTAATAGATGTAGCCCACGTCGATGCCGAAACCGCCGTCGAAGGTATATCCGTAGCCACCGTAGTAGTCGAGTTCGAGCCCGCCATTGGCGCCGCCACAGGTATCAATCGCGCAGTCGAAATCGACCGCTGCGCCCCACGTGCCGAGGTAGAAACCAGAATCGAACGCGATATCAAATCCGCCCTGAACCGACGGCTTGCTGTCAGACTGGGAAATACCGCGAAATTTGTAATCAGTAACCAGTGCCACGTTGCCGCTGACTTCTGCAGACTGTGCCACGGGGGCGATAAAACTTGTGCTGCCTGCAATGGCGAGCGCGGGAAGTGTGTATTTCAAAACCTTCATTCGGTGTCTCCTGCATAGCGAAGTGTTGTGTTTCGATATCAAATTGGGTTGGACCCGGACGGAGCCGGCTACAACCTGCCCCCACACACGCAATAGCGACGAGCAGGCCAAGTCTGAAAAAATTATTTTTTTTCAGTAAGTTATCTGTAATGAGCTCGTGACATCGATCATCAGACAGGGTGTTGGACACCCGCAATCCGCACCAAACGAGTGCGCACCGCGCACCACTTTTGGCGGGTTAAGGTTTGTCAGGTCACTTTCGAGTGCGCTACATTGACGCGCGTGCCACCCTCGGCGGTTCGGAGCAATTCATGGCAGACGATCACTCAACAAAGCGCAGCGGCAGCTCGCTCTTCGAGCGGCTGACCCGTATGGATGATCCGGTGTTTGAGCAGATTGACCGCAACGCCAAGAGTCTTTTGCAGTCTGCGTTGACTCGTCTCGATGTGGTCAGTCGGGAAGAGTTTGACGCGCAGGCTGCGGTGCTCAAGCGCACCCGCGAACGGCTAGAGGCGCTGGAAGCGCAAATTAACGCCCTCGATGATGCCCTGTCGGGAAGCGAGCGGTGAGGGAATCAAAAAAAACAAGGTATATTACCTCCCTCAACTCATCCCAACATCACGCCACTGAACATGGCAACCCGCGAGGCCATAAGATAAGCACCAGCGAGGGGGTGAGTGGAGGGCTTCTCACCGCAATCTGACAACACTGTGACAAGGCTCTGCTAACAAAATGCTTGAGACGATCAAAGATGATCCATGCACCTCTCGTTTACTTACACTCGCTGACATGGCGGGTGAGGAGCGGTTGCCGATGCCACACATCAACACCGCGCTATCTTTTCGAGAGGCACCAACTGGGGTTGCTACAACGTGACTTTAGCGGCTGCCGTCCACCATAAAATCGACAGCGAGCCGGATCTCGTCATCTGAGCAGTCCGCGCAACCGCCGCGCGCAATCATGCCCGTACCCGCGACACCGTTGATACCGCTGTCGTACAGCGCGTCCATGCCCTTGCTAATGCGGCCAACCCAGGCGACCTGATCACCTACCTTGGGTGCCCCCGCGATACCGGCTGAATGGCATGCCATGCACGCCGAGTTGTAGACGTCCTCGCCAGAGCGGCCGGCGCTGGCAACCATGGCATCACTGCCACCGCCACAGGTTTCTCCCTGTACGCAGACGTCTGAGAAGGGCTGAATCCGTGCCTCGATGTCTGCCCGCTGCTGGTCAGTCAGATCAAGTGCGACTGCCGCTAACGGCGCCAACATAAGGATAATGAACAAACGCATTGTGCTAACTCCTCTCAACGGGGGGCGGAGTATAGCGTTTGCGAAAACGATCGAAAACAGATCAATACGAGCTCTGCTCATCGCTATACTGCCTTACCGCCAAAGAGACGACCCGTAGAAGACCTGTGATGAAACTTTATACATTTGATGCCGCCCCCAATCCCGCTCGGCTGGGCATGTTCATGCAATACAAAAGCATTGCGCTCGATACGGTCCAGATCGACCTCGGGGCCGAGGAACAGCTCAGCGAGGCCTACCGGGCGATTGTCCCGGAAGCCACGGTACCCGCGCTCGTGCTCGATGACGGCACGGTGCTGTGCTCGGTGATTGCCATTGCCCACTATCTGGAATCTCAGTACCCCGACAAACCACTGCTCGGTCGAACACCGGAAGAGCGGGCCCGTGTGCTGAACTGGAACCACCGGCTTTACAGCGACATTTTTGCTGCGGCTGCCGATGCGTTTCGCAACGGACACCCCAACTACGTCGATCGCGCGCTACCAGGACCGGTCAACGTCGCGCAGCTGCCCGAGCTGGTTGAGCGTGGACGCGCTCGCCTCACCGCCGGCCTGGAAATCATCGACGAGACTTTAGCGAACACCACTTACCTTGCTGGCGACGCTTTCTCCTTTGCCGATATCGATCTGTTGGCGGCCATTGATTTCGCAAAATGGGGCGCCCGGCTGACCCCCGATGAATCCCTGACCCATCTACATCGATGGCGCGGCGAGGCCAAAGCGGCCTTGGCGGAGTGACGCAGCGGTCAGGGTGGTGGCTTTGCCTGCTCGTACTCTTAGGATGCGGTGACTCCGACACCGGCCCCGCTCAACTTGATGAGTACCTCAAGCGACTGTCGACTGTCACGGGCGTCGAGCTAACCGCCGGCGCGCCCTATGAATCCGACCGGTTCGATCTCCCCGAGGCGCAGACCCCCGAATTGCCCACCGCCAGTCAAATCGATCTGATCGATTTCCTGTCGCTGTCTGGATGCGAGCTACAGGTGAATCTGGGACACCGCAATACGCAATTGGGGCGCACAGCCTCTCCCTCTCAACGCCTGTTGCTGGACCTTGAGTTCATGGACCTAGCGCCCGAGTGCATCACCTTACTCAGGAAGCGCGGTGACAATGAGTTGGCGAGAACGCTGGCGGCAGTCAGCGTGGAGCGCAAGGCGAAACTCCCCGACTCGATTGCCCGAGCGCTTCTCCTCGGGCCTGAGTGGCGGCTGTTTTGGGAGCGACCTGCGACCTTGGGCAACTATCCAGACGAGACAAGCAGTGCGATGACCGAATCTCTCAGCCGGCTTGCAGATTTGACGCGGGGCTGGCTGGAGGGCAACTGGCAGGCCAGTAACCGTGAGGTCGAACTGCTGCTGAGCGATCTCCGCGCCGGTGACGGCGGCGCCCTGCTCGCAGCGCATTCACTGGTATCCCGGGAACTGGAACGCGCCAATACACTGCTCGCCAGAACCCAGACCGCAGCGCCGTTGTGCCCCTTTGGCAACCCCACAGATCGCTCCAAAGCATTGGAGCAAGTGGTAGCGCGGTTTTTTGTGGGGATCCTGCAGCCTTGGTTGGTGCAGTTGCGACAAAGGACTGAACTACTGTTAGGGCCAGTCACAGATCTGGAAACGCCCCTTTCGGCCGCGTTGAGCCCCCGATATCGGGCGTGGGTGACCGAACGAGATTACCTACTGAACACTCAGACCGAACGCATTCGCGCGCACATCGCCAATATTCAGGCTACCTTGGCCGGATGTTCCTAGGACCCGTCGCACCCGCGGAATCCATCACCCTTCGCACTGCGATGCCGGGCCAACCCTG
>Ga0163109_10001921_pt1 | contig 16334 bp, 12 predicted proteins | sample CRUFie1St13metaG_FD_108704 | JGI IMG/M metagenome (GOLD analysis project Ga0163109, IMG submission 108704) | Marine microbial communities from the Costa Rica Dome - CRUD Field 142mm St13 metaG | ecosystem: Environmental > Aquatic > Marine > Oceanic > Photic zone | place: Costa Rica: the Eastern... | reverse complement strand
TACCGCCACACCATTGAGTTCCAACGTCAAGCTGCCGCTCAAGGACAACTACAATGAACTCATCGTCGGTGAGTCCATCTCCTCGCTCGTCGAGCAGGAATTCCTCGCCAAGGCAGTCACCTATAGCTACGACGTCAACCTGCGCTCGCTGAAGATTGGCATCAACGGCGATTACACCGTGAGCAGCTCGGAACGGCTGTACGGCAATTACCTCATGCAGGAGAAATTGCTGTACGCCTATGAAGAGAAAGCCAAAGGCACCAAATCCCTCATCTTCAACAACGGCATCAACACCTCCAAGCAGGTTCAAGCCATGTTCATCGAAGAGGGGTACGAGTGCATGCACTTGGACAACACCCACAGCGAGAAGGAACGGCAGGAAATCTTGGAATGGTTTGAGAAAAAGCCCGATGCGATTCTCAGCTCGGTCTCCATTTTGACAACCGGGTTCGACTCGCCTTCCGTTCAAACCATCATCTTGAACCGAGCAACAAAGTCCTTGACGCTCTACCACCAGATGATCGGTCGCGGGTCACGGATCCTCCCCAAGAAGCGCGACTTCAATGTCATTGACCTCGGGAACAATGCGCGACGGTTTGGACTGTGGGAATCCCACATCAACTGGGCCGAAATTTTCAAGTCACCGAATTCCTACATCGAAGGACTCTACACCGATGAGGAAATCGAGGATGAATTTGTCTTCGAATACTCCGATGAGTTGATGGAAAAACTCCAAGGAGGGCCCGACCCCGACTTCAACATGGCTGAAGCCTATGTCCGTGTTACCCGTGCTGGCGGTCGTCCGAAAGAAGCGATCGAATTGAGCATCGCCCACCACGTCGAAATCATCCGCTATGTCAGTGAAGACTTGTGGGATGCGTTCGACCTGGCCAAGGAATTGGAAGGCGATATCGCGTACCGCATTCGCTTGTACTCCAAGTGTATCGCCAAGACCACAGAGAACTATAAAAACTGGTTGAAAGACGAGTATTCCCGCAAGCTTCAGAGTGCTTTGCGCAAGGCCTACGTCACGGACGACCAAGAGGTGTAGTCCCCGATCAGTCCCTACAGTTTTAAAACCAAATGCAACGCCTGTGAATTGAACAGGTTCAAACTCGGTGCATGGTCTATTTTCGAATTCATGAGACCGACGGATCATTTGTCCCAATTGTCTTTCCTCTTCGGTTTAGCTCTCCTCCTCGTGGTCAGCGTTGGTATCTGGTATAATTTGAAAGGCATAGCAAGGCGCTTTCCACAACTTATTCGGCCGCCTCAACAGTGGTTCGCAGCCTTTGCCATTGTACTGCTGACCGTTTCGATTCCAATTCTAGGGCTAGCAGTTGCATCCCATGAATATGCACTCAGCGATGGGGCTTTGGGTGCCTTGGGTTGGAGCAGCCTCGTAGTTGCGGGCACCAATGGCTTTTGGTACGGCATCAGCCTTCGTTCCATGCTCGGTCATTCCGAAAACACCCGGGAACAATTGATTCAAAAACAGCTTTTGATGCAGAGCGTGTCGCAAGCGCAACAAAACCTCTTACTCAAAGAGCAAGTGCGCGAAACCAAGCGCCGACACCTTAAGTCGCAAATGAATCCTCATTTCATTTTCAATGTCCTGACAGGGATTCAGAACTTGCTGCAGGAAGGGAATAGCCAAAAAGCCGGAACGGTGTTCAGTCGGTTTCGCCGGCTGCTCATGCTTGGATTCATGTCCCAAGACCGGGTGCTTGGCCCATTGGCCCAAGAAATGGATCACGTGGAACAATACCTCGAGTTGGAGCAAACACGCTTATCAGAATCCATACAATACCAATGGAAACTCGCACCCGACGTTGTTACATCAGTCATTCCCTGTCCACTTTTCATCCTCCAGCCGCTCGTGGAAAATGCAATTTGGCATGGATTGTCTGGTACCGGCATTGAGCAGCCAACCCTGGAAATCAACATCCATTGGAAGGACCAGGATCTTGTCATCGCTGTGTGCGACAACGGCAGAGGAATGCGCACCAGCGAAGAAAAGAGCAGAGAGCACAAATCACGCGGCACCGCAATCGTCAAAGAGCGCCTGGCCCTGCTCCGCCACCGTGGGCAATTGGAGATTTTAGATTGCCCCGCGAATCATCCTTTTGAACGCGGCGTCATGGCACGAATGACCCTTCCATTGTGGGCCTTAGAGCCTTCGTGGCATACCAATGAAGAGCGAAAGGCAAGTTAAAACGCCCAGCGAGGCACGGGTTCATCGCTTAGGCCTCCTCGCGCACCTGCCTCATACATCAAACTGCCGGCCATGGCGATCATGGCGGCATTGTCCGTGCAGTACGCCATGGGTGGGATGAATACCTCCCAGCCCGATTCTTCCTGCTTGGCTTTCAACCGGGCTCGCAATCCGCGGTTTGCGGAGACGCCACCAGCGATCGCAACGCGCAGGATGCCGGTTTGCTCAACGGCTGCCTCTACCTTTTCCATGAGGATGTCAAGAATGGCGCATTGAACACTAGCGGCAATGTCATTTTTATGGCTTTCTACGAAGGCGGTATCCCGTTGAACATGTTGCTGCAGAAACTGCCAGATTTGGGTTTTCAACCCACTGAAGCTCATATCCAGTCCTGGGACCTTCGGTTTGGTAAACGCAAACGCGGAACCATCGCCTTCCGCAGCCATGCGATCGAGTACGGGACCACCGGGGTATGGGAGCCCCATCAACTTGGCCACCTTGTCGAATGCCTCTCCCGCCGCATCGTCCTTCGTTTCTCCCAAAATGGTCATTTCCAATGGAGCGTCAACCCGCACCAACTGGGTGTGTCCACCACTCACAGTCAAACATAAAAACGGGAAGGTCGGATATGGATCGGGGGCCAGAAAATGGGCCAAAATGTGAGCTTGCATATGATTCACTGGAACCATGGGAAGGCCATGCGCCCAAGCCCACGACTTGGCGAAAGCTGTCCCAACGTGCAAGCTCCCCATCAAGCCCGGTCCACGGGTGTAGGCCACGGCATCGATAGCTGCCACATCAACGCCTGCCTGCAGCATGGCGGTTTCCAAGGTGGGAACGATGTTCTGAGCATGGGCACGGCTTGCCAACTCGGGAACCACCCCACCGTATTGCTCGTGCACCGACTGGTTGGCGATGGCATTTGACAGCACCTCACGACCGCGAATTACCGCTACCCCCGTGTCGTCGCAGGAGGATTCAATGGCAAGGATTACAGCAGAATTTGGCATGATTTTGACAACAAAAGTATACTTTAACATGCAATAGATGAGCCCTGAGGTTACAATTCAACGCTTCCGCAAACGCTATTTCATTGTAGCGGCATTCGCCGTGTTGCTCGGCATCGGATTATCGCCTGCATTTCAATCATGGGTGTGCCGATTCGCCATGAACCAAGCGACCCTGAAACAAGGGTTCACATGGTCCGTTGATGCAGCTTCAATTGGGTTATTTCCTCCGGCCATTGAGATGGAGGGCGTTCACCTGACTCACTTGCATGGTACTGACCTACGGCTGGAGCGCATCGCCGTTGACTTCGCTGGCTCGCCATGGCGCGTAAAACACTTGTTGGTTGAAGGCTTAGAAGGCGTTTTGGTCGGTCCCGAAGAGGACACATCCTTCCCCCAATCACCCCGTTCTGAACCGCTGAACCTTCTGTTGGATGCCGCAACCGTCAGCAATGCACATGTCGAAGTTCGGTCCAATGATACAGCAGCACTCGTGGAATGGGAGGACTTGAGTCTCGAAAACCTGCACGTCAACGGTGCCCGCATCAACGGCGATTTATTGGTACCGCATGCTGAAGTTTCCCCCCGTCTCACGCATGGCAATTCTTTGTCCGGCGCTTGGGATGCGCCGGTATCCATTGAAGGGATTGAGGCCAACGTTCGTTCCGATGATTCCCTGATGCAATTCACCATACAAGCAGCATCCAATCTGGGACACCTCGCTATGGAGTGGAACGCTGGAACCCAACAGCATGCTGTCGCTTTTGCAGCCACTCCAAGCCTGAAAACGTGGCCGATTTACTCCGACCACTGGCTGCATGAATTGAGAAGGCTGCCCACCGATTCAACGATTACAGGAGAATTCACATGGAATGCCCGGACGGGCGTCGCAGGCTTTCTTTCCCAAACAAATCTGCAAGTCCCGCTGGCCTTTCGAGGTTCATCCTGGAATTTTGGCCCCATTAATGTCCACGCTGATCAACTCGCATTCCTGGCGGACCTTGCCGGAGTCCCCTTGCCTGCGTATTTGAGTGCGCACCACCTTTGGGTGTTAGAAGGGGCTTACGACGGAGCAAATGGTACAACGCGTTTGTCCCCTGACGGCATCTCAAATCAACGCATCACATTGGCGTGGAACACCCGAGACGATCACCAAGAAGTCACGGCATCCATACATGGTTTCTCGCTCGATGCGCAGGGACAAGACCTTCGTTCAGGCCAATGGGATTTGACCGGACGCGGAAAGGCTAACGAAACCGGCTGGAACGGCAACCTAATGGCCTCACACCCCGATGGCGATGCGATCACAACGGAGTGGAAAGTCGAGTTGGAACCTTCCGGTTGGTCATTTACAACCGATACACGTGTGGAGCAATTGGTACCAAAGAAAGAATCCTCCTCCCCGTGGGAACTGTATGCGCACATCGAATGGCGCGGTTCGGGTACCGACAGCAAAAACTGGATACAGGTCCTTGAAATGCGGGACATCGTGTTGTTGCAGAATCGAGTCCCTCGCACGTTCGATCGTTTTGATGCCATCCAAAAACGAAGCGGCGATGCCTGGTCACTGGAATGGGCTTCAGCCATTACATCGGGTAACGCACAGTGCAATACCGCACTCTTGACCGAGTGGTCCTTCAATTCTGCAAGGCTGGCATTTGAGCCCAAAATCGTTCGCCCATCCAGCCCTCCAGCATTGGATGTCCAGGTCCAAGTGGCCAACCTTCAGCCCATCGCTCTTCTTACCAATTTGCCCCTGGACATTCCTGACGCATTCGCTGTGCAAGCAATTTGGGACGGCTCCAGCGGATTCATCCAGACTGATATATCCTCCATGTCATTCGCAAGTTTGGCGGCCCGAGACCTGACCATCTCGGGCAGTCTCTCCGCTCAAGAACACTCGCTGTTGAATTGGGAAGCACATGACCTGACGTTCAACAACGAATCATTGATTCAAGAAATCTCCGGTCAACTCGAAGCTGGCTCAGAGGGCATGGAATTGGCCATTCAAACGTGCACGGGTCAACTGGGCCTAGAGGCCTTTGCTTTGGAAAGGCCAGCCTTCGTGCTGATCGATGCCGGAACTGGAGCGTGTTCATTGCCTGAAATGGCGCTGCAATCATCAGGAGGAGCCGTGCAATTTGCAGGCGGTTTCAACCACTCGAGCCTCTGGAACCTTGAAGCCCTTATCGCACACGACGGCTTTCACTGGGACGATGAGCTTGCTGTTAGCGGGATAGATGGGAACGTAGCCGTTAGGTCCGGCTCGACGGGCACGCCCCGAATCGAGGGAGCACTCACGTGTAGCGAAGTACGTTGGAACGAATTTGCCATGGTGGATGTGCTTGCGGCACTCGATGGTACGTTCAACGCCCCTCGTTTAAGGCTCAATGCCAACGCACTCCCGTCAGGTTCCATCCAAGCAGCCGTCGACCTCCCATTGAATGAACTTTCTGAAGGACGCGTGGCCGTTGCATTCCGCGAACTCGACCTCGCACCTGTCAACGGCTTGCTGCCTCCGGGGAGCATCGAATTGTTTGGCACGGTTTCCGGTCAGTTGAACGTCCAAGGTTTAAACACCTTTCCTCGCATCGAGGGTCAGGTGGTGCCGCGCGGAGTTGAACTAGCGGTGCCCTACCTCGGTACGCGGTATCAAGCCGAGGGAATTGTCAAAATCGAATCCGATGGATTCTTCATGGACCAGTGGACATTGTCCGACAAAGACAGCACTGAAGCGCGCTTCAACGGGACCGTCTTGCACGACAAGTTCGAAGAATGGGACCTCGATTTCGGAATCGAAATCAAGGACCGACCCATCGAACTCATGAACATCCCCATCACGGATGATGCGCTGTTTTACGGTACCGCGAGAGGTACCGGAGACCTGAACGTATCCGGTTATGGTCCCATATTAGAAATCGATGCTACGCTTAAAACGGGTCCAGGGACTGATTTTGCGTTGCCTATGGACAGCCGATCGGATGTGGATTATGCGGATTTTGTTCGCTTCAGAAAAAACCAAGTTGAAGCTGAAGCTACCACTTCTCCACGTGGAACCTTTTCCAATACGCGGCTCAATCTGGGAATCGATGTGAATGAAAAAGCGCAAGCGCGCATTGTTTTCGACCGAAAAGTTGGAGATGAAATCGTAGGCAACACCACCGGTCATATCGATTTGGAGGTCAATGACTTTGAGCAGTTGGACATGACAGGGAACCTGGAAATCACCGAAGGTGCATACTACTTTACGTTGCAAAACTGGGTCAACAAGCGTTTCGACATCCAACCGGGAAGCACCGTCTCCTGGTCAGGCGATCCGTACGATGCCCAATTGAAGGTGTTCACCACGTACACCACACGCACTGAATTGGACCCGCTACTTCCAGAAATTGATGATCTCCCAGGCCGACTCCCAGTGGAGTTGCAATTGGAACTTGAAGGTTCATTGCTGCGGCCAGGATTGGATTTTAATGTGGAAGTGCCCACTGCTGATTCGCGGATTCAGGCCCTGGTGGAAGGCGCCCTCATTAGCGAAGAAGAAGTTCAGCGTCAGGCATTGGGCCTTCTAACAATCAATCAATTCATCCCCTCCGACCCCACCGAGGCTGCAATCGGCGGGTTCATTCAGCCTGCGCAAAGCACCCAATTCCTTGCAAATCAACTCGGCCACTGGATCTCGCAAATAGCCCCGTCCATGGACGTTGGTCTCGACTACGCCCAAAATGCCTTGAGCGGTGAGCAGGCTGTCGGCCTGGCACTGAGCACCCAATTACTCAACGATCGCTTGCACATCGAAGGCGAAGTGGGCGCCCAGACTTTTGGTACGGTACAAGCGGAAGACTTTCAAATCCAAGACCTGACCGTCAGTTTTGATTTGACAGACGACGGCTCCATTCAATTAACGGGCCATACGCGCCAGAACGCCTCCTTGACCAACGCTATTGAAGGAGATGCCGTCCAAGGTGTCGGTATTCGTTTCAATTGGGCATTCGACAAATGGGGAGAATGGAAGGACTGACGAAACGCAATCGTGCGTATTTTCGACAGAAATAACTGCCATGCGACACTCCATGCTCCTGCTGATTACCGCATTCATGTGCGGAACAACTTTTGGGCAGATCACGATTACCGGTAACGATATGCCACAACCGGATGTAACGTACCCCTTGGTCAATGCTGCGGTTACCGATGTCAGTCTCGGTGAAATTAGCGGCGCAGACGCGACGTGGGACGCCAGCGACTTAGTGCCACTGACGGAGGCTCCATTGACCCCGGTGGACATCAATGATGCGAGCATCAGTGCGGCACTTGTATTCAATAGTCCCTTCAATTCCACCTATCAATGCGACTTCTATCTGCCCACGGAATTGCCCGATCTCGGTGCGGACTTGGGCATCCCGCTCGATGGTTTCAATAACTTTTATCAAACCAATGGGAATGCGTATGCGATCGCGGGAATCGGTTTGAGTGCCATGGGGTTTGATTTGCCTGTCACCTACGACGACATCGATGAAATTATTCCCCTTCCTTTGGAATATGGCGAAACCCTGAGCAGCACGGCGGCTTTCGAATTGGATATAACCGGCGTGTTGACCTACGGCCTGACCCAAACACGTGAAGTGGAAGTCGATGGATGGGGGACGCTCATTCTACCCAGCGGACCGTATGAGGTGTTGCGAACGCGCACGGATTTGACAGCAACGGATGACGTGCTGATTGCTCAGCTTGGGGAGCCTTTCTCCATCGACCGAGAGCAGGTAACTTACCAATGGTGGGGAGCAGGTATGGGTTTTCCTCTTCTGGAAATCACTGAGATTTTTGGCCTCCCGCTGACGGCTACATATCAAGACTTGGGCGAATCGAATGATGTGGTTGCTATTTCGCTCGCGGAAGGGTTCATACCCTACCCAAATCCTGTGCAACCGGGCGAGCTATTGCATTGGTCGCACCCCACGGATTGGGAACTCATCGATGGAACGGGTAGAGCGGTTTCTGCCGGTCAATCCGACGTACTGATGGTGCCCCCCGAAGCCACTGCAGGTGTTTACACCCTTCGAACGGCAGGCGGCGAGACTGCTCGAATTGTGGTCCGATAAATCAAATCAAACCTTCAGATTCGAAGGCATCTATTTCCTTTCCAATCTGAGCGTCGTACCACTGGTCAAGCACCCAACCTTTGGCAACCTGAGGGTTGCGAAACACCCGATACGGTACAGCGGGCTTGAACAATGCCCATCGGATGCGGTCGCGCAACACTTGAATGGATGATGGCACAACAACCGCCCGGGCCGGTACGTCCAACATGGCTTCTTCTGATCCCAGCCACGCCAAGGCTTCCTGCTCAACAAGCGCTGCGTTCCGTGGGATGAGCACCAACACAGGTCCAACACCACCTTCCACCAATTGCCGACGCGCAGCTTCAACGCGTTTCATTTGATTCACATCGAGTACAGCTTCATCCGCGAAATGGATGGTGTATAGCCCCATGGAAAGTTCGATACGAGCATCGTGGACTTGGGTGGATAGCGTGTGTTCCATCAATCGCAGTAGAAATCAGAGAAAGGGTTGGGTGTGCAGAAATTCAGTGCCGCTGTTTCGTCGCCTTCAATCAGATGTTGAACCGAGGCCGTTGTATATCCAATGCCGTAAACTCCTTGGGAAGCACGAGCCGCGAACAATCCGAGCCCCCCATTGATGTTGGTGTATTCAGGGCGTTCTTGGATAACACCTGTTACAGGAGCATTGACTTCCAGGTACGTCGACAACTCGTCGTTTGCCACCGTGAGCACGAAATCAACCGCCCGTGCAATCTGAACTTCTTCATCCCAGGTGCCGAGCACCCGAGTAACATATGGGTCGGCTTCGAGTTGCGTTGCCAAGGTGGAATAAAACCGCGAACCACTCACTTCCTTTTGAAGCACCTCTCCCCCTTCATCGTCATCTGTATTTAGTGTTCCAATGTTCCACTCTACGATGCGTTCGCGCTCTTCGATGAGGTCGGTGTGACCTAAGTCGCTCCAGATGCGCTCCATCACATGAATGAATACGGTAATATCGTAGCGACTGGCCCCTGCAGTCGACGACCACTTAAAGGTGATGTCTGGATAGGTCGTTGTGAATCCTGGACTCGCAAAGCCCAGTTTGAAATTATTCACCCCAGGGGGCGGCTGGGTGATGTTTCCAATTTGCTCGGCAATCATATTCGTGGTCGCGCTCACTTCTTCGGTTTCTGAAGCGATGGCGATGGTCAAATCATATTCCGCATCGGTATTCAGGCCACCTTGCGGCACAAAGAACCACATTTGATGTTCCGGTGCATAGAAGATGCCGTCTTCAGATTTGGTCTGAATGACGGTATCTTCCAACATCCATTCGGATCCGGCATTGCCCCCAACACGCTCTTGGACATGAACGGTCAACGCCTCGGCTGGGTACTCACTGCTATCGGCAATCATCGCCGCAACGAATTGGTTCCCATCGCCCAACCAGGTGCGATTGATGCGCACCCATTGCGTATCCTGAGCAGCATTTAATAAGCTGAAAACCACCGGAGTACGATTATACGGTGCATTCAATTCAATATCGGTGGAACACCCCCACAAAAGGACCACGCATCCAGCGGCAGCCACAGCCCAAAGTATTAATCGGTTCATTCGAAATTTCTCGCAGTTGGTTACGAAGATAAGGCCAATAAAAAGTTCAACGTATCCACTCCGTCCGCGTATTCCCAAGGCTTGGGCTTTTGAGATTGTCCCATTGGCACAGTGGGCACATGGGGCACGTGAAGGGCATCTGGAATTGCCGTGGCGACGCATTGCAATTCGTGCGAAGCATCGCCAAGCAGCTGACGGACGTCTTCTAGCGCATCGTACCATGCATAGTACAGGGTACCAACCGGGCTCACCCAACCGGAGTCTTCTTTCACGAGCAGGAAGCCATTTTCAATCAAGTCCTCTCGGTTGAGCAGCCACACCGCTTTGTGGTAGTCGTAATTGTTAGCGTATTTGTTGTTTTGAGCAACTCTCCCCCAATCAATCCAAGCGGCAAACAAGCGGTCCAAATCAAATCCTCTTGGCAGCAGAAGCTTGGTCACACTTCGACAACCCAAACCGTAGTATTGAAATACGTCCGCTCCTAACGCCTGAAGCTGTTCGTGGGTTTCAGTTCCGTCCAATACCGCGACACTTGTGCGCTGGCTGCGCAGCACCCTGGGCACGTCTCGGAAGTAGTATTCAAAGTAACGATTGGTGTTCGCGCTGCCCGTCGCAATGACGGCATCTGCGCCGGCAAGCGTCCCTGTGACGAATTCAATTCGACCCGTGACATCCTCTTCGCAAAAGGAATCAAGGGCAGCGATAACCGCAGGTATGAGCACGTTGTCCTCTGAACTGCACTTTACAATGGCCCGGTGTCCACTGAGCAGAACGCAGAGCACGTCGTGCCATCCAACCATGGGCAAATTGCCGGCGAGGATCAGCCCGATTTGCCGAGGAGGGCGCTTGTCTTTCAGTGCGTCATATTTGGCCAACCAGACCGCCAACACCGATGGTTGCAGCATTTCGCCGTTGGCATGCATTGCGTCTCTGACAAATTCTGTCGTGAACCAACGGTTTTGCGCCTCGGCCGAGCGCAGCAGCGCTTCATTCTCCGGTCCTTCATTTTCCATTTCGCCGCGGAACCATGCGCCCAATTGAACAAGGCCGGAATGCAATGTGTTGGTCATTTTGGTGCGTATCTTCGCTCCAAATTTAACGCTGCAATTCAAGACCGTACACGCGCATGGCCATTATGATTACCGACGATTGCATCAACTGCGGTGCCTGTGAACCTGAATGTCCCAACAACGCCATCTACGAGGGTGGTGCCGGCTGGCAGTTCGCTGATGGAACAGGGTTCAAAGGCGACGGTGAACACCCCACCGCGGGTATGGTCAATGCCGAGCGTGAAAACGACCCGCGAAACATGGATGTCTACTACATCGCGCACGAGAAGTGCACGGAGTGCGTAGGATTTCACGATGAGCCCCAGTGCGCTGCGGTGTGCCCGGTGGATTGCTGTGTGGACGACCCTGATCAAGAAGAATCAGAAGAGCTGCTGTTGGCGAAGAAAGCCTTTATGCACCTCTAAGGACAATCTAAGGCGCCGGCTGGCGTTTATTTTCCATGGTCTACACTTGCTTATCCAAGGTCTTTAAGCTTTGTGCGCTGTGCATTGGCGTGGGGTTTTCTCTCCTTTTAGCTGTGTCCTCTGCATCGGCGAGCCACACCAACTTGAAGGCGTTTGTTGATCTGTACTCCGAAATCCAAGAAGCTGCCACCGATGCGAAGCGACTGGCATTAAGCGACCAGTTGTCGGAGGCCATGGTTGTCCATTGGACGAACCACCCCTTAGAAAATAATGCGCATGAAACCCTAGGTCGTGTGATGGGGTTCGCCTCAGCAGGCAGTGGCAGCGAGCGCCTTACCGTCGTATCCTGGAATGTGGAATTGACCAACCAAAGACACGCCTACGGTGCAGTCGTTGTTTTTACCGGAAAAAAGAGTGAACAGGTGGCGCAACCACTCAGGTTCAAACGATCCAATGCCCTCCGTCCTACGCTGGATGTGAAATCCCGTTACACAGCCAAGGAATGGCCCGGTGCTGTGTACTACGAGGTCCTCTTGCAGTACCAGGGCAACCGTCCAGTTTACACCCTTCTCGGCTGGGACGGGGCTGACAACATCTGCACGCGAAAAGTCATGGAAACCCTGTCCATTAGTGGGACCAAGCTCAAATTTGGGGTGCCCATCATCTCCGCAGGCCGTGGTTCAACCAAGCGTTATGTTCTTGAATACTCCGATCAAGTTTCAGCCATCCTTCAATGGCGAGAAGACCTCGAAATGATTGTCATGGATCACCTGAGTCCACCCAGTCCTGACTTGGAAGGGCAGACATCGTATTATGGCCCGGATATGTCCTACGATGGATTCGTTTGGAAAAAAAACCACTGGGTACTCGAGGAGGATATCGATGTGAAGGACCCCAAATTGCAGGGCCCATGGAATAATCCGAAACGACTGCGCCGACGCTACCGCAACTGACCACCAATTGACAATGCTCCGTATCTTCGGTAGATGAAAAGCATTGCAAAACATGCGCTGGCTGTAGGCGTATTCTTTGGACTGATTGCCACGGGTTCAAGTGGGCAAAATTCAACGCCCCCTCCTTCCGAAGCGATGATACTGGCCAAGGACACCACCGCAGCAGTGGCCTTAGAAGGTCAAGATACCACGCGCCATGATTCAGGCCGCCTTGCGCAGAAAGCCCTGCAGGCTCAACTCGCCCGCGAAATTGCTGCACTTGAGAGAACAAGCCTCGGAACAGGGCAATTCAGCTGGACGCATTCCTTGCACTTGAATTTATTCCGTGCCGGAAGGCAGCAAACCCAGGTGTACTGGTACAACCCCAAGGCAAAAAACACCCCGCATTTGTGGCAAGCCCTCAGTGCTGCGACTGACGATGTATTTTACCTCGACCCAGAAAGTGGCCGCGCCGTGACGCTGGACCTCCAATCATTGAAAGGCTACTTCATTCCGGCGGGCATTGCTGACAAAGCTGGCTTCTCGGGTAATCAATCCAAGTTTCTAGCGAAAAAATCCGATGCATGGACGTTGGAAGCCTCCACCGATTCCACTCAGGTCTGGACTGCAATTGACGGCGAAAACCGAATGGAACTCACGCTGCACGCCGCAAAAGATGCGGAGCAAGCTCAAGCGGTATTCCAGTGGATGTGCCTTCAGCCACTGAGCAGTGTTGAACTCCCTTTCGCAGCTCAAAAATTCCCCATCCAGTCGCTTGAGCGTATCGACAAAAGCGGCACGGCATTCCGTTTCGAGGTGATGAAATGGGTAGAACTGGATGAGCCTTTGAAAGTGGATGAGGGTGAACTCTCAATCAAAGACCCTGAACGCGACTTGCGCACCATCGCGAAGGAATGGGCTGCACAGAAAAAAGCCGAATCTGGTGAAGAATAACAAACAGGTCAACTCCTGAAAGCAGACTCTCCAATCCACACTTCGGTGGCTCCGTTTCCGTACTGTCGCGGGTCAGCAGATCGGCACGAACAGTCCGGATAGTATTGCTCCACACGTGACCAGATTTGATGGCGCAAAACGCCCTGGCCGATGCCGTGAATGAAAATCATTTTCTTCGTTCGTTGGCGAATGCCAATCTGCAGCATTCGTTCAAAATGCGCGACCTGGAGTTCAAGCATAACGCCTGGGCTCAAGCCTGCTTGGGAATCAACAATGGCGTGCAAATGCAAGTCCACCTCCTCAACCGCTCCTCCGCTTGGCCGCACCTGTGCTTCAGTGTATTTTGATTTAAAATCCTGTTCGAGCTTGCGCTGGCGGATGGGGTCCATTTCCTGTTGAAGGATTTCGAGGACAGAGGGCACTGCGCGTTCGTAGGCCTGCTCCATCGCGGCCTTTGACTCCGAAGGAATTAAGTTGTTGGGTGCATGGGCGTATTCAAACCCGCTCTCATCCTCGACCAGAATGTGCCCATCCTCCTGCACAGCCGTCACTCGACCTTCACCTACATCGTTGAGAAAACGCACTTTGTCGCCTATTTTGAATGCTTTCGCTCCCATCTGACCGAAATTAGCTGTCATGAATGCCCAAATTTCCGTCAAAACCGAACATGTTAAGCGCCTAGCGTCTGCTTTTCTGGCGGCTCTCGTGGTGTTGGTTTTCTCTCCAAACCCGCTTGATGCTCAATTGAAGATTACCAAGACACAATGGAAACGGCTCGAAGCGGCCATGCTTGAGGCCCAAACCACCCTCAACCTGCCTTCGCTTTCTGTGTCTGTCGTTCATAAGGGAAGTTTGGTATGGTCCAAGTCCTACGGCAAGCTCGACGCCAATGGTGAGGCCACGAGCAATCCTGAAACCATGTATGCTGTTGCTTCGAACACCAAAGCGTTCACCAGTGCCGCATTGGCTCAACTTGTAGATGCGGGAAAATTGGATTGGAATGATCGGGTGCAAGACTTCCTGCCGGACTTTGAATTGTATGATCCATACGTCACCTCTGAATTGCGCATTGCGGACTTGCTGTGTCACCGAAGTGGACTGGAGACGTTTTCAGGGGACTTGTTATGGTACGGAGCCACTTGGAGTGCGGATGAGGTCCTTCGACGCGCGCGGCACCTCAAACCAACCAGTTCGTTCCGAACCCAGTTTGGCTACCAAAACATCCTTTACATCGCTGCTGGCAAAATCATTGAACAAGTTACCGGTGAACCATGGGCTGAAACCATTCAGGATTCTCTTCTCATCCCACTCGGTATGAAGCGCGCCGTGCTTTCAACGAAAAGTCTGGATGGATTGGAAAACCTCGCCTTGCCCCACAACGAACTGGATGAAGAAGAACTGACTACCATCGACTGGGTCAATTGGGATAACATGGCTCCTGCAGGAGCCCTCATCGCTAGTGTCAACGATATGGCGGAATGGATGATTGCTCAGCTCGACAGTGGCCGCATCTCAGGCGAACGGCTTTGGACGAAAAAACAGACCAACACGATGTGGACCCTGCACACCCCCATTCCCGTTTCGGGCTTTTATGCCGAACGGTTGCCTTCGGTGCATTTTCGAGGATACGGACTGGGCTGGGAGCTCGGCACGCTCCATGGGCGCAAGACCGTTGGACATTCGGGAGGTTACGATGGAATGATCTCGAGGCAAATGCTTGTGCCTGAGGAGAAACTGGGCATTTTTATCGCCACGAATACCAACAGCTCCGTGCCTTGGGCTTTGGGGTATGATGCCCTCGGTATTCTGCTGAACAACGATACGGAAACGCCGTTGATTGCGTTTCTCCAAGAACGCCGCGCTGCTGAACCCGAAGAAGAAGCGGCTGCAGAACAAGAGCGTATCGCATCACGAATCACGAACACCACGCCGTCACTGCCGCTCGAAGCCTATGCCGGCTTGTACAGCGATGTGATGTACGGCGACCTGTTGGTACAGCTGGATGATGGTCTATTGCGTTTCGAATTCAAACCGACTCCACTGTTTAAGGGCCATTTTGAGCATTGGCATTTTGACACGTTTCGCTTGCACTGGGACATACAGATGATGTTGCCCAGTGGCACTGCGCATTTCACTCTGAATGCATCGGGATCTGTGGAAAGCTTGGACATTGATGTACCCAATCCAGATTTTGATTTTACCGAGTTGAATTTTGTAAGACAATGACACTAATCCATTGTTTTAAAGCTACTTATGTTTGTTAAAATGAACTGTTTTACAACCAAAAAAACCACCTTCATCGTCGCTGTTTTCGCCTTGTATGCACAGCCGATTTGGAGCCAACCCGACGCACCTGAAGGGTTAAATTCAGAGGCATTGAGGGCGTGGCTAAAAGCCGAGTGGTATGACCCGTATTTCGACGATTTAGGGTACAACGGTGCTCGGACACAAATGTTTGGTTATACCGATGCATCCAGCGGGACGATTTCAGGCATCTACACCGGATTTCAGCAGGCGTCAGCATTTGTCACCTACCTCGATCCCATCAACACCGAACACATTGTGCCGCAGAGTTTTTTTGGCAGTCTACCGCCCATGAAATCTGACCTGTTCAACATTCGTCCCACACACGGGAGCGCTAATTCAGCCCGAGGAAACACACCGTACGGCTTGGTTGCAGACGAGTCAGCCCAATGGTACGGTGTCGATGCAAATGGCAACTACATAACCCAGGGCAACATACCATCAAATCCCAACTCCTGGTCCAAGCGTTCAGGAAACGCATGGGAACCCCCGGCTGGACAAAAAGGCGACATCGCCCGAAAGGTTTTTTACTTCTTTACTATGTACCCCACTCAAGGAGGCGACATCAGTGATGTTGGCAATCCCGAGACATTTTACACATGGCACCTTGAAGACCCTGTGGATGCTTTTGAACTTACGCGAAACGCGCGAATTGCCGAAGTTCAAGGAAATTCGAACCCGTACATTTCCCACCCCGAATGGGTCGAGACCGCGTGGTTTTGGAACGGCGAACCCTCTCCCGGCTGCACCGATCCAATTGCTTGCAACTACGACCCAGCAGCCAATGAAGACGAC
>Ga0163109_10001918_pt1 | contig 16342 bp, 15 predicted proteins | sample CRUFie1St13metaG_FD_108704 | JGI IMG/M metagenome (GOLD analysis project Ga0163109, IMG submission 108704) | Marine microbial communities from the Costa Rica Dome - CRUD Field 142mm St13 metaG | ecosystem: Environmental > Aquatic > Marine > Oceanic > Photic zone | place: Costa Rica: the Eastern... | reverse complement strand
TTGGTGTAGGCGGGGTGGTAGAGGAGAAGCTAGCCATTCCCACTACATTTTTACTCAATGAGGCTAGGTTGATTTCTAAGGCGATCAAGAGTGCTACTAGGGGAGTGATCGAATTCCCTCCGCATTTGGTTGACGCAATCAACAGTCGCACGGTCTTTGAGATTAGCGAGATTAGTACAGATGCGTTTATCGTATTTCGAGACCCTATTCTAGCGGCGTGGTTCGACCTGAGGACGCGCATTATCGATTTGAAGCCGCCATGCAGATTTTGCGGTGGTCTAAACATTGCGCGGGGTGATGCTGGATTTTGCTCACCACATTGCAGTAATCGGTGGCATAAGGCTAAGGCGAGAGGACAAATCAAATGAGTGGGTCGATACGTCAAGAGCCCAACGGAACGTTTACGCTTCAGTTCTGGTTTAAGGATCCCCAGACCGGTAAGCGACAAAACGTAAAACGCAGAGGGTTTGCAACTAAACGCAAAGCACAGATTGCCATGCGCGAACTGCAGGTCAGCTTCGATTCTGTGGGACCTGAAGCAGGGGCGAAGCTCTCAGTTTCTCAGTATTTAAATGACTGGTTTGATCGTCAAGCAGTGGATAAGGCGCCCGCCACGAATGACCGTTACCGAAATGCGATAGAGCGTCATATTGAACCGGCACTCGGTGGTATCGGTTTAGTGAAGCTGTCGGTACTTAATATCGATAACTTCCTGGCATCGAAGTTGAAGTCGGGCTTGTCGGAGGAGACGGTTAATGGCTTTTATCGAGTGTTAAATACGGCGCTCAAAGATGCGGTGCGTTGGGGCTACCTCAATAAGAATCCGGCGGAGTTGGTATCACCACCTAAAGCGCAACCTGCAGAGAAGATCATCATGAGTTCGGACGAGCAGGCGAGGGTGGTTGCGCAGTTAATCAAAGAAAGTGATCCACAAAGCCTATTCAACCGTCGCAACGGCGCGCTGTCCTGCAGTTTCAACACAATACTGTTTCACTTGGCAGTGCTTACAGGGCTCCGCAGGGGCGAGTTAGCGGGCTTACAGTTCGATGATATCGACGAGGAGGGTGGTGCCATCCATGTCAGGCGCTCCATCTCTCAAAGCGGCAGACGTACGATCATCAAGCGACCGAAGACACAGCGCGGAATGCGGCGCGTCGTCATTGACCAAGGGCTCATGGCGCGGCTTATCGAGCACAAAGAGCAGATGGCGACTTACAGGGCGCAACTAGGGAACGATTGGAACACGCAAGGTTGGCTGTTTGCTTCAATTGATGGGTCTGTCTTGGCGCCTCGCGCACTGAACTCTCGCTTCTCAAAGCTTCTCGAACGTGCTGGTTTAGGAGGTCAAGGTTATAACCTCCACACACTGCGCCACACCCACATTTCGCAAATGTTGATGTCCAACGCACCCCCCCTTGTCGTCAGCAGAAGAGCGGGTCATGCGTCTGTAGCCACGACCATGAATTTGTACGGACATGTCATATCGCAAATCGAAGAGGGTGTGATATCCTCGCGCCTTGAAGAGATCCAGCGGTCGTGGGCCTCATAATTTGGCGAGTTTTGTAGCCATTTTTGTAGCCACAAACCGACATTCTTAACGCTGGCAGTCGTAAGTGACTGATCTACATACACGGAGAAGTGGCCGAGTGGCTGAAGGCGCTCCCCTGCTAAGGGAGTATACGTTAATCGCGTATCGAGGGTTCGAATCCCTCCTTCTCCGCCACTAATAAGAAAGGGACCGAGTGGTCCCTTTTTTTATGATGTTCAGTGGTCAGTTGGGCGAAGGTTATCCGACCCAGATAAAAAGTGATTGGCTACAGTTCGCAAGCACTGGCGCTACTTAATTTCGTTTATTTCGGATTTTCTTGTGGACAACAAACACCCCAACGACAAAACCAAGAATCGCTCCGCCCGGCCCCAAAATAAATATGCCCCATAACGGGCCCAAATTTGCTTCCGAGCCGATCAGTACAGCGATCAGCATCGGTCCGAAGAATCCGACAACGATCCCTCTGCTCCTGAACAAGAGCTGGCTAGCTAGACAGATATTGGGCGACAAGGCTTTTTTTGAGCTGGAGTTGACTCATGATTGAAGCAACTGAGAAGGCACTATCACCGGCGGCAAAATTGTATCTGTGGGGATTTCTCACAGTCAGTTCCTGACGGGCCTTACATGCTAGGGATGCCTGTTTATGACGGGCATTCTTCAGTCCTCGAATGTGATTGATTCCCTCCACCTTTAGCTCGTTAACCGGATGATTTCGGTTTAAGATTTCCGTAAGGCCAATCCGCGTATCGAATAAAAACAAAGGTGCCACTATGAACTCACACGACCAGAGCGCAATCCCCACGGTAGATTGGCTTGATCTTGAGGCTAATCGTGACAAGTTCATGGATGATTTGAGGTTCGCACTTTCTGAGTGTGGGTTTCTCGTGCTCAAAAATGCGCCCGGATTGGGCGATGCGTTTCAGCAGGGGGCGTTTCGTGAGGTGCGACAGTTTTTCGATGCACCCATGGACGTCAAGAAAACCGCGCATATATCGAATACGCCTTATTTCCGAGGATATACCCTGCCAACACCAGCCGACCGCGGTCATGGACAGGTCATTGAAAACTTCCAATACGGTTTTGAACAGGACCCCGTGTGCGCGCACGATGATGACTCTCAACCCATACATAAGCGACTGTTTGTAGGTCCAAACACCTGGCCCTCGACAGATTCAATGCCGGGTTTCAAACCCCTTATTGAGCAGTTAACCGATACCTATCATGAGCTGACGCACCAACTGGGTGAGCTTATTATTGAATCACTGGGCGAGGATCCGGCTGAGTTTCGTCGTTACTTCGATCGCGATGAGCCTTATCTTGCGGCCAGTCTGAATCATAACTTCAGTCTGGATGTCTTTGCTGACGACGCCAGACAAGCGGTTCGAGACTCCTACGATCAATTTGATGCTGACAACGTTGGAGCACACATTGACGGCCCGCCATTTGTGGCCTTACTCATCAACGATCGTCCCGGGTTGCAGGTGGTGGCAGCGGAAGGTGATTGGGTTAATGCACCCGTGACCTGTCGAACGGCTCCTGGGGATTACGATGTGCCTGTTATTCCGGGGTCTGTGATCGTCAATACAGGCGGTACTCTAATGCACCTTAGTGAGGGACGGTATTCCGCCACACTGCATCGTGTAAATACCCTGCTGATTCCAGAGGGAGAAACTCGAGTCTCAATGCCCTATTTTTTACTGCCGAAAATGGAGGGCGACTTAGTGCCCTTTGGGAAAGAGGCTGCGGATGAAAGAGGCGCTGCTGGATATGAAGCTGGACGTGACAGAGGCGCAAACGCCTGTGTTAACCGCATGGGTACTTTCCCTCAGGTCACCCGTCGCTGGTGGGTGGAGGAATTCAAGGCGTTGAGCGAGCAACAACGTCAAGAGGTGGAGGCGGAGACACAAGCCGCGTTTAAGCTCGCGGCGGAGCGAGGCAAGCGCTACTTGGAGCGCGTATGAACCCGTTGACACATAGCTACTACAGTGGGGCGTCCGACGCCCAAATTATTTACGAGACGATCGGTAGTTACTTCGACAAAATCGCTGATGAGCACAGTACGAATCCCGCCCTAGTCGTCCGACATCAGGGGATTCATTGGACGTATGGTGAGCTTCAAACGCAGGTAGATCGTCTTGCTATTGGATTGATTCACCTAGGTGTAAAGCCGGGAGATCGCATTGGAATTTGGGGTCCTAACAGTAATGAGTGGGTATTGGTCCAACTTGCGACGGCGAAGATTGGAGCCATCATGGTGTGTATCAATCCGGCGTATCGCCTCTACGAACTTGAGTACGCGCTGAATAAGGTCGAGTGCAAGACCTTGATTACGGACGTCAGCTTCAAAACCAGCGATTACCTGGGAATGATCAATACCTTGGCCCCTGAATTAGAGACCAGTCATCCGGGGCAGTTAGAGGCAGAGAAGCTGCCTTATTTGAAACACGTTATTCGTATGGGTTCCGATCCTACGCCTGGCATGTATAACTTTGATGCAGTTTGCGCGGCTGGAACCGCCGACGATCAGGCCACCCTAGATACTTTGCAGGCTCGCTTGCAACCAGACGATGCGATCAACATTCAATTCACGAGTGGGACGACAGGTAATCCGAAGGGCGCAACGCTCTCACACTGCAATATCCTCAATAACGGTTTTCTGACTGGATTGGCGATGCAATTGGGTCCGGAAGATAAGCTGTGCATTCCAGTGCCACTCTATCATTGTTTTGGTATGGTGCTGTCAGTGCTGGCATGCGTTTCTCATGGTGCCACCATGGTCTTTCCGGGGCCCTCGTTTGACCCCGAAGAGACGCTTAAATCTGTTGAGGCTGAGGGATGTACGGCACTTCATGGCGTGCCCACCATGTTTATAACGGAACTCGATCATCCACGTTTTTCAGACTTTGATTTGTCCACTTTGCGCACTGGAATTATGGCTGGCGCACCTTGTCCTGTAGAGGTGATGAAGCGTGTACTATCCGAGATGCACATGGAGGACATTCTAATCGCCTACGGTCAGACCGAACTCAGCCCCATCAACAATATGACGTTGCCAAACGATACCTTGGAGCGACGCACTGAGACTGTAGGCCGCGCAATGCCATGGGTTGAGATAAAAGTCGTCGATGAAGAAGGGCGGGTAGTGCCCGTGGGTGATAAAGGTGAAATCTGCACCCGCGGTTACTCGGTCATGCAAGGTTACTGGAACGACGAGGAGCGAACGGCGGAGGCGATTGACAGTGCGGGCTGGTTGCACTCGGGTGACATAGCCACCATGGACGAAGCGGGCTACGTTCGTATCGTTGGCCGCATCAAGGACATGATCATCCGAGGCGGTGAAAATATTTATCCGCGAGAAGTTGAAGAGTTCTTGTACCAGCATCCCGCGATTTCTGAGGTTCAGGTATTTGGTGTGCCCGATAAAAAAATGGGAGAAGAGGTTTGTGCTTGGATCCAGCTCAATCACGGCTTCGATATCACTGATGAGGATGTGAAGGCCTACTGCCGTGACCAGATAACCCATTTTAAAATTCCGCGGCATATTCGGTTCGTCACTGAGTATCCGATGACCGTGACGGGGAAGATCCAAAAATTCGTGATGCGCGACGAAATGCTCGATCAACTTACTTGTTGACATCGCAGCGTGCGTTTAAACAGGTCAGACTGAACCCTTAATCGCGAAAAGCCCACGATTGCATCGCATCGGCAATGGCATCAAAAAGAGGTGACGCCCACGCCTCACCATCCTCAATACTGCCTGCTTTTTCTACGATATCGATCGCACGGGCGACTTCAATGATGGTTACCTCAGGGCCATATTCAGCCGCGCGCTCAATTAGCGGATGCCAGGCCGCGGACGAGCCTTCTTCGTCTGATAGTCCGCCTCGTGCGCGAGCGCCTCGGTTTCCAAGTTCCACTGTCGCGTAAAAGGGGGCCATATATTTTTGCAGGTGTGCTTCCCATTTGGGGTTTCGGTCATTGGTCCCGGTCACGAGCATTTGGGCTCCTGGTAGGGGGTTTTGTGCATTCGGGATATGCGCATCGGCTGTTAACAGAACAGTTTGAACATTGCCGTTTCCTTTATGCACACCCGCGATAAAGTGCTCCAATGCTTGAAAGCCGGGCAAATCCTCACCGTACTGGCTGATAGAGGGGGTCAGCACAAAAAATCCACGCGCCTCAAGACGCCTTGCGAGCGCACGTTGGGTTATGGTGTTCCATGCCTTTCCAATATGTCTGCCGTCAACCACTGCGCCTGGTTGCATAGCAGATGGATCGGTGTATTGCATCGGTAAGACCGCTATGGGCTTTTCGGTATGGATACGGATCCCTGCGACGTCAGCATGCGTCCAATTCTCTCCCGTGTAGTTGAAGCGAACCTGATAGAGTCCGGATCCTTTTTCAAAGGTAAAAGCGCGGTGGGTATCCATGAATGATCGTATTGTCGCCGCTTGAATCGGCAAAGCCATGACCAAAGTAATGAGTAAGAGGCCGACGGCGAGTGGCTTGTGAAGGCGTATCATGCAGCGTCTATCCGGTACACCTGTCGTGCGACACCCGAAAACAGCAGGTCTTTTTCTTTTTCAGAGAAATCTGATGTCATCTTCTTGAGACCATTCCACAGCACTCGGTAACCAATCGAGAGGCGATCCACCGGAAAGTTGCTCTCGAACATACACCGGTTAACACCAAAGCAGGCTATGGCATGCTCGTAGTAACGCGATTGCGCTTCCACAAACTCGTCTGATGAAGGGGGCTTAGAGCGGTCATGCCATCCGAAGCCGTTGTCTGGCATTGCAAGACCGCCCAGTTTCGCAAAGACGTTGGGACATGCTGCAGCCCGTTCAATGTCCTCTTTCCACTGCTCAAAAATGGCGTCTTTTTGATTTGCAAATTCGCCGACACCCAAAGGCGTGCCAAAGTGATCGAGAATCATGGTTGTCGCGGGTACAGCTCGAGCCAGCTCCACAAAATCATTGATCTGAAAATGGTAGAGCCAGGTGTCATAGGTGAGACCTCGCTCGCCAAGGCGAGCCACACCAGCTTGGAAAGCGTCGTTTGTCATGAGGTTGCGATCGGAACCACCGGGGATAGCTAACCCTTCTATACCCCCGGCGGAGGCACCCGCATGACGTATGCCTCTGAAGAGACCCTCGGCGGCTTCTTCGTGAGCATCAAGCACGTCATCGAGCTGTGCTAACCGGAGGTCAGCATGCGCGACAATGCCAGCAATCTGCGTTGGCGCTTTTTGCTCGCGCGCAATACGGGCTGCTTGCGCGACAAACCCTGTTTCACCCACACATCGCAGAAAATCGGGACCATCTCTTCGGTAGGACGCACCACATTCCATGAACACGGTTTGGCTAACCGCGTGGCCATCCGATGTATCGGCCAATAGTTCATCAATGTTGTACCCCATCGAAGCTTGAGGCCAGAGGTGATGATGCGGATCCACGATATCGCGTTCGGGATCGATAACCGGTTCAGATATTTGTTCGAGCCATTCATTATTATTGAACATGGCGTGTCCCGTTCTTTTGTGAGTACGGTTGAAGATTACCTTGTCGGCAACGTTATTTGGAATTTTTCGGCCCGGGCTCATGTGAAATAGGCATGGTCTTTGCAACGCTCACCCTCGAGCAATGAATTCATTTTCCATCGCGTGAGACTTAGTAGTGGCTTCTGACAATTTGGATCAACAGTTCCTCGAGACATTTATTCAAGCAGAGGGACTGAGTGACATCTTTAGGCGCAATGTCACTGAGTATTTCAACGCCTATGCACATCGGCTTGCTCGATTAGCCGAGGCGAGTTCTAGGCCGATTATTGTTGGGCTAAACGGTGCGCAGGGCTCAGGTAAATCAACGTTGAGTAAGTATCTAAGCCAGATGATGCCGATGCAACTTGACGTGGACTGTCACATTCTCTCTATTGATGATTTCTACTTATCCAAGGCTAAACGCAAAAGATTAGCGGCTTCGGTTCACCCACTTTTCGCTATCAGGGGTGTACCGGGAACCCATGATGTCCCTCGCCTTTTGGAGGTTTTAGCAGGTTTTATTGAGCCTGGTGTTCAATCGGTGCCGGTGCCTGTTTTCGACAAACTTAAAGATGATCGCACCAAAAAGACGCATAAGATCCAAAAGAGTGCAAAGCCCACGATTATTTTGCTTGAAGGGTGGTGTGTTGGCGTTCCAGCGCAACGACAACTGGCACTTTCTAGGCCCGCGAGTAGCTTTGAGTTTTCGAACGACCGTAACGGTGTCTGGCGATCCTATGTGAATGAGCGCCTAGGCATAGACTATGTCGACGTTTTCAAATTCCTTGATCGTTTAAGTATGTTGAAGCCACCTTGCTTTGAGGCTGTCTATGACTGGCGCGTTGATCAGGAAAGACGTCTGGTTGCTCGGCGTCGCCAAGACTCGACTGACGCATCCATCCAGGGCATGTCGGTTAAACAAGTAGGGGAGTTTGTCGAGAATTTTCGTCGACTTACTTGCCATGCGATCGAGGTGCTTCCTGATCTCGCAGACGAGACCTGGGAGTTGCAGGCTGACCGCTTGGTGCTTCAGGAGCGCTTACGATCGTGAGTGAATTTCCGGTTATTTTTACCGATCTTGATGGAACACTTTTAGACCACGATACCTACAGTGCCGAAGAGGCGCGATCCGTCGTTGAAAAGGTGACAGCCATGGGCATTCCAGTGATTCCCGCAACAAGCAAGACCTACAGTGAGGTCGTTGAGTTTCGCTATTCGATGAACCTTACGCATGGGTTTATCGTCGAGAATGGCGCAGCCATCTACGTGCCGATGGATAACGATATTCGCTGTCCGATGGGAAGTAAATTGTTTGAGGGCTACTGGGTGCGAGAATTTGGTGTCAAGCGACAAGCACTCTGCGATGTGCTCGAGGCGCTGGACATGAATGGTACTTACCAGTTCAAGTCACTGACTGATATGCGGACTTCTGAGGTGGCTGACATCACGGGCTTGGACTTGGCATCGGCGCAGCGCGCACAGCACCGGCTCTACTCGGAAACACTGGATTGGCGCGATAGCGAAGTGGCATTAACCGCATTCTCAGATGTACTTACCGGCATAGGTTTCTCGGTATCTCAGGGTGGGCGTTTCGTCCACCTGATGGGACCTAATAACAAAGGCATCGCTGCAAAGTGGTTTCAAGCGCTTCTGAAACGCGAGGTAACACCAGATGTCGCGACAATTGCGGCCGGTGACGCACCGAACGATCGCGAGCTCTTGGAGATGGCGGATTACGCGCTGTTGATGCGAAACGCGCGGGGCAAGCCTCTAAAGTTGCAGCGCTCAGGCCCGACGTGGCTATCAGACAGCGCAGGCCCCATTGCGTGGGCCAAGGGTATAGCAGACATATTAACGAGTATGGGGTGGGACATTTAATGGCTGATTTTTATCAAACGCCGTATATCTCGACATTGCACAATCTGCGCAACAGTGCGGTCGAGGAGATAGAGGCACAATTAGTTAATTTCTCCAGTGCACGGCCACTTGGCTTAATCTTGCCTTCCTTGTATTCAGAGCTCGAGACACCTGCGATGCCCCTTATACGGGAGGAGCTTAAAAAAGTCCCTTATCTCTCTCAGATCGTTGTCGGTCTGGACCGTGCTGATGAGGATGATTTTGGGTCCGCCTTGCGGTTTTTCTCGGAATTACCTCAACAGCATCGCGTCATGTGGCACGATGGTTCGCGCTTGAGGGCAATCCATTCGGAGCTAGCAAGGAGAGGTTTAGCGCCGCATGAGCCTGGAAAAGGGCGCAACGTCTGGTACTGCATGGGGTACATCCTTGCGACTTCACGAGTCGATGCCGTCGCGCTTCATGACTGTGACATTCTCACCTACGACCGCAGCTTATTGGCTCGGTTAATTTACCCTGTAGCGCACCCGCAATTTTCGTTTGAGTTTTGTAAGGGTTACTACGCGCGCGTTGCGGGTGACAAACTCAATGGCCGCGCCTGCCGGCTCTTGGTAGGACCACTCATTCATGCATCAAAGCGCGTCCTAGGTGAAAATGATTTTCTTAACTATCTCGATAGCTTCCGATATTTGCTCGCGGGCGAATTCGCCTTCCGGCGTGACCTGTTAAATGATATGCGCGTTCCCAGTGATTGGGGTCTGGAGATGGGCGTGGCTTCTGAGATGTATCGGAACAACAGCGCGAATCGCATCTGCCAGGTTGAGCTTGCCGACAACTACGATCACAAGCATCAGGATCTATCGGCTAATGACGCTCAGCGAGGACTATCCCGCATGTCGCTTGATATCACCAAATCACTAATCCGCAAGTTGGCAATACAAGGAGAGGTTTTTAATCAAGAAACCTTCCGTACGCTCAAGGCGACTTACTACCGAGTTGCACTTGATTATGTTGAGAGCTATCGCCGTGACGCCATGATGAACGGTCTCGATTTTGATACTCACGCAGAAGAGCAGGCTGTCGAATTGTTTGCGACCAACATTTTAGAAGCGGGTAAACAATTCTTGGAGCGCCCGTTGGACGCTCCGTTCATGCCGACCTGGTCCCGAGTTGTCAGCGCTGTCCCCGACATCTACGAACGTTTGGTGCAAGCGGTTGAGGAGGATTACAAAGAGTTTTCAGTTCGGGGGCGCTAGTGATTGGTCAGAAAGAGCGAGTCCAATTTTTAATAGGCCAGTTGTACCGATCCGTTGTCGGTGACGAGGGCATTTATGACATTGTTGATGATCTGATCGACGCCATCGGCGCCTCAGTAGCGCCCGCTCAATCTGGTTCGGCTCATCCCGCAGAGCTCTGGTCTCAGCGTGACGTCGCACTTATCACCTACGGTGACTCGATCGTGGACGGGAGTTCGAAACCTCTCAAGGTGTTGCGTGACTTTTGTGAGGCGTGGTTAGGAAGCTGCATTACGTGGGTTCATATTTTACCCTTCTTCCCATGGACGTCAGACGATGGTTTTTCCGTTCTCGATTACTCGTCAGTAAACCAAGCGCTGGGCGATTGGAACGACATCAGTGATATCGCAACCGATTACCGACTCATGGCTGACTTGGTCCTCAATCATTGCTCAAGTCGTTCGGCATGGTTTGAAAACTTCAAGCAGGGTATCGATCCGGGTCGGGGTTACTTTTTTACCAAAGAACCCGCGTTTGATGTCTCAAGGGTAGTGCGACCCCGAACTACCGATTTGACCATGCCCGTCGCAACATCTGATGGAGATCAGCAGGTATGGTGCACCTTTAGTCACGATCAGGTGGATTTTGATTTTTCAAATCCTGATGTCCTGCTGGAATTTATCCGAATTATCCGCCTGTATCTGAACCAGGGGGTTCGCATATTCAGGCTCGATGCCATTGCCTTTACCTGGAAGCGATCCGGAACGACCTGCATCAACTTACCCGAGGCTCATGATTTGGTTCGACTGCTGCGCGCGCTCATCGAGTGGGTCCATCCCGATGCCATCATTATCACTGAGACCAACGTTCCGAATATTGAAAATCTCGCGTACTTTGGTCAGCGTGACGAAGCGCACTGTATTTATAACTTTGCACTTCCCCCGTTACTCATTCACACCCTCGTCGAGGCTGATAGTTCGCGCATTACACGCTGGCTTATGAGTATGCCGCCAGCCATTCTGGGAACTACCTATTTCAATTTCCTCGCATCTCACGATGGCGTTGGTCTGCGACCGGTCGAGGGTTTGCTCAGCGAGGGTGAGTTGGACTCGATGATCGATCAGCTCCAAGAAAATGGCGCTTTGTTGTCCTGGCGTGAACATGCTGATGGGACGAGAACGGTTTATGAAGTAAACGTGTCGTTGTTTGATGCCTTCAAACAGTCGGGTGAGACGGTCGATAGAACGCTTGACCGCATGATCCTCGCTCATGCGATTTTGCTGGGGTTGGAGGGTGTGCCGGCGATCTACCTACATAGCTTTTTAGCGACCAGTAACGACCTAAGTCGTGTCGAGAACACGGGTCACAATCGTGCAATTAATCGTCATCAATGGGCCTTGGACGAGCTCACCGGACTGCTGAATGACGCCAAGTCGCAGCACGCACGGTGCTTACGAGCAATAAAGCAATTAATTGATATGCGACAGCGGCAGCCCGCCTTTCACCCCAACGCGACCCAGTTCACGCTGAACTGCGGACGGTCAATCTTCGGATTTTGGCGACAAAGTCCCGACCGTGCACAGAGTATTTTCTGCCTATATAACGTTACACCCACGCATACCACTATCGCGGCGGCGTCTTTGAATTTGGTGGGCAGCGACAGTTGGCGAGACTTGGTTAGTGGTGAGACAGTTGATTTGTTCTCCGAGGATCCCACCATCGAGCTTGCTCCGTATCAGGCTGTTTGGCTGACGAATTCGATGACCTAAGCCGAATTTTGTCCGACGCTCGTCGTGGCTGTCTGATGGCGCAGGTTCGGCTGGTCTGAGTCGGCATAACTATGTGATCATCACCGCCATGCTTGCGATTGGATTTTTTGCTGTTGCGCTTATTTATTCCGCCGTAGGCTTTGGCGGCGGCTCAACCTATATTGCGCTGCTTGTTTTAAGTGATCATCCGGCCGAAGTTATCCCGCTGATTGCGCTGCCCTGCAATATCGCGGTGGTCTCTGTGGGCAGCTATCTCGCGGTGCATCGGCGAGACTTTGATTGGCGGCTGTCCGTACCGTTTTTTGTAGCCTCTGTCCCCATGGCATTTGTCGGTGGTTTAATTCCGCTGGACGCTACCCTCTATTTTTTAATGCTGGGCTTGAGCCTCGCTATCGCCGGTGTGAGCTTAATAGTGCGCACGGCACCTGACGATGCTACGACCGTGGGCACACGTGGCTGGGGATTGGCCAGTGTCATAGGGGGAGGGCTGGGCCTACTCTCGGGCATGGTAGGTATAGGTGGTGGGATCTTTCTCGCCCCCATCTTGCATCATCTCCGCTGGGCTTCGAGTAAAACGATTGCTGCCTTGTGCAGCTTTTTTATCCTTATCAATTCATTGAGTGGGTTGGCGGGACAGATTCTCAAGACGGGCACTGACTCCGCTGTATCGGGACTTAACGAAGCAATTCCACTGTTGATTGCAGTCGCCATAGGTGGCGTTCTTGGCGGCAGGTTTGTGATTGAAGGCGTTGCTAACCAGCGAGTCGCTCAGCTCACAGGCCTGTTGGTTTTATTGGTTGGGCTTCGCATTTTGTGGGCTTGGACTGGCTATTTACAAATGTGACGTCACCCGATACGAGAAAACCGACCTAAAGAGCTGCTGTAAATTACTCTAACGCTTCGTCGCTTAGGATCGGTATCTTGTTAAAGAGGGTTAGTATGTCCCCTCAGGGAGGAGTAATCATGAAAGCGGAAGGCTTGCCCCAGTCGCAGCAAAATGTCTTTGGTGAACCCATTGAGCTCTGTTGTAACGATCCATTGACTGGTTTTTATCGAGATGGTCACTGCAATACGGGACCCAATGATTTGGGCACGCACACCGTCTGTGCGCTCATGACAAGTGAATTTCTTGAGTACTCTGCCGCAGCGGGGAACGATCTCAGTACGCCGCAACCCGAATTCAACTTTCCAGGACTGGTCGCTGGTAATCGATGGTGTCTTTGTGCCATGCGATGGGAGCAGGCGCACAGAGCAGGCAAGGCGCCCAAGCTCTATCTGAAGGCCACCAATATCGTGACTTTGAGAGCCATTCCATTAGAAATTCTTAAGCCCTATGCACTAGATCTTGTCTGAGTGAGAACTAATAACCGTTTTGGAGGATGGTCTCCGAAATGGCTCTACTGATACATTCGCGCGACATGCATGAGTGAATACATAACAGGTGAATCACTGAAGTGCGGAAAGTGAGTTTTTTAACTCGTTTTCGAGATGACGCCGTTAGTCGTGGGGGAAAAATGAAAGTATCGCGTGTGGCAGGGGCGCTAGGAGCAGAGGTCACCGACATCGACGTTAGTGCGTCGCTTGCAGACGGCAGCATCGGTGTTATCCGTGATTTGCTCAACGAGCATGAAGTGCTCTTTTTCAGAGGTCAGTGTATTGCACCGAGTGAGCAACGCGATATGGCGCGGCTGTTTGGCCCCTTACAGACTCATCCAGCCTACGGTACGGTCGATGGCTTACCTGAAGTCATGCTTCTAGAGAGCACCGAAGCAAAGCCCTCCAAGATAGAAGTCTGGCACTCCGATATGACCTTCCGTCAGCATCCGCCTTCAGTCACTGTCCTTAGGGGGGTCACTATTCCGGCGGTGGGTGGGGATACCTTGTTTGCCAGCATGACGTCAGCGTACGACGGACTTTCAGCGGGTATGAAGACCTACCTTGAGCCATTGGTTGCTGTTCATGACTTCTCGCAGGGTTTCAAAGAGAGTCTGGCAGAGCCGGGAGGCCGCGAGCGTTTGGCCGGTGCGCTGGCGGACAATCCGCCGGTGCGTCACAAGGTCATCCAGACGCACCCGGAGACGGGAAAGAAGGTCATTTTCGTGAATGCATTATTCACCTCGCATATCGAGGGTGTCTCGCCACTAGAGTCCTCAGAAGTGCTCAATTTTTTGTATCGGCATTGTGTATTACCGGAGTACACCTGCCGTTTCAATTGGGCTGTCGATAGTCTCGTCTTGTGGGATAACCGAAGCACCCAGCACAAACCGGTCAATGACTTCCTGCCGGCGAGGCGGGCGCTGCATCGCGTTGTCAGTGAGGGCGATTTACCTTATTGATTTATGCGGTTTCGCGAAGGTATGTCTCTACCTCGCGTTTCACCATTGGTGCAAATAGATAGAGTGCGATCAGGTTCGGTAGTGCAATAAGGAAAATCATTGCATCCGAGAAGTCCAGGACGGCTCTGAGCTCTAAAACACAGCCGAGTGCAAAGAAAGCCAGAAAGACTAACTGGAAGCCCAGCGTTCGCCATTTGCCCACACCAACGAGGTAATTCCACGCCTGAAGACCGTAGTACGACCAGGCAAGCGCGGTTGAAAACGCAAACAAAACTGCGGCGAAGGCTATGAGATAGGGCGACCATGGAATGTGGAACGCGAAGGCGGCCGAGGTGACCTCAATGCCCGACAGACCCCCACCCATCAGTCCATTGGGCAGTGCCGTGGTCAGTATGACCAATGAACTTAGCGTTAGGACCACTACAGTATCGATAAAAGGCTCGAGCAATCCCACAAAGCCCTCGGACGCGGGAGAGCGGGTCTGGACAGCTGAGTGCGCAATGGAGGCTGATCCCAGCCCCGCCTCGTTGGAGAAGAGTGCTCGTTGGAATCCCATGATGAGTGCGCCCAGTGCGCCTCCCGCCATAGCATCCGCACCAAATGCGCTGGATACGGCTGTCGATATGGCCAACGGGATGTTCTGCCAACTCAGACTGATGATGACGAGGCAGCCAACAATGTAAATACCGGCCATAAAAGGCACGATGTACGCAGCCACTCGGGCGATCGACGTGATACCGCCGATGATGACCAACCCCACGATACTCGCCAAAACTAATCCGAACAGTAGTGAGTAGTCGTTTAAAAAGCTGGTTTCTCCACCGGTGATGACGAGCATTTGCTGATAGGCCTGATTGGACTGAAACATGTTTCCAACGCCAAAACAGCCGATGACCAGTGCGAGCGCGTAGATACCACCCAGAGTTCTTCCGATCCGTGGCGAATTACGTTCTTTGAAATACCCATCGAGGTAATACATGGGCCCACCCGACACAGAGCCGTCTGCGTGAACTTGTCGATATTTCACGCCTAGGGTGCACTCGATTAGTTTTGTCGACATCGAGAGGAATCCTGCGACGAAAAGCCAGAAGGCCGCACCAGCGCCGCCCAAACTGATGGCCACAGCAACGCCACCAATATTGCCAACTCCGACAGTGCCTGAGATAGCCGTAGCTAACGCTCTGAAGTGACTGATTTCACCCTCGGCTGATGGGTCCTTGAAGTCACCTCGGACGTGACGAATTGCCAGCCAAAAACCTCTGATATTGATGAATCGAAGGTAAAGCGTAAAAAAGAGCGCACCAATGGCGAGCCAAGCCACAACCAGCGGCACCTGTTGACCAAAGACTGGGACCGAAAAAAAGACGAAGGCAGAGAGTGCGCTTGCCAGTGGTGCCATGAAAGCATCAATCGATGTGGCCAAAGTATCCATAGTGATTCCTTATTTTTTTGCTTGGCAACCCAGCGATTAGCTTCCGACTTCTCGTATTACAAAGCTTAGGAACAACGGTTTAACTGCGACTTCGAATTTCGCGTGCCGCGCCGAGTGCGATACCAACGCCAATCCACACGGCTTCATTGGTCAACACGTAGAGCACCACGCCAAAGACCAGGCCAATGCCAATCGACAGTCCCTGAGGGCGACTTGGTTTATTATTTTCCACGGTTATTCACTCACGTTTGGCAGTGGAATTGCCCTTTCCCAGAGGTGTCCAGCCTGAGGAAGTGGTAACTTGTAGTCAAGTCGCTGTCCCGAGCGCGCTCAGTAGAGGGGGTAAATGAGTTTTAAAGAGACCTGCATTCAGGTCATGGCCTGGCTTAACTTTGGACTGGCACTAGCGGGCTTAGCGAAGTTTTTGCCTATTGGTTCTCTGCTGGTGCTATCGGTCTGGAAACCGATCGACCCAGCGGCTTACGAATGGTCGATCGACTTAATTTCCGATACGCACTTAATCCTACTGGTGTGGTGTGTCGCGCTCGCCATTATCAAAGCAGTCAGCGGTCACATCATCGTCCTGCCTTGGCGCACGTTAAGATCTGGAGAATGACAGCTAACATAG
>Ga0163109_10001916_pt1 | contig 16363 bp, 29 predicted proteins | sample CRUFie1St13metaG_FD_108704 | JGI IMG/M metagenome (GOLD analysis project Ga0163109, IMG submission 108704) | Marine microbial communities from the Costa Rica Dome - CRUD Field 142mm St13 metaG | ecosystem: Environmental > Aquatic > Marine > Oceanic > Photic zone | place: Costa Rica: the Eastern... | reverse complement strand
GGGCTTGCTTCATCATCTTCTTACATTATTAGTTTGATTAAAGCATGTTCTATTTTCTTAAATAGGAAGATGTCTGATAACGACATTTGTAAGTTAGCATATGAACTGGAAATTTCTTTCAACCCTTACTGTGGGTATCAAGATCCATATGGTTGCGGTGTGGGAGGTTTTAAAAGGATTGAGTTTATGGACTCTGACAGTATTAGGTATGAGTTTCTTCCTGTTGATCTATTTGATTCTTATGATCTTCATCTTGTATTTACCGGTGTCACGCGAAACTCAAAAACAATCCTCAAAGATGTCAGTAAAAATATAGATAAGATCTCACCCCTGGTTTCCATAGTTGATAAGGCATATGATTATATTAAAAGCGGAGAGACCTTAAAGTTCATGGAAGAACTTAATTTCTCTTGGGAACAGAAGAAGGAGACAAGCAAAACTATTACAGAGAACTCAAAAATCCGTCAGATGGATAAAGATCTACAAGAAAATCCAAGTGTTATCTCACACAAACTGTGTGGGGCAGGTAATGGTGGATTCTTTTTAACGTTTTCTAAACGTGATAGTTTGACTGTCCCATATGATTCTGTTAAGATTGCAGTATCACCAGAAGGAGTTAGAGGTGAATCCATTTAATAGATATATCGAAACTCTGGAGACTGCTCACATAGAAGATGAGTTCGTCAAGTTTCAAAACCATTTTAATGTACACGAAAGAATCATTATCTTAGGTAATGGTGGCAGCAATTCTGTTGCTTCTCATATTTCACAGGATTATATGAAATTTCATCATAAGAAGGTCTCTATATTTTCAGACCCCTCTATGTTGACAATGCTTGCTAATGATTTTGGATATGAGAATACTTATGTTAAGTTTCTAGAGTATCATCTAGAACCACAAACACTTGTTATTTTAATGAGTTCAAGTGGTGAGTCGCCTAATATGATCAATTGTATGGAGTATTGTGAGAAATATGGAGTTGATTATGGTATTCTAACAGGATTTAATGAGCATAATAAAATGAGACGTGGTGCTCAATATGCAAAGTGGAACTTTCATGTTGCTAGTGAATCATATGGTGTGGTGGAATGTGTCCATCAGATTTTTCTTCATGGGGTTGTATGAGATATTGCTTTGACCTAGATGAAACCATCTGTAATACACCCAGTAATGCAGATGGTCATGGTCGTAGGTATGCGGAGTCAACACCTATTCCCTTTATGGTAGAGGCAGTGAATCGTCTTTACGATGAAGGGAATTATATTATTATTATGACTGCCAGGGGCAGGGGGTCTGGTGTTGATTGGACTGATGACACCAAGAGAATGCTATCTGAATGGGGTGTTAAATATAATGAGTTGGAACCAATGTTTCACAAACCCAACGCAGATATCTTCATTGATGACAAAGGAGTCAATGTAGAGGACTGGATCAAAACACAACCATTGAAAAAAGGTATTGTTGCGGGGGCATTTGATCTTATTCATCCTGGATATATTAGGATGTTTAAGTATGCCAAGGAGCATTGTAATCATCTTACAATTGCTCTTCATGAAAACCCTACACTGGCAAGACCATATAAATTAAAACCAGTCCAATCATTAGAGGACCGAAAGGAGATTCTACGATCCATTAAGTATGTGGATGATATCATTGTATATCAAGCAGAGGATACTTACTTAAGATATCTTGATAGTTATGATATTCGTTTCCTTGGAGATGACTATAGTGATGGTTCATACACAGGAAAAGAATTAGGAATACCTATCGTTTGGATTCCAAGAGACCATGGATACTCAACAACTAAACTTAAAAAAAGTATCGCAAATTCAGTTATTAGGAGCAACAGATTATGAGAGCATTGGTGACAGGAGGATCAGGTTTTATTGGTTCTCATCTTGTCGATGAATTGATTAAACAAGGACATGAAGTATGTGTTCTCGACAATAGAAGTGCTGATGCTGAACAGTTCTATGAGAATGAGAAAGCAGTATATGTCAAGCAAGACATCAGTGACTATCAAAGAACCCGTGTTTTTTATTCAAATATAGATGTAGTCTTTCACCTTGCTGCAGAATCAAGGATTGGACCTGCAATTGAAAATCCTATTGCTGCCGTTCAGAAAAACGTACAAGGAACCTGTACAGTGCTTCAGTGTGCCAGAGAGGGTGGAGTCAAGAAAGTAATCTACTCGTCCACTTCATCGGGATATGGGAACAATACATTTCCCAATATTGAGACACAACCAGATGACTGTTTAAATCCTTATTCAGTAACTAAAGTTGCTGGTGAGAAACTGTGCCAGATGTATACTGAACTATTCGGATTGAAGACTGTCACATTCAGATATTTTAATGTATATGGAGATAGGGCACCTAGAAGGGGGCAGTATGCTCCTGTGATTGGCATCTTTTATCGTCAGAAAGCAGCAGGTGAGTCACTCACTATTGTTGGTGACGGAGAACAGCGTAGAGACTTTGTTCATGTCTCTGATGTGGTTCGTGCTAATATCGCTGCTGCCACCATGGTAATAGATGACAAATCCTATGGAAAGGTTTATAATGTGGGTTCGGGTAAGAACTATTCGGTAAATGAAATTGCCGGATGGATATCCGACAAGCAAGAGTACATTGATCCTCGTAAAGGTGAAGTAAGAGTTAGTCTTGCTCACATTGGTAGAATCAAAAATACTTTTGGTTGGGAACCACAAGTTGATTTGGAAGAATGGGTAAAATCAAATGCTTAGAGAACTTCATGTCACATTATGGAGTTGGGTTGCCGAATTAGAGTATAGACTCTATCCTTGGAAAAGTTCTACTCCTCCTGCTTGGGCAGAGGAACAATATGGGGCAGACACTTCAGTTGTTTATGATGATCATAAATTTAATAATGATTCATTACATTATGATTGGTTGAAGGTGCACGATGATAAAATCGGTCGCCTTCAAGAAGAAATGATCTGGACACAAAACGAAATTCACAAATTAAAGAAACATGCTGGGATATAATTACCTAGGCAAACTAGGACAACTTGGTAATCAAATGTTTCAGTATGCCGCTTTGCGTGGCATTGCTGCTAATAAAGGATATGAATTCTGCATTCCAGATCATGATGAAATGGTCGTAGATGTCCTTGGCAATAAACTGAGGATTGAAATTGATAAACCATTTTACTTAAAGGGGTGTGAGTTCAGAGACACTGTTGGTGACCAGTATGTCCAAGAACCTGGGTTTGCTTTTTGTCAAGATTTATATGATTATTGTCCTGACGATGTGAGTCTTGTTGGATACTTTCAAAGCGAAAAGTATTTTGACAATATTGCTGATGAAATTCGTGAAGATTTTACGTTTAAGGATGAGATATTAGAACCCTGTAAAGATATGATTGCTGATGTAAATGCTCCAATCGCTCTTCATATCAGGAGAGGTGACTTTTTGAAGAATTCAGGTAATCATCATAACCTAGATATTGATTATTATCGAAGAGCACTTGGAAAGTTTCGTCGTGATAGAAACGTGGCAATTTTCTCCGATGATCCCCATTGGTGTAAGAAACAAGAGTTGTTTAATGATGATAGATTTTTAATTGCTACTGGCAATGGCAGTTATGTTGATCTATGCTTGATGTCACTCTGCTCTGACTTTATTATTGCTAACAGCACTTACAGTTGGTGGGGAGCATGGTTGGCAAATAAAGGACGAGTCATCGCACCTTCCCGATGGTTCGGACCTAACAATCAACATTTGGACACAAAAGACTTGTACCCCAAACACTGGGAGATTATCGATGGATAGAAACAAAGCAGCATACAAACTCAAAGGAATTGGTCCTATCTATTGTATCAATCTGGACGATCAACCAGATCGATGGAACTATATGGAGGAGCAGTTCAAGTATTGGGAGATCGACAACTACACTCGTATATCCGCGTATGACGGTCGAGAAGATGACCTAAGCCATATTATCAAAGGCAGATATCCTGATACAATGACTTCAAGCGAGATCGGTTGTACGACTTCTCATCTTAAAGCAATTAAACAGTTCTACGAAAGCGGAGAACCGTATGCTATTATGATGGAGGACGATTGCAATCTTGATCTCGTCCGCTTCTGGGACTTTACATGGAGGGACTTTTACTGTAAACTTCCTTATGATTGGGATGTCTGTCAGATTGCTATTATCTGCACAGGTGATATACAAATCAAGGTTCACAAACGATTCGTCAATGAATTCTCTACTGCTTGTTATCTAATCACTAGACATCATGCTAAAAAGATGCTTGATCTTCATGTTCGTGGGGACAAGTATAAACTAGATAATGGTGTCCGTCCCCGTCCTGTTGCTGATGACCTCCTTTATAATTCAGGCAACACCTATGCTCTTCCTTTACTTTTGTACAAGATTGAGTTAGGATCTTCAATCCATCCAGAACACATTGATGTTTTCCATAAAGGAAACTATGAAGCACAATTTAATTTCTGGTCACAGAAGGGTGCTCAAATGTCAATTGATGAACTGATGGATTATGACCCATATTTGGGTCGAGTTTCCGAATCTACGGCAACTCAATCACAGCAGGGTTGACACAATCAAACAACACTGCTAGTATAAATACTTAACCTTTTTTATATTGTTATAAAAAAGGCAATAAACGAGACATGTCGAGTCTTCTTTCATCTGCGGGTAAACACTCCGCAAGTAAACAAAAGGTATTAAAATGATCAAATCTGTATTCGCAGCAACCGCTGCTCTTTCCGTTTCCGCTGGCGCTGCTGTCGCTGGTCCCTACGTCAATGTAGAAACCAATGCAGGATGGACGGGATCCGAGTATAACGGTTCTGCTACCGATCTGCACTTGGGTTACGAAGGTGCTCTGGGTGAGCGTGGTTCGTACTACGTCCAGGGTGGTGCTACTCTGGTCAGTCCTGACGGCGGTGAAACCGACACCGTCCCTTCTGGTAAGGCAGGTCTTGGTTTCGCTGTAACTGACGCCCTCGGCGCTTATGGTGAAGTCTCCTTCGCGGGTTCTGGCGATGATGATATCGACCGTGGATATGGTGCCAAGATCGGTCTGAAGTACAACTTCTGATATTCATTCTAAACTTGTGGGGTCTTAATGACCCCCTTTTTTTATGAAAAGAATTCTTCAGTCACCTGTTACCCACTTCAATTTATTATTGGTGGGATTCCTCATCATAGTTGGTGTGATGCATAATCATGCTCACTACACTATGGAACTTGATGCTGATTCCTATGTCAGAGCATTTTGTAAAAAGAATCCTGACGAATGTCAAAGATTTTTAAATGAATAGTATAAAACACTACATAAGACCTCTTGACAGGGGTCTTTTTTTACTATATACTATGTAAAGAATTATTACAATAGGTAAATGACTGTAACAACGAATGAACTTGGTCAACAAAATTTGTTTGCCAGGGAACCTCAGATGTACATCTCACAGACTGACGCTGAGCGTTATGGTTACGAATCACACAATGAAAAGGCTGAGAAACTGAACGGTCGTGCTGCTATGCTTGGCATCATTGCTGGATTTATTTCTTATGCTGCCACTGGCAAGTTTTTCTTCGGAGTGATTTGATGATCGCTGGGATGTGGATCTTGACGACAGTTGTTTTTTTCTACCTTTTGAGGTATAGTATTAAACAATTACCTGAAACACACTGATGATCTTCAACGTTACCTTTCGCTCTACTGATGGTGACCAAACCATCAAAGTCGAGGATGATCAATACATCCTTGATGCCGCTGAAGAAGCAGGTATTGATATGAACTACTCCTGTCGTGCTGGTGCTTGTTCTTCTTGTGCTGGTAAGATTGTAAGTGGTACAGTTGATCAGTCCGACCAATCTTTCTTGGATGATGATCAAATTGATGCTGGATTCGTTCTTACCTGTGTCGCTTATCCTACCAGCGACTGTGTGATTGAAATTGATAAAGAAGAAGAACTTTATTAATGTCTAACATTGCTAAATTTCTGATTTATCAGGAGTATTTTTCTTTACTGTGTTCAATCCAGCACTTAAAAATGCAAAGAATCATATAGTTAGATACAATGACTATAAACCCCATGTCAATCCAACTATATACGAGGTAAAAGGACAGTTTAATATGCCTAACCCAGACGCTCTTTGGCAGGATATCCAGAAACTCGACGATTTGTATGAAGAGCTACTGTGGAATCCTGACGATGAGTTACAATTTAATATTGAATATCTAAAAGGTAACGGCAGGGTCGTTATCACAAACAAAACACAAATGGAGAATCTAAAATGAATGAAAACGCAGAACGCATTAACGGACTTGCAGCAATGCTTGGTATTGTAGCTGCACTAGGTGCATACGCACTAACTGGACAAATCATTCCAGGAATTTGGTGACTTATGATTTAATAACGCTACAGACACTAATATTCATCGTCACTCCATTCTTCTTAATGCTTGCATTAACTAGTAGAGAGGATGACGATGATAGTGGACCAAGTGGTGGTATAATGGAACCAATAATTTAAAGGAGCAAAACAATGACAGAAAACGCAGAACGCATCAATGGATGGGCAGCAATGCTCGGTATCATAGCAGCAATGGGGTCTTATGCTGCTACTGGTCAAATTATTCCCGGTCTATGGTGATCAATATGTTAATCATAGCAGCGTCTCTGATAGGAGGGTTTATGATTGCTGCCCTATTGACAGAGAATGCTGATGATGATGACAATGGACCTGATTCAGGTCTAGCACAACCAGTATATCAAGGGACCAATTAGGTCCCTTTTTTTCTAAATATTAGTGTGTTACTTCCTCTATATGTCAGACATCAATCTGAAGAAAGAGGATGCTAAAAAGAACAAATTTGAATGGGCAGATGAGGGGGTAGCTACCCTGGTGAGAGTCATCATTCTTGGTTGGTCAGCAGCGATTCTAACCTTGAATTATGTAACTGTTCCAGGCATCCCACAAAAGAATATCGATCCTACCTTCATCGCTAGTGTTTTTACTGGGACTTTAGCCACATTCGGAGTTGTTCCAGCTAAAAAGAAAGAAGAAAAGAAAAATGATGAAACCAAAACAATATGATTTAATAGATCATGTTGTGAATAGATAGTGTGGTTGCGTAAACATAATGAAGTACTTTTTCGCACTTCTTTCTACGCTGTTTTTTGCTGCTCCAATATGGGCAGTAGACGTGCAGATGGGTTCAAACGGAAATCTTGTGTTTGATCCTGCCGAAGTTACTATCACCGCAGGAGAATCGGTTCATTTCGTTAACAACATGCTTCCACCACATAATGTTATTGTTGAGGGTCGTCCGGACTTAGGTCACGAATCCCTAGCAATGTTACCAGGTGAAGAGTTTGATATTGCATTTAATAATGCAGGTGACTATACTTACTGGTGTGCCCCCCATAAGGGTGCAGGTATGATTGGAAGTGTGCATGTGAAGTAATGAAAAAATTCAACACTGCTGTTTTAGACATCACTGTTGCTATACTTGACTTTCTTTATCAAGGAAGAGATTATCCACGTTTCTGGGTGCTTGAGGAGATTGCTCGAGCACCCTATTTTGCTTTCTTAAGTGTATTGCATTTTCGCGAAAGTATGGGACTTCGGGGGCCAGAGCATCTATATTTGATGAAACAACACTTTGAGCAGTCAATTAATGAAACAGAGCATCTTGAATATATGGAAAGTATGGGTGGTAACACTTATTTTATCGACCGCTTTGTCGCCAAACACCTCGTACTTATCTATTATTGGGTCAATGTGATATATTATTGGGTAGATCCCGTGTCTGCTTATCACTTATCTTATGAAGTAGAAGTTCATGCAGCTAGTACATATGCTAAACACTTAGCATCGAATGGTCATGACGATAAAATCCTTGAGATCTTAAATGATGAATTAACACATAGTCATGAGTTATTAAAAGCAATGGAGATTATTAAATGAAAGTAGGACTAATCGGACTCGGTCGTATGGGAGAAGGAATGTCCCGTCGTTTAATTTCGGCAGGACATGAAGTTCATGGATATCGCAACAATTATAAAAAAGCAGAAGAACAATTTGAGAAAGGTTATATCAGTGGATGTGCCACCACTTTGGAAAATCTTGTTCAAATAGTTCATTCAAATAAAACCACTGGCAAAACCCCAGGTGTCTTCATGATGGTAGTGCCAGCAGAAACTGTAGAGGATACACTTAATGAGTTACTACAGTTTTGTATGGAGGGAGATATTATTATTGATCATGGCAATAGTAACTTTAAGGATTCTCGAAGGAGAGCAGAAAGGCTTGCTAAACTTGGTATCCAATATCTTGACTGTGGGACTAGCGGTGGTGTTTACGGTTTGGATCGCGGATACTGTCTTATGGTTGGTGGGGCAGATATTGCAGTATCCGTTTGTCGTCCACTTTTTGACGCACTGGCACCAGGCATCGATGCTGCCCCCAGAACCGATGACAAAAGTTGGGTATCACCTGCTGAGCAAGGATGGTTACGCTGTGGGGGACCTGGTGCAGGTCATTTTGTAAAAATGGTTCACAATGGTATCGAATATGGAATCATGCAAGCCTACGCCGAAGGCTTTAATATCCTGCATGAAGCTAATGCTGGAGCAGCATACGTTGCTGCAGGTGATGCTGAAATTGCTCCAATGGATGACCCAGAAAATTATCAATATGATATTGACGTTGCTGAAGTTTCTGAGTTATGGCGTCGTGGGTCTGTTGTTGGGTCTTGGTTGCTCGATCTTACCGCTGATGTTCTACGGGGCGATAGAGAGCTTAGCAAGTTCGATGGGGGAGTATCAGACAGTGGTGAGGGTCGTTGGACTGTTCACGCTGCTGTGGATCTTGGTGTACCCGCTCCTGTTATTAGCAGTGCGTTATACTCAAGATTTGAGTCAAGACGACTTGGAAAGTTCGCAAACAAAATTTTGAATGGTATGAGAGCAATGTTTGGTGGTCATGATGTTCGATAAAAAAACAAAATATATGGTTTGTAATAAATGTGGGGGTAAGGGATGCCCCTATTGTCCTTTGCCTAAAAATAGATGATTTTTGCAGATGTACTTAAATGGTTGGCCATCCCGTTTGTATTATCCACTATATATTTCGGGATACGAAAAGGTGAAAATATCTACTATGACTCAGACAAATACGATGGAAATGGAACCGCGCACTAAAGGAATTGTTATCTTCGGTGCTACTGGAGATTTATGTAAAAGAAAACTTATTCCTGCACTTCATAAACTTTGGGAGAAAGATCTTCTTCCAAAGGATTTCGTAATAACAGGTGCTTCTAGGAGAGATCCTGGTGTTGATAAGTGGGTGCAGTCTTTAGGAGATTATCCAGATGAGTTCAATCGTCATCTTAATTATATTTCATGTGATCTAAATGATCCAGAAAGTTTATATCATCTTCCACAAAAAGATGATATGACATATTTCTTATCTGTTCCACCAGAGAGGTACGAAAATGCCATCACCAGTCTTAAAGGATCGGAACTCCTCGACGATCCAGAAACATCCCGTGTTATTATTGAAAAACCCTTTGGGTACAATCTTCAATCTGCTAATCATCTATCAGGAATTATTGCTAGACATTTACGCGAGAAACAAGTCTATCGTATTGATCATTATCTTGGCAAAGATACTGTTAATAACATCCTTGCCACCCGTTTTGGCAATATTCTACTGGAACCACTTTGGAACAGGGAGTATATAGAAGAAGTTCAAATCTTTGCCACTGAAACTATTGGATGTGAAGGTAGATCGCAATATTATGAAGGTGCAGGTGTTGTTAGAGATATGCTACAGAATCATATGTTACAGATTCTTGCACTAATCGCCATGGAATCTCCATGTAGAATGGATGCAAAAGAGATTAGAAGAGAAAAAGTAAAAGTTTTATCCGCTACACATTTAGGGGATGATATGATCCTTGGACAATACGACACTTACAAATTTGAAGAGGGTGTTGATCCTGGCAGTAATACCCCTACCTTCGTTGCTGGTTCTTTTTATGTCGATAACTGGCGTTGGAAAGGAGTTCCTTTTCGTTTTATGACGGGCAAAAAGATGCCTTATCAATGTGTTGAAGTTGTTGTCAAACTCAAAGCACCGCCACTCAGTTTATTTGAGGGTGAAATAAATGATCGAATTGTAATTAGACTCCAACCACATGCTCATCTTGATATTCGCATTGATGTTAAGTCTCCTGGACTTGGTGATTCTGTTGAACCAGCTACGTTAACACATCGTTATCCTGACTGGTTGGGTGTAGATGGTTATGAAAAACTTCTTCATGATGCAATTGAAGGTGATCAATCGCACTTTGTTCATTCTGAAGAAGTAATAGAATCTTGGAGAATTGTTGATGATCTTCTTTGTACTGGTGAGAAATGTCCAGTAAGAACCACTCCTTATCTTTACCGTGAAGGTTTATGGGGACCAATGCATAAGATAGAACAAATCACTAAATGGGATTATCCAGCATGAGTTTAGATAAACGTAAGGATTCTTTAAATTCAAAAGAAGTAGAGGAACAAAGAAATTTACATAAACAACTTCGAGAACGTATCAAACAACTTCGTATGACGGAGTATATTGATGACGATGAAGAACCTGATGTTTTTATAGGTGAGGGGATATAATGGAAAAAGGCACTAAATTTGAACATAATTTTGAATATCAGTGGGGTGGTGTAGATACACCTTTTACTAAAATGAAAAGGTGGGCAAAGAAACAAAACCAAATTGTTCAACACATTGCTTTAGGTGTTATAGAATGGTTATGGCAAAAGTGGGTTGATGGTAAAGTGGATATGGAAATGGCATCTGTGGATAAACAAGTAGAGGAAATTAAAAAACAATGGGATAAAGATTTACCTGATCCTTGGATTGTAGAGTCCACACAATCAGAGATTGAAGGACTAGATAATATAAGTATATCCTTTAGACCAGGTGAATCTAATTCTGAGACCGCTACAGAACCCTAATGATCCTGTGTGGAGTGTAATCATATTGATCGCACTTCTTCTTATTGGTGTTGCGTGGATAGTGAAATATATACTAAGTATTGATGATAGAGAATCCCATGGGTGCAATGAAACCACCGAGCAGAAAGAGCTGCTACAACTTCCGAGTGACGGAGATCAACAAAGTCCTTGATGGAGATACTATCGATGTCACGATTGATCTGGGATTTGATCTTTTTAAAAAAGAAAGAGTTAGAATTGCTGGTGTAGATACACCTGAGAAACGCACACGCGACCTTGAAGAAAAGGCACTTGGACTAGATGCTACCAACTGGATGAAAGAAAAACTAGAGGGTGCAATTGCAGGAGATGATGAACTCACTATTAGGACCGAACTAGTTGGTGGTATGGGTAAGTATGGTCGCCTTCTTGGTTGGTTGTATATTGGAGATGCAGAACTGTCATTAAACGAGCAGATGATTACAGAAGGATATGCTTGGGAATATGATGGCGGCACAAAAAAGAAAGACTTCGATGAGTTGAGAGAAATTAGAAGACAACATGGAACACTTATCTAGTGTTGAATGAAAAAAACTTATAGATAGAGGAGGAATATAGCTTTATAGGAACTGTTATGCAGAAAATTTTCAATGGTCTTGCTTTATTCTCTGGTATTGTTTCTCTTAGTATTGTTGGCGGTGGGGCATATCTTTACCTTAATGCTGGCACTCTTATTGAGGGTGTTAAAGAGAAAGCTGTAGAGGAAATAACAGATGCAATTCCTGAAATGATTAGTGCTCTAATGCCAGAGATGCCTGAGATTCCTGAATTGCCTGCTGCTACTGGTGGAGTTGTGACACCACTACCACAGGCAACAGGCGGAGTAGTAGGTTTCTGATATGAATAAGTATCTTAAAGTTGCTACAATTTCACTTGGTGCTATCGTCGGTGTCGCTCACATCGGTGTGTTAGGGCACTTGATTAGACATGACCCTCTAGAAGTGTCGGGTCCACAACCACCTGTTATTAATATTCCACGCGGTCAATATTCATCTTATAAAATTAAAGCAGGTAAGGATGGTTATGAGATTGAATTTCGTGCAGATGATCCAAAAATTCTAGAGTCAACTAAATCACTTGATCTTGACAAAGAAAAAAATGGATGGTTTGGTGGTGGCAGAGAACAACGCATAGAGTATCGTAGTGACCAGTACACCAGAGATGGAACTAAAAATCTAGGAGGTGCGACTAATGCTGAGGGAAAGTCTGTAAGAGAATCAGAGTGTTTGATCGCGGACGCTGGAGCACGATCACAAGGTGCAATGGCAGGGACTAGTATCGCCACAGGTATTGGTGTTCCTTTTGTTATGAACATTCCATACATAGGATGGTTAGCTTCTGGTTGGGTATCACTATTAGGTGGTCAAATTGGCGAAACGATTGGTTCAGAAGTAGGTAGTGTGTTTAATGATTGCTAATGGAAATTGAAGATATTGGTCTTAAAAACATTCAAATCAGAGATATTGATATTCCTCCGATTGATGTTAGAGTTCCAACTTTATTATCTACCCCTACCTATGTGCCAATAGTGGTTGATATCGGGTTGCCTATAGTTAATGTACCTGGATGTGTAGAGGCACATGAATCAAACAATCCTAGAAATGATGAATTGACAAGTGATGACCCCAAGGGTACGATTACATTCTGTGATGCTGGTGTTCCAAATTATAATCCCATTCAATATGAACCTGAGCAGATGATTATTACTCGTCCACCACCAGTGGATACGAGAATGAATAAAAAGAAACCTAAAGCAGAAACAGAAGGGTTACCTATACCACCAACACCGGAAATACCAATAACTAATAGTGCCCAAATAAAATGTCCAACTCAAGAGCAGTTATCTAAGGAACCTGTAGGTTTTTTATTTGATAGTGGTAGAAAAGAAGTTATTGGATATAGATTAGAGGGAACACGATGCATTCGTGAGGTGCGCGACGTACCCATCGTTGAACAGGCAATAAATGGATTACCCCCGACTAGTGTTGTAATCACTACCGGGGGTATCGCTGTGGTTGCTACCACGTCAGCACTTCTGGCGAAACCATTTGCTGATATTTTGTTAAAGGTTATTAAACCTACTATCAAGAAGGTATTAAAGAAAGTTGCTACTATTCGGGGTAAAAAACTAAAGGTTGAGTCCGTAGCGGAGCGCCGAGCAGAGCAGCGTCTGAGGAATAACGCGATTCAAAAGTTGAAGTCTGTGATGGCAAAGAGTCAGAAGAAGAAGAAGAAGTAGAAGGAATATGATGCTGGTGTTGTTTGACGTGAGTTACATTTTGAACTACGACATCAGCACACACTTTATAATAAGGACTCCTGGGGTGAAACATGATTCCTTTTTTGATCAGTTCACCACAGTTTTTAAGTCTTGCAATCTCAAAGTCTAATCTCTTGTTAGCAACCAATTGAGTGTTCAGTTCAATTTGAGTTCGTGCTGCTTTCTTACATAAATTTTGCAGATTCTTATCTATTGGTGTACTCCATGTCATAGAGAAACCAACACCTAGACTGTAGTTATCTTTCTGACCTGTTCTAGTTTTCTTATGGAAAAGAATATCTCCTGGATTATCAATCAATCCATCTTCATTTAGATCACTAATATCATATACAGGATCCATATAAAATGGTTCATATGGTTTTGCTGCTGATGCAGTTCCTGTTATATATGGGGTAAAATTACGAGTTGGTCCTTGACATTGTATACCACCTCCATAAGTATTAGTGATGTAGGGACCTTGAAGGACTTGGATGGCTTGATTTGTGACGCTACCACTAGAATTAGCAACAGGAGAAGCAGTAGCGGAGACGCCGCCAACAGTTTCTGCCAAAGATTGAGATGGGAATAGTCCACTAAGGATTATTGCAAGAATGTACTTGTAACTTTTTTTGTCTACAAATAGTTTTGGTAAAGACATAATGTTATCACAATAAGAAAATTGGTATGCTTTATAAGGCACTAAAATCATTGACTAAAAATTGAGGTCGTATCTGTTATGCTTGTAACGTCCGTTGTTCTGTTTATGATTGTATGGTTGCTTAAACCTGGGCCCTTGTAAGTTTCTGTAAACTGAAACGCTTCCCCTGGAACCGTTTGTGTAAATTGAGGTTTAGATGTCACTCCTGTCCATGATGATGTAACTCCATCGATAGTTACATTAGTTGCCCCAGTTTCAGGGGACAAGTTTCCATTTACTGTGATACCTGAACCCGTTGCTGAGTATTGATATCCAGTGTTATAGTCCATTGAGTTAATGGTCTCTGTAATCTTTTGCGTGGTCTCAGTGTGGCTAGTCATAGATCCCTGAGTGAAGTTTGGCACAACTGGCACGGGATATGCGGGTTGTACCAAACTATGAATGACACCAAGAACCAACCCGAGTTTGATTGCTTCTTGTAATCTATTCATCAGTCAATCACCGTAATTTCTGAAACAAATTGTCCTGTCGCAGATGAACCTGCTCCACCAGCCGTTAGTGCCATTGTATGTGCATTATCTATAGTGCCTGCCAGGTTTCCAGCTGAACCAGATGAATAAGAGGTCAGGTTACTGTATGGTGTAATTTCTCCTGTGGTAGGAGCAGTGGTGACAATCGCATCACCTTGTGTATATGATTGACTGTAGGAATAGGCATCGCCAGATGTTGCCTGTGTTGCTGTTACATTGCCATCAAAGGCACCAACACCAGAACTAACGGTCAAACTACCAACGTTAAGATCAGCAGTGCCACTTCCACCAACGTCAGTTACGACACCAATTCCAGAAGTGGAATAATTACTACCAATCCTAACGGCAGTAGATCTAGCAGCATCAACAGTAAGTTGAACACTAGAAGAGTGTTTAGTAACAAGTCCGCCAGCATGAGATGCACTTGCGGTCATCAATAACATTCCAAAAGCGATTAATGCTTTCATTGGAGGATAAAAAGTGACACGATTCTATTTAGAGATCTTACATTCTTTTTAAAAAGTCTGAATAAGATCCAGATATATCTAAAAATGTTTATATATGCTAACGAAATATATTAAGAACTACTTAAAAGTGTAAATAGTAAAAACCGCTATCCCCACTATGAATAGGAAAGAGTGTGAGAAATGCGGAGCAGTCTGGCTTGACGGTCAGCATTATTGGCATACTGGTGCAAAGGGAGACAACAAATCATTGTCTAACCTTGTTTGTGGTATCGCACAATCTCCTCTATGTATGAATCCGGAACATAAAAAGGGTCACATATACGGTGAAGCAGATACCTGGGAGAAAAGAAAAGCATTTATCGATAGACACATATCATCAGAGTAATAATATTATGCCAAGAGGAAGACTGACTAAGATTGAGATTGAACCAAAGATATACAATCTTTTTTATCAATTGGATAAAGAAAAAGGAGAGAAGGGACTTACTTATAAGTACCTTCACAAAGTTTTAGACATTATTGAGGAGTATAGAAATTAATAAGTAATGAATTATTTTTCTTGATAATATTTGACATATCATCAAAGTATGATTAAGATAGATTTGTTTGGTTTGAATAAAACTTAAATAAATAACTAAAAACGATAGTGAGATGAATAGATACTCCAGAGTTTTTCATCATATCTCTCTTGATGATGTGAAAAGAAATAAAATAAAGTCAGATGAAAAACAAAAAGATTTTTATAAAAGTATTAAAGAGGCAAGAAATTTTCTTAGAGATATAAACAGTCCTTACTACTCTAACTGGAGAAGCAATCCCATTGAAGAGGGAATGAATACTGGTAATACTTTTCAGACAACATTTCCAGGAACAGGCGAAAGTAATTTAGAAAATATTGATGCAAATAACGCAAACGCTTATACTGCTGCTGGTGGACAGGATGCTTTGAGTGGAACGTCTATCAAAGCAAGTGGAAGTGGTGAAGGATCAGATGGTGGATTTAATTTAGGTCAAAGTTATCTTGCGTTTGATGGAGACTCTAGCTCTAGACACGCTATTTTAGATCCAATTGATTCTTCTAAATTTGATACCTTGGTTATCAATGCTATTGTAGGTGATGATAGTAATGGTGGAGAGGATCCTGACGCGGCAGGAGAGGAGTTAAGATTATATTACTTAGAACCTGATGGATCATCCTTTAAGTCTATCTCTGTAAATCCTGTTGGTGATCAGATCTTACCTGCCAACGCTGATGTTTTAATTGATCTAGGTGCTGGTACTGGATCTCTACAACAGTTTTCTATTAATCTTCCTTCTTATGCAAGAGGAGTAGGATTTACTTACATGCTTTACCAATTAGACAATAGTGGAGAGGGATTTGATCACTATGG
>Ga0163109_10001914_pt1 | contig 16377 bp, 20 predicted proteins | sample CRUFie1St13metaG_FD_108704 | JGI IMG/M metagenome (GOLD analysis project Ga0163109, IMG submission 108704) | Marine microbial communities from the Costa Rica Dome - CRUD Field 142mm St13 metaG | ecosystem: Environmental > Aquatic > Marine > Oceanic > Photic zone | place: Costa Rica: the Eastern... | reverse complement strand
TATGCCTAGGAAATCCGGAGGTCTCACCAAGTGGTTTAAAGAAGATTGGCGAGATGTTAAGACCGGAAAGAAGTGTGGGCGTTCAGGAAAGAAAGATAAAGGAAGACCTTATCCTGCGTGTAGACCTAAAAAGGTAGCGAGTAAAATAAGTAAAGGTGAAGCAAGAAAGAAGACAGGGCCAGGCAGAGTTAATTGGTCTGTTACGTCTTCTGGTAAAAGGAGAAAGAAAAAGTAATGGCTTACTTAATGAGTAATATTCCCCATTTTAAAGTATGGGTAAGGAGAGAATTTACTTGTAATCACATGGAGTACCAAGGCGAGTATCTTCATGGATTAGCAATAGCAGTTAATACTGTACCCGATAGGTGCTTAAGTTTTCAAATTGTTTTTACAGGATGTGAAAGTGATATAGATGATACACCTAATGTACATGGTGGTGCTATGTGGGCACGAATGCCTATAACAGCGTTAATAGCTGATGAAGCATTTTTGTCTATGGATACAATGCCTAAGCTTATGGAGACACACTTATGTCAACCTTGGGATTGTAGTAGTCATCATCACAGTATAATAAGAATGGAAAGAGTTAGTTCAAGTCCTTGGTTGTGTAAAATAGATAATAATTTTCACAAGGGACAATATTTATTTACCGTAGACTATACGGAAAGTGATATAGCTGATGACCCGGCTCAACACAAACAGAGTCATGTTATTAAGCTATTAGATGCGGAAGAGTGGACGGGTAATATCGTTGCTCTTCCCAATAATAGAGTAAGGGCAACCAGCCCCGCCCTCTGGGAAACCGGTGAGGGGGCGCCGGATTTTCGGCCAAGTCAATACGAACACGCAGCAGAGATTCATAATAGTTACTTAGATCCTGCTGTTACTTTTAACAATCTTTATAAGGAATAACTATCATGATGGGAAAGAAAAAAGGTATGGCCAGAATGGCTGGTTATAAAAAAGGTACTATGAGCGCTGGTAAGAAAGCTCAACAAGCTAAAATGAAAGCTGGACAAAAGCTTAAGCGCGGTACTAAGAAAGTAATGAAGAAAAAGTAATGGCTGAAAGAAAGAAAAAGTCCAGAGGCACTATGAAAGGCCAAACTGTTAAAGGCGGTTTTAAAAGGTCTGTTAAAGCTGGTGCTGGAATGACCGCTAAGGGAGTCGCTAAGTATAGGCGAGATAATCCCGGTTCTAAACTTAAAACAGCTGTAACTGGCAAAGTAGCACCTGGGAGTAAAGCCGCTAAAAGGCGTAAAAGTTTTTGCGCAAGATCCAGAGGCTGGACAGGTGAAAGAGGAAAAGCAGCAAGGAGAAGGTGGAAATGTTAAAAGATAATATACCGTGTGTGTACTGCCCTACTCCTGAGTTGTGTATGAGATTAGGAAAATGCCCTAAGGAGTAACTTATGGATAATCGTAGAAAGCTGGAGCTTCTGAGAGAGAAAGCTCGTCGAGATAAATTAAAGTTACACAAAGGAGATTTTGAAGCTTTTGCCAGAGACGAAATTAAAATTATTACGAAGGACCCCTCAAAGGGTTTTATTCCTTTTGATTTCAATGGTCCTCAAAAAATTATTAATAAAGCACTGGAAGAGCAAAGAGCGAAGACCGGTAAGGTGCGTGCAATAATTTTAAAAGCACGACAACAAGGTATTTCTACGTATTGTGCAGCGAGAGTATTCTGGAAGACTTTCTTTGTGCCTAATACGAGATCAGTAGTAATGGCGCACGATAGTGCTACATCTGATGCGCTCTTTGATATGAGTAAAAATATTATTGAACGAATGAATGAAGATACTAAGCCGGAAACTCATCGTTCTAACGCGAAGGAGATTAAGTTTGCCCACAACGACTCAGGTTACAGACTGTATACAGCAGGTGCTAAAGAAGCTGGACGGGGAACTACACCAACTATCGCGCACTTGTCGGAAATCGCCTTTTGGAATTTCGATAAGGAGATTCTTGCGGGATTGTTCCAGGGAATTTCACAAGCAAAAGACACGGAAGTAATATTAGAATCAACAGCTAATGGAGCTAGCGGTGAATTTTATAGGTTATTTAAAGACGCTGAGGAAGGCATTAATGAGTATATACCCATATTTATTCCTTGGTTTGCGACGGAAGAATATCGTCGAGATGTATATGAAGGTTTTGAACTCACCCCGGACGAGGAGGAGTACAAAAAAGAATACGATCTCACCGATGAGCAAATCCTTTGGCGTAGGCTTAAAATTGCGGAATCGGGCGAAGACAAGTTTAAACAAGAATATCCTGCAACCTCTGAAGAAGCGTTTCTCGTCACCGGTTCCTCAGTATTTAGCCAAGAAAAAGTCGGACTCTTAAAACCAGAAAAACCTGAGAGTATCAGAGTCTTTAACGACATGATGGGGACATTTGACGAAAGTAAAAAAGGGCCTTTACAAATATGGGAGAGTCCAAAGTTTGATGAAGTGTTTCTTATTGGTGCAGACGTATCACTAGGAGTAGGCCAAGACTATAGCGCAGCTGTTGTGCTAGATGTGGAGGGTAATGTTTGTGCAACGTATAGAGACAACAGTGTTGATCCTTCTAATTTCGGGGACGCTCTTTTCTATCTTGGGCGGTATTTTAACAATGCTTTACTTGCGGTGGAAAGTAACTCAATGGGAGTCGCGACGATTACAAGACTCCAACAAATGGGATACGTAAATCTTTATTATCAGACTAAACGTGTAATTACAATGACTGATGAAGAAGGTAGTCGTCCTGGCTTTAGAATGACAACAAGTACTAAACCAATGGTAATAGGTTATTTAAAGAGAGCTATCGATGAAGAAGATATATGGATTCCTTCTAAAGAAATTATTGGAGAACTTAAAACGTATGTTGCGAATGATAAAGGACAAACTGAGGCTTTACCCGGAAATCATGACGATCTTATCATGGCCTTGGCGATAGCCTGGGAAGTAAGAAGAACTCATGCAGATAAGTTAACTAATACAAGAGTTAACTGGCGCAATATAAATTTTACAAATGATAGAGAAGATGAGGTTTGGTTATGAGCGATATGAAGAAAAACCTTGAAGCTGCAAGAATAAAGTTATCTCAACACCCTGGTGGTGATAATCTTAAAATGATTGAATCATCAGAACAAGCAAAGGAAATGCAGCTTAAAAGTGCTAAGGCCAGAGTAGAAAATAGGCAAGCACGAGAAGAGGCAGAAAGAATACTTAAGGCATTTAAACAACGTGGTAAAGATTTAGAATCACTTAACCTCACAGGATTAGAGGTAATGAAACTAATTATGGGAGATGCTATTGTTAAAGGAGATACAAGAACTGCGGCTGCCCTTGCGGCGCAAGTTGCAGAATATGAAACACCAAAGTTATCACGTCAAGAAGTGCATTCAACGGTACAGGATGTTACTGAATTGTCGGATAAGGAGCTTCAAGAATTATTGGAGCTAGAAACTAGAGACAAAACAGCAAAAGGAGTACACTAGTGATTTGGAAAGCCCCTAAAGGTGTTAAACATAAAAATGGTAAAGTATGGGATCCTACTACTAATCGTACAAAGGTTCTTAGAGAAAATGCAGATACAGTAGAAAAGACTCGAGCTAAAAACGAAAAAGACGGTAGATGGTCTGTTACTGGAAAGAATCCGATTATTCAGCGTTTTGAATAATCCCCGAGGTACGCCCGCAACGATCTTTTCTCCTTTCTTAGTTGCAAGGGGTTTTCGGTGTCCCCGAGGCGGCTACGCCGAACTTATATAATGATGTCCAGAGAGACTCAATAGTTAGGAAATAAAATGAAAATAGATGGTTATAAAGAAGCTGTTACTGACGATCAGCTTATTAACTTGATTGAAACAGGAATTACTAACTCTACTGGTTCTTGGCTTAATTCAAGTGAAATGTCAGAAGAAAGACAGAAATCGACCTACGAATATGCTGGATTACCGCGTTATCATTTACATCCTAATGGTGTATCTTCTATTGTTGCAACAGATACTACAGAAACTGTTGAAGCTTATTTAGCTTTAATATCAGAGCTAATGTTTAATAATAATAAAATAGCAAGATTTTTACCTTATTCAGGCAAACCGGAAGATATTAAAAATGCAGAAATGGCATCTGATATTACTAATTATTGTATCTTTAAAAAGAATAAAGGCTGGGAAATACTTAATACATGGGTCAAAAGTGCTTTACTATATAAAAATGCCATATTACGTTGGGATTATATTGAAGATAAAGTACATGAATTTGAAGAGTATGAAAAAATATCTGAAATAGCTTTAGATGCTAAGCTTGCAGATCCCGCTATAGAGTTAGTTGGTGATATAGAATTAGATACTGACGGTAATTATTTAAATGTAAGACTTAAAAGAACTATAGATAATTCAAGAGTTAAACTTGAAAATATTCCCCCTGAAAATTTTCTTATAAGTAGAGAAGCTGCTACATTAGAAGATGCTGCTTTCATTGGAATTAATATAGAAATGACTCGTTCAGAGATTAGGCAAGAATGGGCTGAATGGGCAAACACAATAGATGATTGGGATGAATTATATGCTGATAGTTCTTTAAACGATAAAATTTATAGACCTGAAGAATCATCAAGAAAAGAAATTACAGGTCAAGCTTATTACTCAGGTGATTACGAAAATAACTTAGAAGCTAATCAACCTGTTACAGTAATAGAATGTTGGATTAAAGTAGATCGAGATGGTGACGGTATTGCTGAACTTAAGCATATTATTACTGCAGGTCAACATATATTATTTGAAGAAGACGTTAAAGAAATACCTCTATGCTCAATTTGCCCTTATGAAATACCATACGAATTCTATGGGTTATCTGTTGCGGATATGACGCGAAGTTCCACTCTTGCCTCAACGGCTATATTAAGAGGATTTGTAGAAAACACTTATCTTACTAATTATAGCCCTAAGCTCGCGGATCCTAATGTTGTAGATTTTAGTGCTCTACAAAATATGAAACCAAAGGATCTCATACCGACTAATGGAAATCCTACGGCTGCAGTATCAGCACTTCCTCCAGAACAAATATCGACTGGTACTGTACCGATCCTGGAGTACCTACAGCGCCATAAAGAACAAGCAACAGGTATGTCAAAAGCAGCACAAGGTCTCCAGGATGAATTGTTTGTGTCTGGTAATTCAGAAATAAAACTTAAACAAGTAATGAATGCTTCGCAAAAGCGTGTACAACATATTTGTAGGCGTTTTGCTGAGACAGGTTTTAAACGCTTGTGTGAAGGTGTTTATAATACTATGATTAGTCATATGGATAATATGTCAATTACTAATCCTAAATATGGTGTATTAGATGTTGATATAAGAAAATTACCTAAAATGATGTCTTTAGAAGTGGATGTTGAATTAGGTGAAAATGCTAATTCTAATAAAAGAGACAAGCTACAATTACTTGCAAAAGAATTAATACCATTATTAAATCAGGCAGGCGCAGGTGCTTTATTAAGACCAGATGCTTATGCGGTAATAGCAAATCAAATGTTAACTTCTCTTGATCTTGAACCAGGAGATTACCTTAAAGATTATACTACACCTGAATTTCAAGAAATTACAAAGAAAGTAATGGAAGAAAAGAAGAAAGAAAAAGAACAAGCAAAAGCTATGGCCGAAGCTAAAATGAAAAGTGAAATTGATCAAGCTAATGCAAATGTTCGTTATACTAATACACAATCTAATAATGCTTATCAAGATAATGCGAGACAACTTGCAATAGCAATTGATACTCATTTTCAAAAGTGGGCAGAACTGTCTATGAAAGCAGAAAAAGAAGGGACTAAACCTTCTGAAAGACCTCCTTTTGGCGATATTGTAGCATTATCTAAACAAGTACTAGATGAATTAGAAGTTAATATTCAAGATAAAAATCCTCTAAATATTACTGGTCAAAAAACAACACCTGAAAATGCCGGGATAGTTCAACAATCTATTAATCCAAACAGAGAAAATATTAATAAACCAGCACCAGTAATTCAACCACCAAATAAACCGGTAAATAGCGGAGTATAATAATGAATAAATATAGAGAAAATGCCGAGAAGAGGCTGACACAAAAAATACATCCCGATAGACAAGCGCAATTAGCTTTGCAAAATGCTAAGTTTTCTGCACAACATCGAGAAGAATTTTTTACAGATGCCTATGGCGAAATACTTGTAGACTTATTTATACAGTGGCTTAACACAGAGCCTCATGAAAATAAGTCTCGAGATCATTTGTATCATTGTGCAATGGCACTTGGTTCTGTAAAAGAAAAGATGTTACAAATGGAAACTTATGGAAGTAATTTGCAAGCTATGAAGGAGAATATGAATGGCGCTAATTGAAGAAGGTAATCACGAAGCAATAATTAAAAATATAGATTCGGCTTTGAGTACTACACTTAATGTGGAAGGAGCAGGGCCGCAAGGAGTTTTTAGATTAAGGTCAATGGCTAGTGAAATAGCCTCCTTAATTAAAATAAGAGAATTTGTAGAAGGCGATATGCCTACTATAAAGATGCCCTCTATGAAAAAGGAGGGTAAATAATGGCTGAACAACAAACCTCTACCCAATCGGATGACGTGAGTGTTCCTAGCGGTAACGAAGACGCACAACTCAGTGACATTATCAGGAATTCACCTCTGGCTCAACAAGCTGGAATTGTACCTACCCCTGAAGAATCTCTACCTGAGGCTGAAGCGAACCCAGCGGAAGAAGAAGAGGCACCTCAAGACCTGGCCTCTGAAGAAGAAGCTGCAACAAATGAAGTAGATGAAACTGTAGAAGAAGCTGTATCAGAAGAAACTACTGAAGAAACTAAAAGCAGAGATGATGAGTCTACCGAAGCTGACAGTTATACTTTAGAAGATTTAGACGATATAATGGTAACTCATAAGATAAACGGCGAGGAAGTTACTCAAAAGTTATCTGAATGGATTGCTTCTTCAGCAACCAAACAGTCTTTATCAAAACAAGGTCGAGAAATAGGCGAGCTAAAGAAAGCAGTAGAAGAAGAAAAACAGAAGAAATTAGCTGAGCTTGATCAAATTGGAAATATGCTACAACAATCTTTAATGGGAGAAGAAAATAAAGCACAAGAAGCTTATCATAATCTCTCAGAAAAAATTGCTAAAGCAGAAGAAGCTGATGACACTTACGAAATTGGTGAACTTAGTAAACAACGTAGTAAACAACAAAAAGCTTATTGGGAAGCTAGAAATAAACGTGAAAACTTAACGAAACAATTACAAGAACAACAACAAAAGTTTCAACAAGAAAGATTTCAAGAAGAAGTTAAAAAATTTAATGATAACATTTCTACACATATTCCAGAATGGAATGAAAATGTTGCTAAAGAAATCAGAGAATTTGCGTTAGAAGAAGGTTTACCTGAGCAATTAATTAATGTAGTTACTGAACCTACTTTAATTAAATTTGTTTACGATTATAAGAACCTTAAAAAAGGCGTAACTAAGGGTGCTGCAAAACGTAAAGTTGTTAAGACACTTAAAACCCCAGTAAAAAAGTCTATACCAGCCGAAAAGAAGCGGATAGACCAAGAAGCTATGGTTAAAGCAAGAGCTTTTAAACAAGATGCTTCCAAAGCAGATCAAGATGCTTTTCTTAAGCAATACGCTTTAAAATCTTTAAACTCAACTTAAGTCATTAGGAGGTAAATAATGGCTACTGGACAATACGCAACTCAAGGAGCGTCAGATAATCGATTTGATTCTGGTACTTCTTCTGCGGCAGTTTCAGAAAATGAGGACCTAGCTAACTTCATTAGCATGATTACTCGCTCTGAAACTCCGTTTATGGCTTCCATTGGGAAGACCAAAGCTACTGGTATATATCACGAGTGGCAAACAGACGAACTAAATGATCCTGCAGATTCAAGTATGGTACAAGGTGCTGACTTTGATAATGTTGGACCAGATGGTGCGACTAACCAAAATGATGGTGGTAACACTATTACTAAAAGAAGTAGAACACGTTTAGGTAACTACACACAGATTAACGGTAAAACCGTGTCTGTATCAGGTACTAAGCGTGCAGTTGATCAAACAGGTGTAGCAGACGAATATGCTTACCAGCTTAAAAAGCGTGGTACAGAACTTCGTCGAGACATTGAGAGAGACCTTGTTCACTCCGTAAATGTAGCTACTCCAGGTACATCATCTGCTAAAGGTAAAATGGGTGGTATTTACTCATGGGTTAACGGTGTTGACCATGTTGTATTTGCTAATGCTACTTTCTTTTCACCTAATGCAAGTGTTGGTGGACAAGCTGCTCATTCATCAACTGCTGAAACAGGAACTGATTGTATCGGTGTTGATGGTTCTACTGCTACTAAAGGTAATCTAGCACTTAGCCACATAGATACAGCTATGCAAAACTTGTATGAAGCTGGTGGTTCTGCTGGAAGAGCTATGATGTCTCCAAAAAATAGAAGAACCTTTTCTTCTCTTGCACAAGCTGCTAACAGCAATGTGCGCAGAAATATTGACGAAGGCGGAAAGTTAAGAGCTTCTGTTGACGTTTATATGTCTGATTTTGGTGATCTTACAATAGAACCAAACTATATTATGGGTTTAACTAACTCAGTATCTATGAGAAACTACGATCATGCATCAGCTAATGTTACAGGTATTGATCTTGCTAATTTCATGATATTGATTTACGATCCACAATATTATAAAATGGCAACACTACGTCCTCTTAAAGAAGTAGACGTAGGCCAAAAGGGTGACTCAACAGTCGGCATGATTGTTGAAGAACAGTCATTTGAGTGTTCAAATCCTAAAGGTACTACTGCTATTTATGGTCTAACTGGATCTTAATATAGCCTGTTAACTAGCCCCGGGGTAATTCCCGGGGTGCTTTTTTGGAGAATAATATGTTATTAAAATTAAGAAATCCTACTGGCAGTACTGTTTCTAGTATCGTTGCAGGAGGCGCTGAGTATATTGCTTTTACTTCTGTTAGAGTAAATGCTAATAATGTTATTACTCACTTTAAAACAGATAACGGTGGTTCTTATGCTGCTGTTCCTTCTGGTCTTGTAGCAGAAGTAGGTGAAATTCCTAGTCGTAAAGGTGATTCTTTTAATGTAACTTTGAGTAGTTAAGATGCCTAAATTTAAACATACTGAGTGGACAGGTGGCCTAGAAGGGCAAATAGAGTATAACCCTATGGGAGGCCGACAAGGTTGGCAAGTTAAACAAGACATTCAACCTTTTATAGATGATGCAAAAAACCATAGAGAACAGGGTTTTAATAAAAAGAGTCATTACCGTAAGTTTGCTTCAATACCAGATGTAGTAGCGATAGAAATTGCAACTAAATATGGTGTTAATATACATGATCCAGCAACTGCGAGTGATAAAGATCTTATGAAGAAATTTAAAAAGATAATAATAGAGGACTATCCATACTTGCTTGTTAGTTCTTAGGAAGGTATGCAATGGCTACTTATACTGAAATGGTTACCAGAGTAAGAAATTATCTAGATAGAGATAGCACAATTATTACAGATGCTCAGATAGCTAACTTTCTTAACTATGCTGCAGATAAAGCTTACAGAACTTTAAGAGTACCTGCACATGAAGTAGTATTAGAATTTACTATTGCATCAAGCGACTTTGTTGCAGATGCTTCCTCAGGTTCTGGTTCTGAAGTTAAAATACCTGTGCCAAATGATTTAATAGAATTAATTTATATTCAAAAGAAAGGATCAGGAATAGTTTGGAATCAAAAAGTAGATGGAAGAACTTTTCACGATAGATTTGCAGATAAGAAAAATTTTAATTATTACACAAGAATATCAAATTATTTTTTAGTACACGGTAACTTATCTGAAAATGATGTATTAGAAGTTAGCTATTATCAAAGAGCTTCTGCCGTTGATGCTAAGTATGCTATAAGCACTGCTAATTATTTAGCGCAAGCTAGTAAAGGTTTAACGACTATGACTGCTTTAGGTTCATCTAGCGGTACTAGTACTATATTATATTTTGAGATAGCAAATAATTCCGGTAATAGAGATATTGTTAATGGTATTACAGGTACTAGGCCAGTAAATGTAAGTGCAGTAAGTACTGGTTCTACTACACACGCTTTTCATATGGAGCCTGCTTATCAGCCTAATTGGTTAAGAGATCAAAATGAAAGAATAATATTATATGGTGCATTAGCAGAAGCTTTTGCTTATCTTAATGAACCCGAACAAATACAGATTTATGATGCAAAATACAAACAAGAAATAGAAGAATTAAATGCAGAAGAAAGAAAAAGAGTTGCTACAGGTGGTAATACTTCTATTAGCTTTTCAGGAATGGGGTTAATTTAATGGCATGGAATTTAACTACAACTGAGGATGATGCTAAAGGAAGTGTATTTTCAACTTCTCAAAATATTAATTTAGTAGCAGCTACGGCTTCAGATGAATCTTTAAAACAATTTCAAGAAATATTTTTAGGTACGTTTAACAGTAATCCTACGCAAACTGTTCATGGAAGCAGTATAGCAAATGGAATGTTATACGTTAATACAACTGATGAAAGGTTAAAATATTACGTAGGGGGTAATTGGAAAGTTACTACACCTACAACTTCAGAACAAACAAATATTGATGCAGTAGCAAGTAATGCAACTAATATTAATACTGTTGCAGGTATAAATGCTAATGTAACTACCGTTGCAGGTATTGCTTCTAATGTAACAACAGTTGCAGGTGATACAACTGCTATAGGAACAATAGCTTCTAATTTAAGCGGAGCTAATACTATTGGTACGGTTGCTGGAGCAATAACCAATGTAAATGCTGTTGGTGGTGCTATTGCAAATGTTAACACTGCTGCAACTAATATTAGTAATATAAACACAGTAGCAGGTATAGATGCTAACGTAACTACTGTAGCGGGTATTTCCGGCAATGTAACTAGTGTAGCTAATATTTCTTCTGATGTTACTTCAGTAAAAAATATAGCAAGTAATGTAACCACAGTTGCAGGAATACATGGCAACGTTACAACTGCTGCAGGAATATCTTCTGATATTACTTCAGTAGCTAATATTTCTACAGATGTTTCTTCCCTTGCAGACGCTTTAGATAAAACTTATGCAGTTACTGTAGCAGGAGGAGTATTTGTTTTATCAGGATCAAACAATCCTGTTCTTACAACCTTTAGGGGTAATACTTATATCTTTAATCAAAATGATGCTACTAATGATGGACATCCATTAAAATTTAAAAATAGTAGCGGTAGTAGTTATACAACAGGGGTTACTTATTTTCTTAATGGTTCTTCTGCTTCTGCAAGTGATTATGAAAATACAACTAATTTTAATGCGGGTAGAGCTTCTGGTGATAGAAAAATAATAATTGAATTAGCTTCAGATGCACCTGCTGCCTTACGTTATTATTGTACTGTTCATGGAAATGGTATGGGTAATACTATAACAGTTAAAGATACAACATTATCTTTAGTAGCAGGTAGTATTGATAAGGTTACAACAACAGCAGATAATATTGCTAATATTAATACTGCAGCAGGTAGTATTAGTAATATAAATACAGTTGCTGGAATTAGTGGAAATGTAACTACTGTAGCTGGAATTTCTAGTGATGTAACTAATGTTTCAAATATTAATTCAGCGGTATCTACTGTAGCTGGTATCTCCAGTAATGTAAGTACTGTAGCAGGTATTTCAAGTAATGTAAGTACTGTAGCAGGAATTAGTGCAAATATAAGTACAGTTGCAGGAATTGCTAGTAACGTAACAACAGTAGCTAGTGCAAACAGCAATATAACAACAGTTGCAAATAATATTACTGGAGTAAACAGTTTTGCAGATAGATACAGAGTAGGCTCTTCTGATCCTAGTTCTAGTTTAGACGAAGGTGATTTATTTTATAATAGTACTACTAATGCATTAAAGTATTATAATGGTTCTTCTTGGCAATCAATTATAGCAGTTACTACAGGTATTAGTAATGGTAATATTCCTATATTTACTAGTGGTGCAGCAGATAATGATTTTCTTAAGATTGACGGAACAAGCATAGAAGGTCGTTCAGCTACTGAGGTATTGTCAGATATAGGCGCACAAGCATCTTTAACTTTTGGTATATCAAATACTAATACTGTTAAAATAGATAGTACATCTGTTGCTGATGATGAATATGCTAGGTTTACAGCTAATGGTTTAGAATCAAGATCAACAGCAGAAGTATTATCAGATATTGGTGCAGCACCTTTAGCCTCACCTGCATTAACTGGAAACCCAACAGCACCTACTCAAGCTACTTCAGATAATACAACTAAAATAGCTACTACTGCTTATGTTAATAGTGCTATTACTGGTGCAGGAGGTATTACTGTAGCAACTGCAAGAACAATAGCACAAGAAGAAGCAACCGCAATCGCAATAGCGTTAGGATAATAATATGCCAAATACATTTAAAGTAAAATCAAATGCAGCAATGCCTGCATCAGCTGGTACACCTCTTGATTTGTATACAGTACCAAGCAGTACTACTTCAGTTATATTAGGATTAGTACTGGCAAATGTTCATACATCTCAAGTTAATGCAAGTGTTAAGCTAATAAGTAATACCAGTGATACTGAAACAAATGAAGATACTTTTCTTGTTAAAAATGCACCTATACCTGTAGGTTCTTCTTTAGAGTTATTAGGAGGTAATAAAGTAGTAGTTCAAACAACAGATAAAATTCAAATTGATTGTTCTGTAGCAAATAAAATTGATGCTACTTTAAGTATAATGGAGATTACATAATGGCTTATGTTGGTAGACCTCATTTTAGTTTAGTAGGAATCGATTCTGGTTTAGATTCTATTGCAAGTTTAACAACTGTTGCTGACAGAATGATTTATACTACTGGATCAGATACTTATGCTGTAACTCCAATAACTGCTTTTGGTAGGTCTATACTTGATGATGCTGACGCAGCAGCAGTTCGAACAACACTTGGTTTAGGTACTTCTTCTGTTGTTGATACAGGAACAACTGCAAATAAAATTATACAGTTAGACAGTAATGCAAAAATACCTGCTGTTGACGGTTCACAAATAACTAACCTTAATAATAATTCCTCTATAGAAGCAGGGGTTAATTATGCTACAACATTAGCTTATGGGCTATAGGAGGAAATATGGCTGATACTTTAGAAACTTTATTTAATGGTACATTACAATCGAGTGATTTTAACTCAAGTGGTGAAGCCACAATTTTTACAAATACTTCATCACAACGAAGAACTATAAAATATGTACAATCTTTAGAAGGAAACGCTACCTACCCTGCAAGTGCTAAACTAATGGTAGGTGATCACGAACTTGGTTCTTTATCTGGTAATTTAGAAGGCACTGCAATTATTGGAGCAAGTGAAACGCTTAAAGTAAAAGCTACTAATTTACCTGTTGTTGACAAAGATGTAGCCTTTACTTGGTGGGGTTCAAACAATACCTATCATTCTTATGTTATACCTTATAGAAATAATATTCCTCAATATACATTAGGTGCACTTTTATCTGATCAAAATAATGGATCGAGTGGATGGAATGGAAGAAACGTTGGTACTAGTCTAACTTGGTGGTATTCTAATGTTGGTGGTACTGCTTCTTATCAAGGTAATTTTGTTAAAATTTATAGTGATGCTAATAGTTCTCAAGGATGTTATATAGGTAATTCTTCTGGCACAAGCATTTACTCAGATACTACTTCTTATAAGCCATACCTTTTTGATCAAAAGCAATATGTTTATACTTTTAGTACAACACACTTACAAAGATTAGATGCAACTGCAAACACATCATCTGCGCTTTCTTTAACAAACCTTAAAGCATTGCCAGAAACAATGAGTGCTTTATCTAGTTATCCTCAAATGTTTATGGTTGGAAGTGATCATATAGTTTTTCATGGTGGTTATAATTATAATAATGCTGGCCCTTACACCTATGAAATATCAACAGATACTTTAACTACTTGGGATGCAGGTGGGACCCCTAATCAGAGATTGGGTGCAGGTAGTTATCCTCCATATGGTCTTGCTTTAAGTAATGGTGGTTACGTTATATTTAGAGTCTATAATTCAACTACTATACAACAGGGGTCATGGTTCCCAACGCATACTGGGGATTTTAGTTATGGTGGTGGAAATATTACTCTACCTAGTGGTATGGCAATAAATAATGTAACTAACTCTCATGGTACTTATGGCGATAGATTTTATTACAAAAATACTTCTAATTATTTATCTTATTATGATTTTGTAACTGGTGAAAATGGCTATGTAAATGGCACCAATCATATGAATGTTTATACTAGTTATGAAACTCAGTTTGGCATTACAGAATTTACTCCTCTAACAGCTACTCAAAGTGCAAGAACATATGAAGGTACGCCTTCGATTAAATTACGTATAACTGGAATTAAGAGTGAGTAGGAGATTATTATGGGATTAAAAGCAATAACAGCAGGTCAAATTACACCATTAACTTTAGATGTTTATAGACTTGGTGCAAATGCAAAAAATATTTCAATAAGAAAACAAGGTGCAGTAGCAGATTTTTATACTGTTCCAACAGGTAAAATTTTTACTGGATATATACAAGGTTCATATAATATATATCCAATTATAAAAACTACTGAAGGACAAAGTTCTTATTTTCACAAAGAATATGGTGCTAACAAATCAGATGGACCTTTACCAGTTGTTTTATTAGCAGGTTCTGCATTAAGGAATCCTGATACTTCTTATGAATATAGTGTATTTGGAGTTGAGTCAGATGCATAGAGAAGATTTTGAAACAGATGAAGCTTATGAAACTGCTGTTAGAGCAAAGATGCATAGAAACAAACGCTTAGAACTTTTAGTAGAAACAGATGTATATGGTCTTTCTGATGTAATTATGTCTGATGACATGAAAACATATAGACAAGCACTAAGAGATTTACCAGAAACTACTAAAGATAAATGGCCTAACATTGAAGACAGTGACTGGCCAACAAAACCTTAAAGGATAAACTATGAGTATAGCAAGAGACAGAGCAGATAGAAAAGGAACCACTCCTATACAGATAGGTAATACAAAATTAACTACAGATAGCTCTGATAATTTAAGTATTGGTAATGCTAGTGGAACTCCTAAAAAGCTAATAGCATCTGAATTAGAAATCGGTGATTCTAATAATAAAGTTATTATTAAAAAAGGTTCTGATAATAAAATACAATTTCAAACTCAAGCTTCTGGTCAATCAGCTGCTGATAGTAATGCTGGGGGTGTATCAGTTTTTGCAAACGTAAATACTATGGCTTCAGCTACAGGGGCAGCTGGTGATTTAGCATATGTAACTGCAACAAAAAAACTTTATGTTCATAATGGTAGCGGTTGGTATTCTTTTACTAATGAATTAAATAGTACTCCTGTTATTTCATCTCCAGCTTCTGGTTCTTCAGTAACACTAGGAACTGATGGAACAGCGACTACAATAGAAATCACGGCTACAGATGCAGACCCAGGTACTACTCTTCAATATTCATATGCAGTAACAACTGGTTCGCTAACAAATGGAGGTGGTGCAACGGCTACTATTACGTCTAGTGCAACATCTAATGGAACTTATAGTGCTTTAGCACCTAGTACAAATACAACAAATAAGTTTTTTAAAATCACACCTACAACAAATAGCAACTATGCCGGAAATTTTACTTTAACATTTTCAGTATCCGATAGTGTAAATGCTGCAACAACTATTCAAAATTTTTCATTACAGTTTGAAACTTTTGGGTCTACTGCTCTGCAATTAAACGCTGGCCCTACTACTGCTGGTAATGCTCATATAGAGGTTGCAGCAAATTCTGATTTTACTTTAGGAACTAATGATTTTACTATTGAAGGTTGGTTTTTTATTCAAGGGCCCTCTCCATCACAAGATTATCCAAGTAGTAGAGTAGCATATAGAAATTCTGTTGGATATTATCATTACCTTTTTGATTTTAGAGAGTTAGATGGTCCGTATTCTAATAAAAGAGCACCAGCAGTATGGATAGGTGGAACTGGTGGAAACAACGCTCAAGCGGGTAATTTATCATTTCGATATCATGTCACCGGTAATGATCGAATTATAAGCTCTCGTCAGCTTCCAGAAATGGAAAATCAATGGTTTCATCTTGCTATTGTTAGAAATTCTGGAACAACAACTATGTATGTCAATGGTGTATCTGAAGGTACATGGTCTGACAGTACAAATTATGATGAGCTAGATAAGTTATGGATAGGTAGACATGGTTATAGTGCAAATCATAACTTTCTTGGATGGATTTCAAATT
>Ga0163109_10001913_pt1 | contig 16389 bp, 15 predicted proteins | sample CRUFie1St13metaG_FD_108704 | JGI IMG/M metagenome (GOLD analysis project Ga0163109, IMG submission 108704) | Marine microbial communities from the Costa Rica Dome - CRUD Field 142mm St13 metaG | ecosystem: Environmental > Aquatic > Marine > Oceanic > Photic zone | place: Costa Rica: the Eastern... | reverse complement strand
TAAGATAGGTTTTTTGAAAATTATCCCAAATATCAGATGGGGAAATTTCTTTACCGGTCTCATCAGTAATTTTTTGAATCACTTGACTGAACTCTATTTGCAATCTTCTAGGCATACTCAGGCCATGGTCTTTTTCCAAAAGATAAGCTACTCCACCTTTTCCTGATTGGCTGTTGATACGTATAACCGCCTCATAAGATCTTCCAACGTCTTTGGGATCGATAGGAAGATAGGGTACTTCCCATATTGCCTCATTTGAATTTCTTAATTCAGAAAGGCCTTTTTTTATAGCATCTTGATGAGATCCCGAAAAGGCAGTGAAGACTAGATCACCTGCATAAGGGTGTCTGGGATGAACAGGTAATTGATTGCAGTACTCCGCTTCTCTCATGATTGGATTGATATTTGAGAAATCTAAATGGGGATCTACACCTTGAGTAAGCATATTAAGAGCTAAAGTTACAAGATCTACATTTCCAGTTCTTTCACCGTTACCGAATAATGTACCTTCTATCCTGTCTGCTCCAGCCATAACTCCAAGCTCCGTGGCTGCAACTGCAGTTCCTCTATCATTATGAGGATGCAGGCTTACAATTATATTTTCCCTATTTTGTAGATTTCTACTCATCCACTCAATTTGATCGGCATAGATATTTGGAGAAGCCATCTCAACTGTAGCAGGAAGATTTATTATGGTTTTCTTATCTTTATTTGGCTTCCAGACCTCATTGACCGCATTACAAACTTCAACTGCATAGGGTAGCTCTGTTCCAGTAAAACTTTCTGGACTATACTCAAATGTCCAATCAGTTTCGCTATATTTCTCTGAGTATTCCTTCACCCATTTCGCACCATCAGTGGCTATTTTCTTTATTCCTTCTTCGTCACTTTTAAAAACTACTCTTCTTTGTATGGTGGAAGTTGAGTTATACACATGAACTATAGCTTTATTAGCACCCTCGAGAGCTTCGAATGTTCTTTTGATTAACTCTGGCCTTGCCTGAGTTAATGCTTGAATAGTGACATCACTAGGGATCAAATTATCTTGAATAATTTTTCTTACAAAATCGAAATCAGTTTGTGAGGCTGAGGGAAATCCAACTTCAATTTCTTTGAAACCTATCTCTAAGAGGAGCTTAAACATTCTAAGTTTTCGCTCTTCTCCCATAGGCTCTATGAGAGCTTGATTACCATCTCTAAGGTCTACGCTGCACCAAGCTGGGGATTCTTCAATAGTTTTAGATGGCCAGGTCCTATCTGTTAAATTTATAGGTTTGAAGCCACGATATTTGGAAGCAGAATGATTAATTATTTTAGTCAATTTTTTATCTCCAGAAAATTTAATTGTATTGAGATTGGAGCTATAAGCCCAAAGTTTTGCCCGGTAAACTCTCACAAAGAGAGACCGGGTAAGTCAGTCGGAGCTGCTTAAATTCTTTGGCGACTAAAATCATCGGCGCTAGCATATATATGCGTTTACAGGAGGTCAAGTTGAGACTTTCATTTCTCACTGTAAAATCAACTTCTGTGAATCAATCTATGCAAGAAAAACTTATAAATTTAGGAATCGATGTTTGGAAAAAACGTTCCGATATGACAAGCCCTTTATTAGAAAAGGAAATATTTTCAATCGATAAAGATATTATCCTTTTACTTGGCGAGAAAGATAAAGTTTTACCTAAAAAAGATAAAGAAAATTTTTTTAGAACTCTAACTAAGAGTATTGGAAGACAGGACTTTCAACAACTGAACAAGCTAAGTCAGTCTAAAGAGGTAACCCATATTTTCTTATTAGACGCTGATTTGCCTAAAAATTCAGAACAATTGATGCATGTAAATATTGTGTCTTTTCCTTCTATAGCTGAAATTTGCAGCTCCAGAGAGAATAAAGAGAAATTTTTAGTTTCTTTATATAAATTAAATTTATAAAGATTAAGTGGATTATTCTTATTTAGATTTACATCATTTAGATTCAATTCTTAAGATTGAGCAAGAGTCGAACCCTTACCCTTGGACAGAAGTAAATTTTAAAGACTGTTTAGAGAAGGGTTATTACTCTTTAGCTCTGGAAGACGAAAAAAAACTAATTGGCTTTGCCATAATGGCTATTTCGACAGAGGAATCTCATTTGCTTAATATTGGAATAACAAAAGAATCAAGAGGGCTTGGTTACGGAGAAAAATTACTTAAAAAAATGATAATAGCTGCTGAGGTAATGGGAAGTAAGAAAATTATTCTTGAAGTAAGAGTATCCAACAAAGTAGCTTACGGTCTTTATCAAAAACTTGGATTCGAGGATATTGGTTTAAGAAAAAGATACTACAGACTGCCCGATGGCCGCGAAGATGCTCATGTTATGTCAAAATCCCTAAAGAAAGGTATATTGAGTAAATATTTTTTTTCTAAGAATTGAGCAGCTTTTCTATATCAGATTGAATCTTTTCAGGAGTTGTTGAAGGAGCATATCTTGCTACAGGCTCACCTTCTTTATTTACTAAAAATTTCGTAAAGTTCCATTTGATATTTTCAGTTCACAAAAGACCTTTCCTCTCTTTTGTAAGGAAACTAAACAATGGATGTGCATCATCTCCTTTAACATCCACTTTGCTAAATATAGGAAAGTTTGTGTTGTAATTTAGTTTACAAAATTCAGTTATTTCCTCATTTGTTCCTGGTTCTTGTCCTCCAAATTGATTACAAGGAAAAGCTAGGACTGAAAAACTGTCGTCTGAGTAAGCTTTTTGTAAATTTTCTAAACCTTCATACTGAGGCGTGAAACCACATTGACTTGCCGTGTTAACAATTAACAGGACTTTGCCTTTATAAGAACTTAGATCTATGTTTTGACCTGAAGAGTCTGCACATGAGAATTCGTAAATGTTTTTCATCATTTTTTCTATTAATTTTTTATAATGTGTAATTATAGCAATTTGTAAGGAGAGAAGGGTGGAGTACAGGAAATTAGGGAATACAGATCTGGATGTAAGTGTTATTTGTCTTGGAACAATGACTTGGGGCGAACAAAATACTTTTGAAGAGGGTTATGAGCAAATGGATTATGCTGTTGATCAAGGTGTTAATTTTTTTGATACAGCTGAGTTATATCCAATTCCACCAAAACCAGACACTCAAGGAAAGACAGAGGAATGCATTGGTAATTGGTTTAAACAATCAGGTAAGAGAGACCAAATAATCCTTGCATCAAAAGTAGCAGGCAGAGCTCCAATGAACTGGTTTAGAGGCGAGTCCACCCTTTTAGATAGAGAGAATATTGAAGCTGCTATTGACGCTAGTCTGGCAAGGTTACAAACTGATTATATTGACTTATATCAACTTCATTGGCCTGACAGAAGAATGAGTATGTTTGGATCTGATGGCCTTGGTTACAAACATTATGAGGCTGAGACAGTACCTATACTTGAGACCCTAAGAGTTTTGTCCGATTTGGTTGATTCCGGAAAAATAAGATATGTAGGACTATCTAACGAAACACCTTGGGGCTTGTCAGAATTTATAAAATTTTCTGAGATGTTTGATCTGCCTAGAATTGTCTCGGTTCAAAATGCTTACAATTTCCTGAACCGTACTTATGAACTGGGTATGTCAGAATTTCATCATAGATCTCAAGTTGGACTTTTAGCTTACTCTCCGCTAGCACAAGGCTATTTAACAGGAAAATATATTGATGGAGCACGCCCTGAAGGAGCTCGAACTACTTTATTTGAAAGAGGGGATAGGTATGAAGTCCCAGGTGCAAATGAAGCTGTAAAATCTTATGTGAGTTATGCTAATTCAATAGGCATGGACCCGTCTGTTATGGCTAATGCTTTTGTTAATTCTAGGGACTTTGTCACCTCAAATATAATTGGTGCAACAACAATGGAGCAATTAAAGCTTGCTGTAGGGAGTATAGAAGTAAAACTAACCGAGGAAGATTTAAACCAAATAGCTTTGATCCATAGGAACAACCCTAACCTCTGTCCTTAAGCTTGAAAGCCGAAGATTTAAACTGGTCTTGGAAGAGTTTTGCAGAGCTTAGTATTTATGAGTTATATGAATTACTAAGTTTCAGACAATCAATTTTTGTAGTGGAGCAAAGGTCTTGGTACCAAGATGCTGATGGATTGGATGAGGTTGGTGAACACTTGCTTGTGACAGATAAAGATAGATTAATCGGCTATCTTCGTTTAATTCCCCCTGGCTTAAAATATGAGACGCCCTCTATTGGAAGAATTGCGCTATTGAAGGAATACAGAAGGAATAAAATTGGTTCAAATATAGTTCAAGAGGGTTTGAGAAAAAGTGCAGAAATTTATTCATCAAATTCTTCTACTATATCAGCACAGGAGTATCTAATTAATTTCTACGAAGATCATGGTTTTGAAGTTCACGGTGAAACTTATGATGAAGATGGTATACCACACGTGAAGATGACAAAAAATGAATAAAAACAACCTAAATACATTAATCTTGTTTGCTGGTCTAATCATAGGAGCTTTGATGGCTGGTTTTTCTATTATTGAGAAATCTAATATTTCTAACTTTCAATGGGCCGCAAAGATAGAAGATACCTCCATTCCTATGGAAAAATATTTAACTCAATTAGAGGGACTGGCAAAAGACAAAAGATCTCCCATCACTCAGAAAGATAAAGAGTATGTTCTAGAGAGAATGATAGAAGAGGAACTCCTCATAAAAAGAGCACTAGATTTAGGGATGCTTGATAACAATCCTATGGCAAGAGGAACTATTGTTCAGCAGATGATTAAAACTATAATCTCTGAAAATGCCAGATTAGAAGTCACGGAAGATGATCTAAAAGTATTTTTTGAGAATAATAAGGGTTTCTTTACGAAATCATCTCGGCTTAGATTGCAGCAGATTTATTTCTCTGATCAGCAATTTCAAGAGAACTCATTGGAAGAGGCAAATAAAGCTTATCGGAGACTTTTAAAGGGAGATGAATTTATTGATGTCGCGAAGATGGGAAGTAAATCTGCACTAAAGATACCAAATAGTTTAATGACTTTATCTAAAATACGAGAATACATTGGGCCAAGCCTTATGAACACAGCAAGAGGATTGGAACCTGGTATGTTTACAAAGCCAGTAGAAGTTTCTGGTGGTCATAAAATTATCTATTTATTCGAGAAAGAGATGGCAAGTGAACCTAAATTTAGTCAGGTTAGAAGTTCTGTTTCAGCTGAGTACCTTAAGAGAAAAGATGATCAATCCTTGAGAGAATATCTAGAAAATCTAAAAAATTGGTACGACGTTTCGAGAAATCTTCCTGATTAAATGAAGAAGCCATTATTTTTCAGTCTAATTATTCTACTGTTGAGCACTGCATTAATGTCTCATCAAAGGAGTGAGTCATATTCGAAAGTTAAGATTGATGATCAGAATAATTTAAAGCTTGTTCAAGTAGAATTTAGTATTCAAACATTTGTACTTCAAAGGCTTAATCTAGGATTTACGGATAATTGGGAGCAAGAACTAACCAATGAGATAACTCAAAACTTTATTTTTAATCAAAATTGTAATCCTAAGGACCCTCCATTTTTAAAAAATTCGTTCTCTACAGGCTACATTAGCTTGTCATGGAAAATGCTTTGTGATTCGGAGATCCTAGAAATAGATCTCAATCTATTTTTTGATAAAGATCCTTCACACACTCATATAACTACTTTTCTAATTAATTCTGAGGCTTTTCCCGAAAAAGTATTTACCAACACTAATAGAAATTGGAGTGAAACAGATAAACAAGCTCAAGATTCTTCAAGTTTTGATTCTTTTACGGATTACCTCGGCTTAGGTTTTAATCATATACTATCTGGATTTGACCACTTAGCTTTTTTACTTGCACTTCTCATCCTAAAACTTCCAATAAAAAGATTGGTAATTATCATCACTGGATTCACAATAGGGCATAGTTTGACTTTGGCATTAGGGGCTTTAGATTTAATAACTCCTTCTTCTCAGTTAGTGGAGGCTCTAATTGGCTACTCTATACTAATTATTGCTATGGAGTCTGCTGCAGCTATAACTAAGAGATATAATTTATATTCCAACGTATTAGTTTCTTTATCTTTTATTCTTATTCTAATTTTATCTATTTTTGGCCATTTAAAATTTATTTATGGACTTATAGGTATAACTGTATTTTCTTATTGCTATTTAAGGCTGGCTTCGAAATATTCTGACTTTACCCTTACTATAGCTGTTACATGCTTATTTGGACTTATTCATGGATTTGGATTTGCAGGCAATTTATCATCTATAGGCTTAATGGAAGGCAGATTATTACCCGCCATATTTGGTTTTAATATTGGCGTAGAGCTTGGACAAATACTTGTGGTAATTGTTCTTTCATTAATATTTCACCAGGTTGGAAAATTTTTAAGAGGAAATACGGACTTTTTGAGAGTTTTTACTGCCTCTGGTTTGTCTTGTATAGGAGTATTTTGGTTTTTGGAGAGACTCTTTTAGATTATTCTGATATTTTCTGCTTGAGGTCCTTTTTCTGTATTTTCTACTGAATACCTTACTCTAGTATTTTCTTTTAATTTTCTTCTGTCTTGCGTCTGAACTGACCTTAAATGTACAAACAAGTCTCCGCCCTTGTCTCTTATAAGAAAACCATAGCCCTTACTAGGATCAAACCATTTGATGGTTCCAGTTTCACCTCTAAAATTTCTCTTAATTTTTCTACCGTATATAAAGCCTATTATAGATAGGAAGCCTATGCTCCAGAAAGTTGCAAGAACTTGATACATTAGACTATTCCCAAGAGGAAGCTCACCTAAAGAAAATATAAGTGCTATAAACAAACTTGCGATAAGACCGCTTGTTATAAAAGCTCTAAAAAACATAATCTAAATAAATTATAACCAAAAATTATCTCTAAAACTTAAATCAATTTCTTTATTTCCGTCATTTGACGATTGAGATTCTCTAATTCAATTTCCAAGGTAGAAAACCTATCTTTTTGTGTCTCTACTAATTCCTTAGGAGCATTTTCTGTAAAGTTTTTATTCGAAAGTTTTGAGCTCAACATTTCCTTTTCTTTAGAAAGTTTACTTATTTTTTTATTTAATCTTTCACTTTCTTCTTTTGCATCAATTAACCCTTCTAAAGGAATCATTACTTTTAATTTACCCAAGGTGAAGATAGAAGAAGGGGGGTCCTGTGATTCATTATTTGTCCAATTGATTGACTCCAGGCTGGATAATTTTTTTACATACGAACTCACTTTATCGAGATTTAGTTCATCTCCAGAATCTCCACCCTTAAAAGATGCTGCTATCTTAATTGAAGGCTTTATTGAAAGCTCCCCTCTAATATTACGAATACCTGAAACTATAGCTTTCAGCCATTCAATTCTTTTGAAGTCATCTTCTATGCAGTTTTTAGCCTCTTGAGGATAGTCACAAAGCATTAAACTTTTGCTTAAAGATTGGTGGTGATTTTTAAATTGATTCCAAATTTCTTCAGTTATAAATGGCATTATTGGATGAGCTAATCGTAGCGTTTTCTCAAGAACATGAACCATCGACCTAACTACTTCAGACGGATTTATATTTTCTTCAGAAAAACTAATCTTGTGCATTTCAATAAACCAATCACAAAATTCATACCAAATAAATTCATAGATGGCCTTTGTGGCCAAGTCAAACCTGTATTCATCAAATGACTTATTAACCTTTTTTAAAGTCTCGTTGAATTTATAATCTATCCAGGTATCAATCTCTGTTTGACTTCGATTATCTGCAATACCGAAGTTTGCAATATTTAAGTCTATGAACCTAGCTGCATTCCATAATTTATTACAAAAATTTCTATATCCCTCGACACGTTTTATATCAAAGTTTATATCCCTTCCTCCAGATGCAAGAGAACAAAATGTTAGTCTCAAGGCATCTGTTCCATAAGATTTTATGCCTTCAGGGAATTCTTTTTTTGTCTGCTTGATAATTCGTTCTTTCATCTTGGGCTGCATGAGACCATCAGTTCTTTTCTCTAGTAATGAATCTAAGTCGATACCATCTATGATATCTAAGGGATCTAAAGTGTTTCCTTTCGATTTAGACATTTTTTGACCTTCAGAGTCTTTAATGAGGCCATGAATCAAAATTTTCTTAAAAGGCACTTCATTAATAAAATGGGTTGTCATCATTATCATTCTAGCCACCCAGAAAAAAATAATATCAAATCCAGTTACCAATACACTTGTTGGATGGTATCGCGAGAGAAGATTTTCATCTTTGGGCCAACCCAGAGTTGAGAAAGTCCATAATGCTGAAGAAAACCAAGTATCTAAAACATCATCCTCTTGTTGAAGCTCTCTTTCATCTAATTTATATTTTTTTCGAACTCCTTCTTCTGATTCGGCAACGTATATATTGCCTTCTGAATCAAACCAGGCAGGGATTCTATGTCCCCACCATAGTTGGCGACTAATACACCAATCTTGTATGTCGTCCATCCAATTAAAATATGTATTTTCCCAATTCTTGGGTACAAATTGAGTTTCATCATCTTTCACCACTCTTATAGCCTCTTCAGATAAAGTTTTAACATTTACAAACCATTGATTTGTAACGAGCGGCTGAAGAATAGAATTGCTTCTCTCACTTCTCGGTATTTGCACCCGATAAGGTTCAGTTTTCTTGAGTTGACCAAGATCCTCCAATTCTTTGAGTATCAGATCTCTTGCTTCATTGACACTCAATCCATGATATTGATCTGGTGTAGTCTCATTTAATGTACCATCGAAATTTAAAATATTGATGATGGGAAGTTTATGTCTTTTTCCCATTTCGAAATCATTAAAGTCGTGAGCCGGAGTAATTTTTACACAACCTGTCCCAAAATCTGAATCTACATAGTCATCTGAAATGATAGGTATTTCTCGATTAACTATCGGTACTATTGCCTTTTTACCTATCAGTTTTTTAAATTTATGGTCATCCGGATTTACTGCAATTGCTGTATCTCCCAGTAATGTCTCAGGCCTTGTAGTAGCAACTGTTATTTTGTTGTTGTTTTCAGTCAAATAATCTATGTACCACAAGAATCCATTCTCTTCTTCAGAGGAAACTTCCAAATCAGAGAGGGCAGTTCCTAGAACAGTATCCCAATTGACCAGTCTTTCTCCTCTGTAAATTAAACCTTCATCATAGAGTTTTATAAATACTTCTTTTACGGCCAAGCTTAAATCATCGCTCATGGTGAAAGCTTCTCTTGACCAATCAACCGAAGCTCCTAAACGCCTAAGTTGTTGTGTTATTTTATTACCGGATTTTTCTTTCCAATCCCATACTTTCTTTTCAAATTGCTCTCTTCCAATTTCTTCTCTAGATGTGCCTTCAATCTCTAGTTGTCGTTCAACAACCATTTGAGTGGCTATTCCTGCATGATCAACACCAACTTGCCAAAGAGTATCGTATCCGGACATCCTCTTAAACCTTATAAGGGCATCCATTAATGTATTTTGAAAACCATGTCCCATATGAAGCGTGCCAGTCACGTTTGGAGGAGGGATCATTATGCAGAAAGGCTCTTTGGATTCATCAGGCTTCGCCTCGAAGAAACCTGAATCTTCCCATCTTTTGTAGATATCTACTTCAGTAGATTTTGGTTCATAGTTTTTTTTCATATTGATTCTATGAATTGGGTCTTTAAGCCCATCTTATTGCATTCCGTCCAAGTGTTTGCTGCTCTCTCACGTAAATTACCTCCATCCATGATGACAAGCTGTAGGTAGGATTCATAGCTATCTAGTCCTTTAGGAATATCTGGCGAGAGGTTTATTAGTACATTTGATCCTAAAGCAAATTTAGTACCCGGGTAGCCTATCTTTACAAGATCACTTGAAGCATTATTTACTAGATTATGAGAAATAAGGGAATATTTTGGCGTATCCCACAGAATATCATTTAAAAGATTGGCGTCTTCTATACTTGAGCAAAATATATCTAGAGAATTACTGCTTAAGGAACCCAATTCCCCAATAATTACTTTATTAACCAAAGATGCAGCAAAGTTTAAGGCTTCTTTCATGTTGTTACCAGAAGCTATAAAAGTAGCTTCAACCATCTTCAAGACTTATCTATAAGGTACTGACTGAGAAGTGGGACAGGTCTACCAGAGCCCCCTTTGGCAGCTCCCTTTAAACTAGCCGTACCTGCGACATCTAGATGAGCCCAAGGATATTTTTCCGCAAATCTAGATAAGAAACAGGCTGCTGTGATGGTGCCTGCACGTCCTCCTATATTTGCTATATCTGCAAAATTACTATCTAAATCCTTCTGATAACTATCCCATATTGGTAGTTGCCAAGCTCTATCTGAAGCTTTCTCACCAGCTTCGAGCAATTCTTTTGCCAAGTTTTCATTATTACTCATTAATCCAGAGGTTGAATAACCCAATGCCATTATCACTGCACCTGTCAACGTAGCTATATCAACAACAGACCTTGGATTAAATCTTTCTACGTATGTAAGCGCATCTGCAAGAACTAGCCTACCTTCTGCATCGGTATTTAATATTTCCACCGTTTTTCCAGACATAGTTCTAACAACATCACCTGGTTTGGTGGCTTTGCTACCTGGCATATTCTCAGCACTAGCCACTACTCCGATCAAGTTGATTGGTAGATTCAATTCAGCAATTACTTGCATTGTGCCTATAACGCTCGCTGCACCACACATATCAAATTTCATTTCATCCATTGTCGCTGGCGGTTTTAAGCTAATTCCGCCAGTGTCAAAAGTTATACCTTTACCAACTATTGCATATGGTTTGTCACCTTTTTTTCCTCCCTGATAATTCATTGATATCAGCTTAGATTCTTGAGCACTTCCATTTCCCACAGAAAGAAGGCAATCCATACCCATCTTTTTCATCTCTTTCTCACCAAAGACCCTGCAACTAAGTTTTTTATATTTATTTGCGGCTGAACGAGAGCTAGTTGCTAGGTAGGAAGGAGTACAAACATTTCCTGGAAGATTTGCTAACTCTTTTGCAACATTCATACCCTGTCCAACGACTTGACCTGTCTTAAGACCTTTTTTCAATTTGGCTAGAGCTTCTTTCGAGTCAATAAAGATAGATACTTTTTTTAGGTAATTAATACTTTTATTTTTTTTATTTAATTTCGCATCATATGTATAAGATTTGCTTTCTAGAGAAGTTCCTAATTTCTGCAACAAAGAGGAATCACTGTGGTCTTTTGAGTCATATTTCATGGAAGGCAAGGCCACCAGTCCAACCGCAGATTTTTTTGAAGTCAGAACAGACGTCACTGAAGAAGAAATTTTATCCATATCTTCATTATTGAGAGCAGTATTAGATTTTCCTACACCGATTAAAAATATCCTATCTGCTTTTGTGCCTTCATTAGTTGCAATGTAAGCAGTTTGCCCAACTTTTGCCTCAAACTCGCCTCTCTTCATGAGTTCTTTAATACTTCCATTTGTAGCCGAGTCTATTTCTTTTGCTATAGAGTTTAAGGTTCTGCCTTCGTTTACACCTACAACTAAAACATCAGCTTTTGATTTCAAAATATTTTTTGAAAGCTCTTGATTCAAAGTTAGCGTGAGTCTTTTTTTCATTTTGTCTCCTTTAGAAAAAATTGTATTCCGGGTATTTTATCAATAAAAATAAAAGTTAACTTCAATAGAGAATATTATTTCAATTAAGAGTAGGATTAACCTTTTAGAGAAGTAAATACCAGTTTTATGATTTTAAATCGTTATTTTTTAAAGACCATTTTCTCATATACTGCGACTATAAGCTTAATCTTTGTTCTCATTATTGTCTCATCAAGATCAATACAGTATTTAGAGCAAGCTTCTAGAGGAGAAATAAATCCTGAAATTGTATTTTCGGTTGTTCTTTTACGGTTACCAGAGTTTCTTGAATTAATATTACCCCTAAGCTTCTTTCTTTCCATTGTTCTAACATTAGGTAGATTGAGATCCGATAGTGAATTTGTCATCATGGAACAAAATGGATTTTCTTTAGTTAAAGTCTATTCTTTACTTTTAATACCTGCTTCCTTAATTTCAATTCTTTTGATCTATTTCTCCCTTATTTTAAGCCCTAGCCTTGATCAAAAAGTAAAAGATTTATTGGAAGTTAAAACACTAGAAGACAGTTTTAACGCATTAACACCGGGTGAATTTCATAAATTAGACGATTCTTATCTTTTATTTGCTCAAGGAAGACAAGAAAATTTTTTAAGTGATATATTTTTAGTTGAAAGAAAATCTAAAAGCAAGGATAAGAAAGTTTTGGTAGCCAAGAAGTTTATGGCACCCTTACCTGAAAGTAGTGACTTGATCTTTCAATCAGGATTTTCTTACTCAGAGGGAGAGAATAACCAACTAATTTCTGTAGGCTTTAGATCTATGCTTCTTGCTGGTGATAGAGATTTAATCGCTAAGGATAATTCATTCTCTAAGCAAAAGGACTTTTCGGGATCTTTGATTTGGTCATGCTCAATTAGTTTGATGGTTTTAATTACCATGTTTCTAGCACTTCCACTAAGTCAAAATTTGCCTAGAAAAGGAAGGTATTCAAAAGTCTTACCAAGCCTTTTAATTTTTTCGATCTATGCAGGACTATTGTTAACCTTCAAGGGTGAAGAAGTTCTTAACCTAACTTATTTAATTTTTTTACATTTATTTTTTTTGATGGTTGCATTTTATTTAAATTACAGGATGTTTTTGGGAGGTAAGATTTGATATCTATATTTGGAGATCTCGTAGAAAGAAACATTTCGAAGAGGGTTTTGTTTAGTACATTGATCGTTGCTATTGCTATAGCTCTTTTAGATCTTTTATTTACATTTATTTCAGAAATCTCTGACCTAAATAATTCTTATGTCCTCATTGATGCCCTAATCTACTCTTTAAATTCCGTACCAGGTTCTATATATACCTACCTCTCATATATTTGCTTATTAGGTGTGCTAATAGGTCTTGGAAGTTTAAAGGAAGAGGGAGAGCTAATTGCCTGTAGAGTTTTAGGTAAGTCAAATATAAGGATTATTATTGCTTCTTTGAAGCCGACTTTTTTGATAATAGTCTTAGGTCTTATCTTTCAGGAATTATACTTACCTTCAATTTCTCAATCTAATGAGGAAACGAGGTTAATTAAGCAAAATAAAATAAGTACAGAAGATGGATATTGGTTTGCTTCAGAGTCTTCTATAAATTTCTTTGCCTCCTCTCCTAATAAGAAAAAAGTTACCGATGTGTCAATTTATAAACTTGGAGATCAAAATACTATCAAGCAAATTATTAAGTCTGATAGTGCAAGCAGACTTAATGACCAATGGATTTTATCAAATGTTAAAGTAAATGATTTTGAGGACAATGCAGTTAGTTATTTAGACTTTATGAATTGGTACGAAGGTCCTAAGAATAGTGATATGCGCAGAATACTGTCTCCGAAGTACTTGTCGTTAAGAGAGATTAATCAGGCTTTGAGTGATGAAGAGTCTCAATTAAGAAAAAATAAATTACTTCTTGAATATTGGAAGAAAATTTTTCATCCCATAACGACTGTCTTGTTAACACTCTTGGCAGCTTCTTTTATTTTTGGAAGTGTAAGGGACAACAGTTTGGGTAGAAGGATTTTAATAGGAATCTTATTTGCTTTTTCTCTCAATACAATCCAGAGTCTATTTCAAAGCATGGCTTCAGTATCTTTACTTAATCCTTTTAATTCAGTTTTTTTCCCAATGTTGATTGTCCTACTTATTACGATGGTTCTTTGGAACCTTAAAACTCAGGAATCCTAATAATTCTGGTTTTAGTAGCTATGTCAGCTAAAGATTTTTTTTCTTTGTTGATCAAAATATAAAGATATCCCAATCCAAAAAATAAAAAAGAAAATGTTGAGAATGCGCACCTTAAGAGACAAACTCTTATAGAGAGACCTTCTTCTGATATTAACTTAATTTTCCAAGCCTGCATCCCTAGAGTTTGCCCATCATTTACAAGCCAAAAGTAAGAGAAAAATACAGGGCCAGATAAAACTGTTATAAGAAGCTGTGCGAGGTCGGCTATACTGCCTTTTTCAGGTGCTCCGCCATTCAATAATACTAATAAAAGAGTTAACGAAAGAATAATACCTAAAACTGCAAAGCAGTCATATAAGAGAGAAAATATTCTTCTAAAAAAGCCTGAATTTTCCATAATTATTTGGATAAGATATTTTTTTTGATTATTCTATACGAATAGTAAGGAACTTTTATGAATGAAATAACACAGTCTAATGACACCTACTTTTTGGGACATCCAAAAGGACTCATTACATTATTTTTAACAGAGATGTGGGAAAGGATGTCTTTTTATGGAATGAGAGGTTTGTTGGTACTCTTCATGACAAGAGAGGTTGTTGAGGGAGGGCTTAATTTAGATCCTGTTACTGCAATGGCAATTTACGGAGTTTACGGAGCTTCTGTCTATTTCTTATGTGTTCCTGGGGGCTGGGTGGCCGATAAGATTTTTGGGGCACAAAAAACAGTTCTTTATGGAGCTGTAATTATCACTTTAGGTCACTATGTTCTTGCTATCCCTTATGAAAAAACTTTTTTCTTAGGTTTAGTTCTTGTGTCAATTGGAACAGGTTTATTAAAGCCAAATATATCCACTATAGTTGGGCAATTATATAAACCAGGTGATCTTAGAATAGATTCAGGATATACGATTTTCTATATGTCTATAAATATTGGCAGCATGCTCGGTTATCTAGTTTGTGGATACTTGGGAGAAAAAGTTGGATGGCATTGGGGATTTGGAGCTGCTGGAGTAGGGATGACGTTTGGTGTCATTCAATACATTTTGACAAAGAGTTCTCTGGGAGAAGCTGGCTTAGATCCTACTATTGAAGCAGGTGAAGATAGTTCAAGATATTTTTCAATTTTTTCTATAGGTTCAATTCTTTTTTCTCTAATAATCATTTCAGGTTTCGTGGGCTTATGGACTATTGATCCTCAATTACTAAATCAATTGATAGTTTATCTAATTTTGGCAGTAGCTATTTTTTACTTCGTTTATTTGTATTTTTTTGCTGATTTAAACAGCGCTGAAAGAGGCAATATTTCTATGTTGTTATTACTATTTATAGGTTCAGTTCTTTTTTGGGCAGGTTTTGATCAGGGGGGATCTTCTTTAAACCTCTTTGCAAAGGACTATACTGATCTTTTCATATTTGGATGGGAAATGCCCGCAACATTTTTGCAAGTTGCTAATCCATTAATGGTGGTTATCTTTGCCCCATTCTTTGCTGCTTTTTGGATAAATTTAGGAAAACGAAATCTGGACTTAGAAACACCTCAGAAGTTTGCATTGGGATGCTTTTTAATGGCTATAGGTTTTTTTGTTATGATTTTTGGAGTAGAAGTTGCTTTAGAGAATGAAAAAGCAGGGGTTAAGTGGTTGTTGTTAACCTATCTTTTTCATACATTAGGAGAACTTTGTTTAAGTCCTGTTGGATTATCTGCAACTGCAAAATATTCTCCCAAACGATATAAAGGTCAAATGATGGGGATTTGGTTTTTATCTTCTTCATTAGCTGCAGGATTGGCAGGGTTGTTAGCCAGCAAGTCTTTTGAATCGGGAATTTCTAGTATGCCAGTTTTATTTAATCAAATTATTCTAGCTTTAGTTGCGGTAGGAATAGTTTTGATCATTGCAAATAAATTTGTTAAGGCTAGTACGAATCTAGAAGATTCCCCAGAGGAAACAGCAGTTAACTAGACTTTGAATTAGTCTCTGAAGTAAGTTTAGTCAATATTATTTTATATATTGCACTTAGCCCCTCTAAATCTTCTATCCTTACACTTTCATTGACTTTATGGATTGACGCATTTCCTGGGCCAAATTCTACAACCTGAGATCCTGTAGGAGCTATAAATCTGCCATCAGAGGTACCCCCATCAGTTGTACATGTTGGTTCTATACCGGTCACTTCATTAATAGAATCTTTTACAGCGTTAATTAAATCTTGTTCTGTTGTTAGAAATGGCTTTCCTCCTATCACCCAGTCTATCTCATAATCTATTGGATGCCTTTTGAGAATTGATTCGACATCATCTTTTATTTGTTCAACAGACGTCGAAGGGGAATGACGCACATTTAAATCCAGAACGAGATTGCCAGGAATAACATTTGTTACTCCTGTACCAGAATTTATATTTGAAATTTGTAAAACACTATCCTGAAATTCTCCAGTTTGATCTTTCCATTTAAGTTTTGAAAGCTCAGCCAACGGGTCTGAAAAACCATGAATAGGATTATTTGCCTTATCAGGATAGGCAACATGTCCCTGAGTTCCAATAACATTGATCTTTGCTGAGACAGAACCTCTTCTTCC
>Ga0163109_10001912_pt1 | contig 16390 bp, 18 predicted proteins | sample CRUFie1St13metaG_FD_108704 | JGI IMG/M metagenome (GOLD analysis project Ga0163109, IMG submission 108704) | Marine microbial communities from the Costa Rica Dome - CRUD Field 142mm St13 metaG | ecosystem: Environmental > Aquatic > Marine > Oceanic > Photic zone | place: Costa Rica: the Eastern... | reverse complement strand
TGGTTCATCAAGTATATACATTGAGCCAACTAAACTGCTGCCTAATGAAGTGGCCAATTGAATTCTTTGAGATTCGCCTCCAGATAAGGTGTTTGATCTTCGGTTCAAAGTTAGATAACCTAAACCTACTTTTTTTACAAATAATATACGATCATTAATTTCTTTTCTAATACGCTTTGCAATTTGATTATCGTGCTTAGAAAGATTTAAATTTTGAAAAAAATCATATAATTCATTAATAGACAGTTTTAATAAATCACCAAGACTTTTGCCATTAATTTTAACAAAATTAGAAGATTCATTTAGCCTTGTTCCTTGGCATGAATCACATAAAGTTTTTCCTCTGTATCTAGATAATAGAACTCTATTTTGAATTTTGTAATTCTTTTTCTCAATTTTTTTAAAAAAAGAATTAATCCCTGTGAAATGAGTATTTCCCTCCCAAATTAATTTCTTATTGTCTTCAGATAGCTCATAATATGGTTTATGGATTGGAAAATCAAAAAGATAGGCAGAATTAATTAATTTTTTTTGGTATTTACTTAAAGTTGATCCTTTCCATGGTGATATTGCACCATCATAAATAGATTTACTAGTATCAGGGATTACTAAATCAGGATCTATTCCAATTACATCTCCAAAACCTTCGCATTTTGAGCACGCACCAAGGGGATTATTGAAGCTAAATAGATGAATACTCGGTTCAAAAAACTTAATACCGTCCAGTTCAAATTTGTTCGAAAATATTTTCCTTTTTTTATTTTCTAATTGTAAAATTGAGCAAACTCCTTTGCCTTCGTAAAACGCAATTTCAACAGCATCCGAAAGTCTGTCATAAAAATCATTATTATTTCTAGTTATTAATCGGTCTATAACTAGATCAAATTTTTCTTCAGGTATTTTTTTTAAATCATCTATGCCAAATACTTTTTCATTATAATATATTCTTGCGAATCCTTGTTGTTTGAGAATTTTAATTTTCTCTTTAGATGAAGTTTTGGAATTGGTTTTAATAGGCGCTAAAAGAAGCAGTTTTGTTTGAATTTTTATTTTTTTTACATGATCAACAACATCACTTACTACATCTTTTTTTACTTCCAATCCAGAAATTGGAGAATAAGTCCTACCTATTCTAGCAAATAATAGTTTCAAATAATCATAAATTTCTGTTCTAGTACCAACTGTTGATCTTGGGTTTGAGGAATTCACTTTTTGTTCTACAGCAATTGCGGGTGATAAGCCTTTTATAAAATCAACCTTAGGCTTGTTTAATCTGCCCATAAATTGTCTTGCATATGAAGAAAGACTTTCAACATATCTTCGTTGACCTTCAGCAAACAATGTATCAAAAGCTAAAGAGGATTTACCTGATCCCGACAATCCTGTAATTACACACATTTTGTTTCTAGGGATCGATAAATCAATGTTTTTCAGGTTGTGTAAATGAGCGCCTTTTATTATTATATTATTTTTTGGATCAGCGTCCAAAATATCTTTCATAAAATTTTTTTAAGCTAGCAAAATACAATATTTAATATTTAAATACATTATTGATTTAAATAATAATTATTAAATAAAAATTTTATTAAAGTGCTATTAATCAATATTTTAAATCAATAAATATGAATAAATAAAAAAAATATTATATTTGTATAATAAATTTTGCCTATTAAATAAAATTACTTTAAAACAATACGAAACGTTTAATCACCAATTGGTGGAAGTAATTTTATTATGGAAACATCTCAATATACCAACAAATCCGACGCATCACTTGTAAGTCATTACATAGGAGGATCCGAACAAGCACTTGAAATTTTAATAAATAAACATCAACTTCAAATATTTAATTTTATTAATTCTAAGATTAATAATAGAGAAATATCTGAAGATCTTTTTCAAGATACATTTATAAAAGTAATTAGAACATTAAAAAATGGCTCCTATAACGAAGAAGGCAAGTTTCTTCCTTGGGTAATGAGAATAGCTCACAATCTTGTAATTGATTTCTTCAGAAAAAGTAATCGCATCCCTACAGTTGATAATAAAGAAGAATTCGATATTTTTCAATTTCTTTCAGATCATGTGCCTAATGCGGAAACAACTTTGATACAGGATCAAGTTTTAAAAGATATACAAAAATTAATTCAGGAACTACCTGAGGATCAAAAAGAGGTAATTATTATGAGGTTATATCGAGATATGAGTTTTAAGGAAATCGCGGAAAATACTAATGTAAGTATTAATACTGCTTTAGGAAGAATGCGATATGCAATAATTAATCTCAGAAAAATGATAGAAGAGAATCAAATTATTTTAGAGGCTTGACAATTTTTTAATTTTTTTTTCGTTTTAATTGTATCAAAAATTATTTATGGAAAAAAATTACTCTAATAATAATACATCACAAAAAGATACACTACCTCGAAAAATTGTAATAAAACGTATTATGGCTTTTTCTAAATCCTATAAAGATAATAAGGAAAATAAAAATCTTGATATATTAAAAAACTAATATTTTTTTAATAAAGATTTTCTACCAATTGTACTGAATATAATGTCTTTTTGAATTTTTAACCCTCTTGCAGGAGAATATTCTCTTCCATACCAAATTATTTGTAAATGCAATTTATTCCATAATTTTTTTGGAAATAACCTTTTAGCATCCTTTTCCGTTTGAATGACATTTTTCCCATTTGAAAATCCCCATCGATACATAAGTCTATGAATATGTGTATCTACAGGAAAAGTTGGGATACCATATGCTTGAGCCATTACAACTGCTGCTGTTTTGTGTCCTACAGATGGTAAAGCTTCTAATTCTTCGTAAGTCTTAGGCACCTTACCATTATATTTATCTAATAAAATTTTTGAAAGACCATAAATTCCTTTTGACTTCATTGGTGATAATCCAACTGGCTTTATTATGTTTCTTATTTCTTCAACACTTAGTTTAATCATATCACTAGGAGTCTTTGCTCTTTTAAATAATAAAGGAGTTATTTGATTTACTCTTACATCAGTACTTTGTGCAGATAATAGAACAGCAATTAATAAAGTATATGGATCTGAATGATCAAGGGGTATTGGAATTCTAGGGTAAAGTTTATTTAAAGTGGTGATTACAAAATCTACTTTTTCTTTTTTGGTCATTTTTTTATTATTCTTAATTGCTTTTGTAATTTAGAAAAAAAATAAGTTATGAAAACACTAAAAGTAGGGGATAAGGTTCCTGATTTTTCAGTATCAGATGATCGTGGTAACATTCAAAAATTAAGTAATTACAAGGATCAAAAACTTGTTATTTTCTTTTATCCGAAGGCTAATACCCCTGGATGTACTCTAGAAGCCTGTGATCTAAGGGATAATTACAAACAACTTCAAGATGCTGGTTATTTTCTCCTCGGGGTAAGTGCAGACTCTGTGAAAAGTCAACGTAATTTTTCAAATAAATTCGATTTTCCCTTTCCTTTATTAGCAGATGTAAATAAAGAAGTAATTAATGCTTTTGGTGTATGGGGACCAAAAAAATTTATGGGTAAAGAATACGAAGGGATTCACAGAATTACATTTATAATTGATGGTAAAGGTATTATAGAGCGTATAATTGATAAAGTAAAGACTAAAGAACACGCATCACAAATTTTAGAATGAAAGTTGAAATTCTTAATTTGAAAACTATATCATAATTTAAATCTAATTAGATGTACTTTCCTTTTAAGACTTTATCCCAAACATCTTATTTTTCTTTACAAGTGATGCAACTCCCTTTGGTAGATGTTTTTCCCAACCAGATTTTCCGTCCCTAATTTGTTTTAATATTTCTCTACTAAATATTTTAAGGTATTCTTCCTCAAAATCTATTATATCCACAATCTTGCCGTTATATTTGAAAAATTTATAAAAATCCTTCATTCGGGGATGTAGCTTCAAATTGGTACTATTTATTATATTACCATTATCATCTTTCATTGGATATAAATATACTTTTAGATTATTATAAAACATTTTTCCAAAGGCCTCTAAAATCCCACCTCCAAGGTCTTGATAATATTGTTCATCAAAAATTTCTACAAAGTTACTAACTCCCATACTTAAAGCTAATTGCTTTTTTGTGTATTCTGATAAATAATCGACCAGCTTGTAATACTCTTTAAAGTTTGAAATCATAACCATGTAGCCCATGGAACACAATAACTTTGCTCTATCCATAAAGTCCTTTTCATCTATTTCACCTTGGGCACTTAAATTTGATAGTGTTATTTCAAATATTACAACAGTTTTATTCTCATCAACCTCAGGTTCTTTAATAAATGCATCTAAAGCTTTTTCAAACATATCTATATTAACTAAAGTTACTGGACGAAAACTTCCTCTTAATGCAAGTATATTTTTCTTATAGAGTTCTCTAGCTGGTAAAATATTACTGCCCTCAGGATTGAACATTACAGCATCAGTCATACCGTTTTTGACAAGTTGTAAACTCATCAAACGATTATCTACAGATCTAAATAATGGACCCTTAAAGTTGATTGTATCGATTTCAATCGCATCTTTATCAATATGGTCATATAAGTAACGTAAAAGTTCTTTGGGTTCATCATTTTTGTAGAAGGCACCATATATAAGATTAACTCCTATTAAACCTAACACTTCCTGTTGGAGGCGTGCTTCAGATTGATGAAATCTTACATGTAAAGTTATTTCACTATAACTATCATTCGGATTTGTTTGAAATCTAATTCCCATCCAGCCATGTCCTTTAAATTTTTTGGCAAAATCTATCGTTGCAACTGTATTTGCATATGTAAAGAACATTTTATTAGGATTTTCTTTTCTGGGAATCCTATCTTCAAGTAACTTCATTTCATGATCTAACATTCTATTGAGCCTAGCTTCAGTTACATAACGTTTATCATTTTCTTCTCCATAAATATTGTCACTGAAATTTTTATCGTAAGCACTCATAGTCTTTGCAATGGTTCCTGATGAGCTTCCAGCTCTAAAAAAATGTCTTACAACTTCTTGCCCAGCTCCAATTTCAGCAAATGTTCCATATATAAATCTGTTTAGATTTATTCTTAGAGCTTTAGCCTCTATAGATGGTCTATTTTCTAGTTCAGTTTCACCGGGTAAATTTACTGTCATACTACGAATTATAAATATTTCAAATCTACAAAGATTGTACAATTAAAGGACAAAGATTACCTTTGAAAAACATGATAAATGTAACTTTTTTAGGCACAGGTACTTCACAGGGCGTTCCAATAATTGGGAGTGATCATCCAGTTTGCAAAAGTAAAGATCCAAAAGACAAACGTTTACGTGTTTCAGTTCTAGTTCAGTGGGAATCTTATAACCTGGTTATCGATTGTGGTCCAGATTTTAGACAACAAATGCTGAGAGAAAATATTAAACATATAGATGGGATTTTTTTCACCCACGAACATGCTGATCATAGCGCAGGAATGGATGATATTCGTCCTTTTTATTTTAAACAAGGTGACATTCCGGTATTTGGAACAGAAAGGGTAATTAATAATTTTAATGAAAGATTTAATTATATTTTTTCCAAAGACAATAAATACCCTGGCGCTCCTTCAGTAGATATAAATATTATATCAGCAAAAAAAAGATTTGAATTTAAGGGAAAGAAAATTATACCCATTGAAGTAATGCATAATAATCTTTCTATTTTAGGATTCCGAATAGATGATTTTTGTTATTTGACTGATGTTAAAACGATACCAAATAAAGAATATAATAAATTAAAAAATATAGATCTATTAGTTTTGAGTTGTTTAAGAATAGATGAACATCCTAATCATTTAAATCTCAAGGAAGCTGAGATTTTAATTGACAAATTAAAGCCTAAGAAGTGCTATTTGACTCATATAAGCCATTTAATGGGGTTTCATGAAGAAGTGAATAAAAAGCTAGCAAAAAATGTATTTTTGGCATACGACACATTAAGAATTAAATCTCATTAATCATTAGATGAAATTTAAAATATTACTTTATTCATTTGTGTTTGTTTTACTTTTACTTTTTTATCAGTTATACAATACTAACAAGATTCTAAATCACCAAGAAACTAAAATTCAAAATTTTAATTTTAATCAAGGAGTACTAAAGGACTCTATAAATATTCTTAATAATTTCAATAATAATTTTAATTATTTCTCAATTGAAGGGAATAAAAAAATTGATTTAGGTTTTTCAGAATCAAAGAGATTAAAGAATAAAATCGAAGAAAAGTTATTTGAAATGAATGTTAGTGGTGGTTTAGATCATTTCATAAAACTTCCCAAAGGAAAGTTTTTGATAGAAAATGTTCATGTAATTAACAAAAATTGGGTTTTAATAGGTTTTAGATCAAATAAATATTGGGGAGAATCTTTTTTAGAAGTAAAATTTAAAAAAAATGAAATACATGGTTTTACATCCTTAAAATCATTTGTAAATCCATTATAATTTTGTGTTGTCAAGCCATTTTAAAAATAGGTTTAAGTTTTCTTGAGAAACTGTATGTCCTTCTGGAAACTCATGATACTGAATTTTATTATATTTTTTAGATATTGGTAAAATTGATTTACGAGCTAGTTTAATTGGAATTACCTGGTCAGAAATACCATGTGAAGAATAGGCAATAAAATTAGGTTCTTTGGACGTATCTATAGTTTCATGTATTAACCCACTTAAGGCAACTAAGCGTCTAACAATATTTAGTTTTTCAAATGCTAAAGCCCAACCTAAAATTGCTCCTTGACTAAAGCCCAACAGAGTAATATCATTTGATTCTAAATTATATTTTTCAATGATAAGCTGTATGTTTTTATTTAATAAATCAACTGTTTTCCAGGCAGTTTCAATATCAGATTCAAAAGTTCCATCGCTTTTGGGATAGAGGTTATACCATGCATAGCTTCCTATTGATAATTGATAAGGTGCTTGAAATGAAATAATTGTCGAATATTTAGGCAAAAAAGGAGTAAAAGTGAATAAGTCATCTTCGTTACTTCCATATCCGTGAAGTAAAAAAATAACTGAATTTTTTTTTAAACCATTTTCAGCATTTTTTATTTTATAATGTAACAATTATTTTAAAGTTAAATTAGTTCAAGTGTATTTTTTCTCCTCTTATTATACCATATATTTCACCCTTTGTTTCAGTACCTATAAACATACAGTTTTTTGATGTTGACTTAATATCCTCTATTTTAAAAGTATCTTTACCATAAGGTGTGAATAAAGTTATATCGGCTGAAGAGCCTATTTTAAAACAAAAATCTTCTATCCCAAAACGTTTTTTCCCTCTAGTAAAAAAGGTAATTATTTTATCTAAAGGAAAGCATTCATGCATTACTTTAAAAGCAGCTTCCATTCCAATACTTCCCTCTTTCGATTGGACAAATTCAAGATTTTTTAATTCTGGATTAACGGGTTGGTGAAGACTACTTATCATATCAATTGTACCATCTAATAATCCTTCTCTTAGCGCTTTTTGATCATTAGAATTTCTTAGCGGAGGTATAATTTTAAAATCTGTGTCAAATTCCAATAAATTTTCATCTGTGAAAAGCAAATGAGGAATGCCTACACAGCAACTAACATTTAGCCCCCTTTTTTTAGCATCCCTAATCAATTTAACACCTCTTTCAGATGATATGTATGGGATATGCATTTTGCCATTTGTATATTCAAGAAGCGACAGGTCACGAGACAAGGGGTTAGTTTCTGCTATAGTTGGAATTCCTTTTAAGCCCAAATTTACACTAGCTAGACCTTCATGCATTTGACCTTTTTCATAAAAAATTTCATCGATGGGATAGGCTTGAATAATACCATTGAATGCTTGAACGTATTCTAGAGCGACTCTTAATAAGCTTGAATTTTTCAATACACTATTAAAATCCCCAAATGCTTTAGAGCCTGCTTTGTGAAGATCATAAAGAGAAGCCATGTTTTTGCCTTCTCCATTTTCAGATAAAGAAGCGCTAATGTGAAGAGCAGTAGGAGAGGATTTTGATTTTTGTAATAAGTGACTAACATCGGCTTGGGAGGAGATTGGAGGATCTGTATTCGGATTAATTAAGATGTTTGTGAAACCACTTTTACAGGCTGTAAGTAAACCATTTTCTAAAGTTTCTCTTAATTCAAATCCAGGTTCTCCAAAAGAAATATTTGGATCAAACCAGCCAGACGAAACGTGAAGATCTTTTTTATTAATTATACTGTCGGCATCAATATCTATGTCTTTTTTTATTTGAGATACAATACCATTTTCAATTAGAATATCAAGGGTTTCATTATGAAATTCACTCTTTTCGTTAATAATAGTTGCATTTTTTAAGAGTATTTTCATAAAGTGAAGATCAAAGCAAAAATAAAACAATTTTTAAATTATACTTTCGATAAGAGTTTAAATCTAATCGGAGACTGTGTAGTTTTTTGAGACAAAAGATTTATAGATCTTTTATTCAATTGAAAAATTCTTGGGTATCCACCAGTAACTTGTCCATCACGCATTATAATAATTAGACTACCGTCGGGAGTACATTGGATAGTTCCTGGAATAACAGGGGAGGTCCAAATTTCAGGAAGTTTACAAATTAATTTTTCTTCTAAACGAAAAGCCATTCTATTATTTAATGAGGATATATGATGAATATTTTCAAGGAGAATTTTTTTTTGTGTGTTATCTAAAATCTTGAATTCAGGGCCAGGATATACCTCTAGAATTTCATTTTCATAGTCTATGTTTATTGGTTTTAAACTAACACCAACCTTTGGTATGAAATCTGATTTTCCTATTGGGATTAATACTTTTTTTGTGATATTCCCTTCAGAAGTTATACCCTTAAACTGACTTCTGCTACCCAAAACTTTTTCTGTTTTTATCCCACCGGAGATGCTTAAATAAGTTCTACAGCCATATTGTGATGTCCCCATTGATAAAATATCACCTTCATTTACTTTATAGGGTGTATAAGATTTTATTTTTTCTCCATTAAGTTCAGTATTCATTTCAGCTCCAGCGATTGATATATATGTGTTTTTGTGAAATTTTATTTTTGGCCCCATAAATGAACACTCTAAAACGGCTGTATTATAAGCATTATTTAGTATTTGATTCGCTATTCCAAATGCTTGTTGATCCATAGGACCAGATATAGGAACTCCAATATTTTGATAATTAAAGCGTCCAGCATCTTGAATGGATGTATAAATTCCTCTACGTATAATTTCAATCATTTAAAAAAATTATAATCTCCTCTTTGAAGCCCTATCTCAATATCCTTTAAACTATTAGAATCTATTTTTTGGAAACAAATTGTATCCCCAGGTTTTATGAAACACGGAGGTGATGTTTTTGGATTAAATAGGCTTATTGGTGTAAATCCTATAATGTGCCATCCCCCTGGAGAATCGGTCGTATAAATCCCTGTTTGTTTTCCTCCAATAGCAACTGATCCTTTGGGGACATTCAGTTTAGGTTTTGCTTTTCTTTGGTAATGTAGACGAGGATCAAGACCACTTAAATATGGAAACCCTGGCAGAAAGCCAATAAAATATACCTTATAGGTATTTTTTGAGTGCAAATGAATTAATTCATTAACATCCAATTTTAATGCTTTTGATAGTTTAATAATATCAGGAGCAAAATTATTTTCATAACAAACAGGAATGATCCATTTTTTTCCTTGTAATTTTTTGTGTTTTTCAATTTTTGATAAAATTTTATTGAAATATTGATTCCAATATTCAAGATTTTTAATTTTTTTATTCAGTTGAATCAAAAGGGATCTGTAACCCATTCTACATAATAATACTTCAGGTTTTTTTTCAAGAGTTTTTCTTAGAAATAGTAATTTACTTAATAAAATCTCCGATGGCTTCTCATTCCACTCTAGTAAAAAAGTATCCTGATTAATTATCATGATTTTATAACCTGATTTGTTTTCCATTCTATATTATTTTATTGTACATACTCAATACATCTTTCAGGTTTTCAACAATATTGGGATGATCACCATGTAGACAATATGTGTCTGCATCAATATTAATCCAATTGTTATTTATCGTTTGAATCTTATCATGTAATAATAGATTTTTCAATCTTTTAAAAATATCATGGCTACTAGTAATAAGTGCTCCTTTTTTACCCCTTGGTTGTAATTGTCCATTGTCCATATATCCTCTATCTAGAAAAGCTTCTTTACAAACAATAATACCTTTTGATTTTGCTTTTTTAGCTAATTTTGATTCGGAAAGAGTAAATAAAGTAGCATTCGGACAACATTCATGAATGCATTCAATTAAAATAGTAGCGATATTTTCATTTGTAGCGCAATCGTTATATAAAGCACCGTGTGGTTTAACATGATTTAATTCTTTAGAATCATTTAATAATTTTATAAAATTTAATAATTGACTTTTTATACTGTATTTAAGTTTTTTTTTGTCAATATTCATTGAAATTCGTCCAAAATTATCTTTATCAGGGTAGGAGGGATGAACACCTATTTTAACATTATTTTGCCTTGCTAATGAAATCAATTTTGACATTTCCTTATTATTGCCAGCATGACCTCCACAAGCAATATTACATGATTGTATAAGTGGCATTATTTCTGCTTCGATATTAAAACCTTCCCCTATATCTACGTTTATATCAAGTTCTTTCATTGAATTATTAGTAAAATGGTTTTGACACTTAAAAGGAAAGATAGAAGAACAATCAAACATGCAATAAAATTCTTAAAAAAAGAATTTTTGTAATCTCCCATCAAATTGGACTTATTCATTATCCATAAAAGTAATGAGGCTATAATTGGAAGTAACAAGCCATTTGTAATTTGTGCAAAGCGAATAATAGAAATAAGCTTTAAACCAGTAGTTGATATAATAACACCAAAAAAAATGATTAATATCCAAGTAAATTTAAAGTATAATGAATTTAAATTTGATGGTAATCCAAAACAACCACATACAACAAAAGCAGCAGCAAGAGGAGCTGTAATTGTGCTTGTAATTCCTGCAGCAAAAAGACCAATTGCTATTAAATACTTTGCAAATATTCCAAATATAGGCTCTAAACCGATTGCTAGATCTCCAGCATTATTAATTTCAAAGGAATCTATATTTGAGGCTGTTATTATTATACATAGAGAAACAAATCCACCGATGCTGATAGCAATAATTAAATCTTTGTATGCAAAAGGTAAGTCACTTTTTTTAAACCATTTTTTTTTAACTAACTCAGCATGAAGAAAAAGATTATAAGGAACTATTGTAGTTCCAATTAGCGCCATAATTGTTAGTAAACTTTCATTTGGGGTTTTAAAATATAAAAGACCTTTAAAAATAGTTAATACATCAGGATTGGTAAAAAACGTAGTGAGAACAAAAGAAAAACTCATAATTACAACAAGAATAATTAAAAATCTTTCAATAATTTTAAATTTTCCCGACCATAAAATAAATCCTGAAATAAGTCCAATGATTATTGGGTATAAGTTAAATACATTGTTATCAATTCTAAAGTTTAAACTTCCAAATAGCGTTTCTAATCCTAAAACAGCACCACTAATATTTCCAGATTCGTACGCAGTATTACCTATCACAATTGAAAGAAGAATAAGAGTAATTATTCCATACTTAATAATTGGATTTTTAAGTTCATCTATAATAATTTGAGTCAGATTTTTTCTAGTAATAAGTCCTGCTTTAACAGCCATAGATTGGAGTACTATTGTTGCTAAAATTGCAATCATTAAACTCCACAAAAGATCCGTTCCAAATTTTACTCCAGCAAGTGTACAAATAGTAACAGTTCCAGGCCCAATAAAAGCTGCAGCAATTAAAGGTCCAGGACCTATATTTTTAAAAAATTTATTTAACATTAAATAGAATATTTATAAAAATAATTTTCTTTACAATTAAATAATAAAATCTTTGGTATTAAATTTTTCATAGATTCCAAGTCCAAAGAGTGCAAAATCATATTTTACAGGATCATTTGGATCAAACCTTCTTAGGTTAGTATCTAATTCAACTGAGGCTTTGTAATCATTTTGTTTACGCTTTAATAAACCTAGTCTTCTCGCTACATTTCCAGTATGAATATCCAAGGGGCAGGATAGTTGTCTTGCATTTAATCTGTTCCAAATTCCAAAATCAACACCTTTGTTAGAGGATCTTACCATCCACCGCAAAAACATATTTAATCGTTTTGCAGCTGACCCATTAATAGGATCAGAAACATGTTTTTCTGATCTTTTATTATGTTCTAACTCAAAAAAAATATTTTTAAAGTTGTGTAAGTTTATGTCTAGTCTTTTAGTATTTAACTCAGTGGAGAAAGCGCATTCTAAACCTCCATGATTCAAATAAATATTTTTTAGAGATTTAATAAAGTATATAAAATCAGTCCCATTAAAAGTCCTATGAACAAAAGAGGAAAGTTTATTTAAGTCATTTTCGTTATGGTTTAGCACAAAATGAAATGGGTCATTACCCATCAATTCTAACATTCTTACTCCATTTTTTAATATGCTGGCTCTGTTTCCCCAAGAAATAGTTGCAATTAAAAAACTTGTTATTTCAATATCTTCTTTTTTATTGAATTTATGCGGAATTCCAATAGGATCTTTTTCTATAAAACTAGTTTGTTCATATAATTTTGCTTTTTCATCTAAAAATTCCTTAAGGTATTTAGAAAGCATTATGTTAGGATATTCCCATCTTTTAAACTAATTATTCTATCAGCTCTTTCTGCTAAAGTCTTATTATGAGTTACAATTATAAAACTACATCCTAATTCATCACGTAATTCAAAGAATAAATCATGGAGTTGATTTGCGTTATTTGAGTCTAAATTTCCACTTGGTTCATCAGCAAAAATTATTTTAGGTTTGTTAATAAGGGCTCGAGCTACAGCAACTCGCTGTTGTTCACCACCAGAAAGAGAGGACGGCTTATTATTAGTTTTATCGCCAACCCCTAGGCGTTGAAGTAAATCTTTTGCCATCTTTTCAGCATTTTTCAAATTTGATTTACTTATCCATGCGGGTATACATACATTTTCTAAAGCTGAAAATTCTGGGAGTAATTCGTGAAATTGGAAAATGAAACCTATTTTTTGGTTTCTGAATTTTGCTAATTCTTTTTCTGATAATTCATTTGTATTTATACCATCAACTATTAAGCTAACATCAGGTTTGTTTTCTGGTCGATCAAGGGTACCTAAAATATGAAGTAATGTGGTTTTTCCTGCTCCTGAGGGACCAACTATCGCTACAATTTCTTTTTCAGCTACCTTGATATCTACACTATTTAAAACATTTAGTGTTCCATATTTCTTTGATAAGTTTCTAGCACTTAAAACAAACTTCATAACTATTTCAAAATTATAATTTTATTTCTTATCAATTATCATTAATTGTTATTATGTAAAACCAAATTGTGTATACTTAATATTATTTTATTGTAATGAATTTTTCTTTTTCTATTAATTCAATTAGTATATTTGTTTAACTATTTTAAAAAAAAATATATCAAAACTATTTATTTAGCGGGAGGATGTTTTTGGTGTACAGAAGCAATTTTTCAACGTATTAAAGGAGTAGTTAAAGTTATCCCTGGTTACATTGATGGAATTGTTAAGAATCCCTCTTATAAGGATGTATGTACAGGAAAAACCGGGCATACAGAAGCTATTGAGATATCTTATGATGAAAAAAAAATAAAATTAGAGGATATTCTTGAAATCTTTTTTAGCACACATGATCCAACAACATTAAACCGCCAAGGAAATGATTTTGGCACACAATATCGATCTGGAATTTATTATACAGAAGTTAAACAAAAAGAGGTTGCAAATCTTATTATTACTAAACTTGAAAAAGAAAAATTATTTCAAAACCCAATAGTAACTGAGGTAAAACAAGCCAAACCTTTTTTTGTTGCTGAAGAACATATTAATTATTACAATCAAAACAAAAGGCAACCATATTGCAGTGTTACAATTGATCCTAAATTAAATAAATTAAAAACCTATTTTAAAAATTATATTGCTAGCGAAAATGAATGAAAATTTTAACATAGAAACCCTACCTATAACGGAACAAATTAAAACAAATTATCAAGAAATTCTTCACTTGCTTGGTGAAAATCAAAATCGTGAAGGTTTGTTGAAAACTCCGGAACGTGCATCAAAAGCTATGAAGTTTTTGACAGAAGGTTATGAAAAAGATCCAAAACAAATACTACAAAGTGCAATGTTCAAAGAAGATTACAATGAGATGGTAATAGTTAAAGATATTGAACTGTATTCTTTATGCGAGCATCATCTTTTACCTTTTTTCGGTAAAGCTCATATTGCTTACATACCAAACGGTCAAATTGTAGGACTAAGTAAACTACCTAGAGTGGTTGATGTTTTTTCTAGAAGATTACAAGTTCAAGAACGTCTTACTGAACAAATCCTAGATTGTATTAATAACACTCTAAATCCAAAGGGTGTAGCTGTTGTAATAGAGGCTTCTCACATGTGTATGATGATGAGAGGAGTTCAAAAACAAAATTCTACAACAACAACTTCTGGTTTTAGAGGGGCTTTTAAGGACACAGATACCAGAAATGAATTTTTAAATTTAGTTCAATCTAATCTTTCCTAGGAATCCTTAAATAATCGCTTTAAGCCTATTTTTTTTAAAATTTTTTTTTCAAAATTCCAGAAGAAGTTAAATTGAAAAAATAAAGCACCAAAGACTAATAGTAATATCTGATAAATTGGAAAAATAACTAGGAGTCTTAAAATCCAATAAATTATGCTTCCGAAGTAAAAGGATTCGAAAGTATCAGGATTTAAGTTAATAAAGTTTAAAAATGGTCTTCCGAGCTTAACACTTAATGAACCCGTAATACCGAATACAATAAATATTATAATCAGCTGAAAGTTAGAGGTTATTCCCCATTTTTTTTTTAGACGTTTAAAATACAATGTGCTGTATTTTTAGTTTAAGAGATTAGAAATTTGCAATGCTAATTCTTCACCAATTCTATCCTGAGCTTCCATTGTAGCAGCTCCAATATGAGGTGTTAGTGATATCTTTTCATGCATTAAAAGTTTTATTTCAGGTTTGGGTTCGTTTTCAAATGTATCCAAGGCTGCGAAAGACAGATGCCCAGAGTCAAGTGCATCTATTAAAGCAACTTCATCAATAACTCCCCCTCTTGCAGCATTAATAATTGCTGCACCTTTTTTCATTTTTGATATAACTTCTGCATTTATCACATATGATTTTTGTGCTGGTACATGAAGGGATATGAAATCAGATGATTTTATAAGTTTTTCAAAATCTTGTGTTTTTATATTTACAGAAATCTTATTGCCTGTAGAAAAATTTATATCAATATTAGCTTCCGTAATAAATTTATCAGACGCTATAACATTCATTCCTACACCTAAAGCGATTTTAGCAACTTCCTGACCTATCCTACCAAATCCAATTATTCCAATTGTTTTACCTCTTAATTCAATTCCTTTAGAATATGCTTTTTTGAGCCCCTTAAAATTCGCTTCTCCTTCAAGAGGCATGTTTCTATTTGAGTCATGTAAAAATCTAACACAACCATATAGGTGGGCAAAGACAAGCTCAGCTACTGAGGCAGATGATGCAGCAGGTGTGTTAATAACATGAATCCCTTTAGATTTTGCATAATCAACATCTATATTATCCATGCCAACGCCTCCTCTTCCAATTAGTTTTAGATTAGAACACGAATCAATAAGTTCTTTTCTTGCTGTTGTAGCGCTTCGCACTAGAAGCGCATCAATTTTATTATTATTTATGAAGTCAATAAGCTGCTCTTGTGCTACATTAGTTGTTAACACTTCAAACCCATTTTTTTCTAAATTATCGATACCTGATTGCGATATGCCATCGTTTGCTAAAATTTTCATTTTTTTATTTTTTTTGTTCTAAAAGCTGCATACAATTTATTAGTTCGTCAATACTCTCGATAGACAGAGCATTGTATATCGAAGCACGATAGCCTCCTACTGATCGATGACCTTTCAAGCCACTAATTCCATTATCATTACACATAGCATCAAAAGTATCTGTAAGTTCAGCGTCAACTAGATTAAATGTAACGTTCATTTGACTTCTACTTTCCTCTGAAGCAAATCCCTTAAACATTGGATTTCTATCAACTTCATTGTATAATCTATTTGCTTTTAAAGAATTTTTTTCTCCTATAACTTCAATACCACCTTGTTCTTCGATCCATCTTAATGTTAGGAGGGATGTATATACAGCAAAAACAGGTGGTGTATTGAACATACTTCCACCTTTAATTTGAACAGTATAGTCCAAAATTG
>Ga0163109_10001910_pt1 | contig 16392 bp, 11 predicted proteins | sample CRUFie1St13metaG_FD_108704 | JGI IMG/M metagenome (GOLD analysis project Ga0163109, IMG submission 108704) | Marine microbial communities from the Costa Rica Dome - CRUD Field 142mm St13 metaG | ecosystem: Environmental > Aquatic > Marine > Oceanic > Photic zone | place: Costa Rica: the Eastern... | reverse complement strand
GGGGCAGGAGCTGGTCCAGCGCCTCGTAGACCGTATCCGGGATCATGTGCCCGATGACATGGCGCAGCGCCACCGGCGCGGGGTGTACGGCGTTGACGATACTGTCCTTCGGCGCGGTGATCTCAAAGGGCGCGAGCGAGGCCGCGTTGTTCGGGATTTCCGGCGCGATCGCACACTTGAGCGCATAGCAGGCGTAGGCCTTGGTATAGACCATCGGCACGTTGATGCCCTTGGGGTCGAGGCCCGAAGTCCCGGCAAAATCGGCGCAGATGCGGTCGTTTTCAATGCTGACAGATACGGCCAGCCGGACCGGGTTGCTGTAGCCGTCGATCCACATCTCTCCGGCGGCCTGCCCCGGCTCAAGCGCGTTGATCTTCTCCAGCGTCGCCCGGCGGGAGTTATCGAGGATGAAGGCTGCGATTTCCTCGAGATCGGCGAGGTCGAATTCGTCCATCATCTCGGTCAGGCGGCGGTGACCAATCCCGTTGCAGGTTGCCAGCGCGTAAACGTCCCCGACCAGCTGATCGGGCTCGCGAACGTTGCCCCGGATAATGCGCAGCAGCGTCTGATCCACCGCACCGCGATCCATCAGCCGCATGATCGGGATGTAGAGGCCTTCCTCGTAGACCGAGTTGGCGTCAGCCCCGAAGCCGCGCCCGCCGATATCGACAATGTGGGCGGTGCAGGCGAAGAAGCCGACCAGCACCCCGGCCTTGAACGACGGCGTTACGACGGTGATGTCGTGCAGGTGCCCGGTCCCCTCCCAAGGGTCGTTGGTGATGTAGACATCGCCCTCGGCCATGGTCTCGACGCCGATCCGGCGCATGAAATGGGGAACAGCGTCGGCCATGGCGTTGACGTGCCCGGGCGTGCCGGTCACCGCCTGCGCCAGCATACGCCCCTGCGCGTCATAGACCCCGGCGGAGAGGTCACCGGCTTCGCGGACCGACGTTGAGAACGCGGTGCGGACCAGCGCCTGCGCCTGCTCCTCGACCACGGAGATCAGCCGGTTCCACATAACCTGCTTGGAAACGGTCGATGCCATGGCTCAGCCCTCCTCTTCCGCGCTCAGGTCGATACAGCCGTCGGGCTGGATCGTTGCGCAGCGGCTGGTTGGGACAATGACGGTGGTCTCGTCCTCGAAGATTGCCGCTGGCCCGGCCAGACTGTCGCCAGTGGCCAGTGCATCACGCGGCACCACAGCCGCGCGCAGGGTTTGCCCCAGCGCCGCATCGAAGATATCCCGCGTTGCGCCCGTGCCGGCAACGTCCACCAACGATCCTGCCGCCGCCGTCAGGGGTGGCAGGGTCTCCACCGGCGGGGTCGGCGTGCTGGCGTTGACCGCCCAGACCGTCGCCTCGATCTCCAACCCGGCGACAGTGCGCCCGAACAGGGTGGTGTAGTCGGCTTCGAACAGCGCCTTCAAGGTTTCCATATCCGGGCTGGCAGCCTGCTGTGCCGTCAGGATCACCGGGATCTCCCAACCCTGCCCCCGGTAGCGCATGTAAACCTTGTACTCGGCCTCAATCGGGGCGTTGGCGTCGCAGGAGCGGACAAAGTCGGTCGCCTCGGTGCGCAGTTCGGCCAGCGTGTCGGCCACAAGCCCCGCATCAAAAGCGGAAAACTCGACGTAGACGCTGCGGGTGGCCTCGAAACTGAAGGGCGCACGCAGGAAACCGATGGCCGAGCCGACCCCGGCCCCGGGCGGGATCAGACAGCGGCGAATACCCAGCTTTTCCGACAGGCGGGCGGCGTGCAGCGGTGCTGCCCCGCCGAAGGCAATCATGGTGTAGTCGCTGAGGTCTTCGCCGTTCTCCACGGCATGAACGCGGGCCGCGTTGGACATGTTCTCGTCCACGACTTCGGTCAGCCCGAAGGCCGCTTCCAGCGCATCCAGCCCCAGCGGCGCGCCAAGTTCGCTCTCCAGCGCTGCCCGCGACGCGGCTTCATCCAGCCGGATCGAGCCGCCTGCGAAACTGTCGGGGTCGAGTTTGCCCTGCACCAGATCAGCGTCCGTGACCGCAGGGCGGGTGCCGCCCCGACCGTAGCAGGCCGGTCCGGGCTCAGAGCCGGCCGATTCAGGGCCGACCCGGATCTGCTGCAGCGCGTCGACGTGGGCCAGCGAGCCGCCCCCGGCGCCGATCTCGACCATATCGATCACGGGGATCGAAATCGGCATGCCCGATCCCTTCTTGAAGCGATAGGTGCGGGCGACTTCGAACACACGCGCGGTCTTCGGCGTCTGGTTCTTGATCAGGCAGATTTTCGCCGTTGTCCCGCCCATGTCGAAGGACAGCACACGATCAAGGCCGTGGCGCGCGCCGATGTGCGCCGCGAACACTGCCCCGCCTGCCGGACCACTCTCGACCAGCCGCACCGGGAATTTAGCCGCGCTCTCAAGGCTGATGATGCCCCCACCCGAGTGCATCAGGAAGATCGGACAGGCCGCGCCCTGCTCGGCCAGGCGCCCTTCAAGACGGCCCAGATAGGATTTCATCAGCGGCTTGATGTAGGCGTTGGCGATGGTGGTGTTGAAGCGCTCGTATTCCCGCATCTGGGGCGAGACTTCGCTGGACAGCGACAGCGTCACCTGCGGCAGGCGCCGGGCCAGCACCTCGGCGATCTGCCGCTCGTGGCTGTCGTTGAGGTAGCTGTGCAGCAGGCCGATGGCGACGCTCTCGTAGCCCGCTTCTTCGATCTGATCCGCAAGCGCCTCGATATCGGCAGGGTCAAGCGGGATCAGCACCTCTCCGCCGGCATCGATCCGCTCGCGCAGGGTCAGGCGCTGGTTGCGCGGCAGCAGCGGGTCGGGAAGGCGCAGGTTGAGGTCGTATTGCTCGAAGCGGCTCTCGGTCCGCATCTCGATCACGTCGCGGAAGCCTTCGGTGGTGATCAGCGCCGTGCGCGCGCCGCGACGCTCGATCAGGGCGTTGGTGGCGAGCGTGGTGCCGTGGATGATCTGCTCGATCGCCGAGGTCTGGATACCGGCCTGCGCGCAGACCCGGTTCATGCCCTCGATAATCGCGTCTTCTGGCGCGGCGTAGGTGGTCAGCACCTTGGTCGAGGTCAGGCTAGCGGGTGTTTCGAGCACCACGTCGGTGAAAGTGCCACCGATATCGACGCCAAGGCGGACGTCCATGGGCCAAGCCCTCCCTCATTAAAACAGCCCTGCGGGAGGCCTCGCCTGCCGCGGCGGTCAGCTCCGCATCCGGCCCCCGTTGGGGTCGTAAAGCGGCGCACCCTGCACTTCAGCGGGGTATATCTCACCCATGATCTCGACGTTGACCATCGTGCCCGCCGCCGCGTGTTCGCTGGCAACATAGGCCATGGCCATGGACTTGCCCACGTGGTGGGCATAGCCCCCGGATGTGATGTAGCCGACCGCTGCATCGTTGACCAGCACGGCTTCGTCCAAGGTCACGTCCATGGGCGTATCGACGGTGAGGGTAACCAGCTTGCGCTCCACGCCCTCATCCCGGAAGCGGGCCGTGGCTTCCTTGCCCACGAAATCCTTGTTCCAGTTGATGAACACGTCCATGCCGGATTCCACCGCGTTGAAATCCGGGCGGAATTCGAGGCCCCAGGCCCCCCAGCCCTTTTCCAGCCGCAGCGACATCAGCGTCCGGGCACCGTACCAGCGATAATCGAGGTCAGCTCCGGCCTCTTCGATGGCCTCGGACAGCAGCAGCAGGAATTGCGGGCGGCAGTAGATCTCAAAGCCCAGCTCACCGGAGAAACTCAGCCGGTTCAGGATCACCGGGACACCGCCGACGAACGTGCGGCGGGTATCGCGGAACTTGAGCGCATCGGCGGAGACATCCAGCCGGGTGATCCGCTGCAGCAGTTCACGCGACTGCGGCCCTGCAAGACCGATTCCGTGCCAGCCGCCGGTTTGGTTCTCGTGCCGGACGGTGTCGGGCAGCGTACGTGCGAAAAACCGGCTGTGGGCGTCCTGCATGGCGCCGGAGCCGAACAGCATGAAGTCTTCATCGCCTAGGCAGGCCACGGTCAGGTCACCGTAAAGACGGCCCTTCTCGGTCAGCATGGGCGTCAGCGTCAGCCGCCCGGGCTTGGGGATATGCCCCGCCATGGTGCGGTTGAGCCAGTCGCGTGCGCCCGGCCCGGTGATGCTGTGCTTGGCGAAGTTGGCAAGCTCGATACCGCCGACGCCGTTGCGCACGGCGTCACACTCGCGGGCAACGTAGTCGTGGCTGCGGTTGCGCTCGAAGGTCGGGTCTTCCCAGGCATCCTCAGGGCTGTCCGCAAACCACAGGGCGTGTTCGAGGCCGAACGACTGCCCCATGCGTGCACCGCGCGCGATCAGCCGGTCGTAGAGCGCCGTTGTCTGCTGCCGCCGCCCCTTGGGCAGGGTTTCGTTGGGGAAGGTCATGACAAAGCGGCGCTCGTAGTTCTCGGTTGACTTAACCGTTCCCCAGTCGGGCGAAGCCCAGCTGCCGAAGCGCGCAACGTCCATGGCCCAGACATCGATCGAAGGCTCGCCGTCGATCATCCATTCAGCCATGGTCAGGCCGACGCCCCCGCCCTGACAGAAGCCGGCCATGACCCCCACCGCGCACCAGTAGTTGTGCATGCCCGGGACCGGCCCGATCATGGGGTTGCCGTCGGGGCCGAAGGTGAAGGGACCATTGACCGCCTGCCGGATGCCGGCGTTGGCCAGCGCCGGGATGCGCTCGAAGCCCAGCTCCAGCCGGTCGGCGATGTGCTCAAGGTTGGGGTTGAGCAGCTCGTGCCCGAAGTCCCAGGGCGTGCCCTCGACCTTCCACGGCACACCAACCGGCTCGTAAGTACCCAGCAGCATGCCGTCTCGTTCCTGCCGGAAATAGAGGTTGGCCTCGTAGTCGATACCGCAGGGCAAGCGGGTCGGATGGTTGACGATCTCGTCGATGCCCTCGGTCAGCAGGTAGTGGTGTTCCATGGGCTGGACGGGGAAGTTCAGACCCGACATGTGCCCGACTTCGCGCGCCCACAGGCCGCCGCAGTTGACGATGTATTCGGCGTTGATGGTGCCGTTGGGCGTGGTCACGTCCCAGGTGCCATCGGCGCGCTGGGTGGTGGCGGTCGCCGGCGTGTGGGTGAAGTACTGCGCGCCGTAGTGCCGGGCAGCCTTGGCGAAGGCGTAGGTGGTGCCTGAGGGGTCCAGATCCCCGTCCTGATCATCCCAAAGCGCGGCGAGGTAGTGCTTGGGGTCGATCAGCGGGTGGCGCTCGGCGACTTCCTGCAGCGAGATGAACTCCTGCTGTAGCCCCATGTAGCGTGCCTTGGACCGCTCGCGCTTGAGGTAGTCGTACCACGTCTTGTTGGAGGCCAGATAGAACCCGCCGGTCATATGCAGGCCGACAGATTGCCCGGACAGCTCCTCGATCTCCTTATAGAGACCGATGGTATAGCTCTGCAGGCGCGAGATGTTGGGGTCCGAGCTGATGGTATGGATCTGCCCTGCCGCGTGCCACGACGAGCCGGAGGTCAGCTCGTCGCGTTCGAGCAGGACCGCGTCCTTCCAGCCGAATTTGGCGAGGTGGAACAAAATCGAGCAGCCCACGACACCCCCGCCAATGATCACGACCTTGGCATGACTGGGCAGCTGTTTGCCGGTGCTGGTGGCTTCCTTGATGACCTCGGGCATGGTGCGGGCTCCTGCTTGCAGCGTCGGTTTGGACAACGCTCTGTGTCAGACTGTCTGAACGGAATTAGCGTCGGCAGCTGCGGCCCACTTTGGCGTTTCCGACAGCCGAGCGACGTCCATAGACCCGGTCCAGCGGGCTTTCGGCGCTCAGAGCGGCGGCGGGATCAGGACAAAGTTGCCGACGTGGGTTTTCTCCAGAAACGCCCGCTGCGCTTCGACAATATCCTCAAGCGCAAAGGTGCGGTCGAGCAGCGGCCGGATCTGGCCGGTTTCAATCAATGATATCAGGCGTGGAAACACCGGCTCATCCCAGGCCGTGGTGCCGATCAGCTGCAGGTCTTTGAGGTACAGGTCGCGCATATCAAGATCGACAACCGGCCCGGCGATGGCGCCGGAACTCATCAGTCGTCCCCCGCGACGAAGCAGCTTGAGCATGACGGGGAAGCCCTCGCCTGCGACGTTATCGACCACGGCATCGACGCTGAACTCACCCAGCGCCGCGACCAGATCGTGACGGCGGTCGATCACCCGGATGTCACCGAGGCTGGCCACGCGATCGCGCTTGTCCGCGCTGGTGACCGCCGTGACCACGGCCCCGCGCGCCAGCGCCAGCTGCACGGCGGCCGAGCCAACCCCGCCCGACGCACCGATCACCAGCACATGCTCTCCCGCCGCAACCCCGCCCCGGTGGAGCATGGTTTCAGCCGTCGCGTAGGCACAGGGGATGGTCGCCAGTTCAGCGTCGGACCAGTCGCAGTCGACCGGAAACACTTCTGAAGCCGGCACTTTGACGAACTGGGCAAAGGCGCCGTGGAAGTCGGAGGCCATCCAGTCGCATTCAAGGCTGTCGAAGCCATGGCGCCGCATGTTGGCGCGGATCAGCGCGCGCCGACCGAGCAGTGCAGGGTCAGCGCCCTGCCCCAGCTCGACGACCTCGCCGCAACAGTCCGTGCCCTGGATCAGTGGGAACGGCGTCTTGCCCGCCCAACCGCCATCTTCTTTATCACCACCTGACACGTTTCCGGCGTCTGCGCGGGCGGCGCTGTCGGACACGGCCGAGGTTGCGGTTGACACCTCGGCCGAATACCAGCCCAACCGTGTGTTGATTTCGGTGTTGTTGACCCCGGCGGCGAGCACCCGCAGCAGCGCCTCGCCCGGGCCGGGTCGGGGCACCGGAACGTCCTGATAGGACAGCTTGTCGAACCCGCCGTTACCGGTGGTGACCACTGCTTTCATGGTCGATGGCAGGCTCATGCCCAGGCGGGTGCCAGTGGTGTCATCGGCTGTTTTCCGCCCGGATCTGGCTCAGCGTCTTGCCCGGGGTGATGGCCTCTGCCGCGATCACAAGATCGAGGACAGCGCCGGTCTCCGAGGCCATGGCACGCTCAAAGGCCGCCTCGAAGTCGGCTGTGCTCTCAACCCGTTCACCGTGGAAGCCGTAGGCCCGGGCCAGCGCCGCAAAGTCGGGGCTGACCATGTCGGTGTAGGAGACCCGGCCGGGGAAGTGGGTTTCCTGATGCGCGCGGATGGTGCCGTAGATGCCATTGTTGAGCACCAGAATGATCGGCTGGGCCCCCGCCTGTCGCGCGGTTGCCAGCTCCTGACAGTTCATCTGAAAATCCCCGTCACCGGCGAAGCAGACCACGCAGCGGTTCGGGTCGGCGACCTGGGCCGCGATGGCCGCAGGCAGGCCGTATCCCATGGCGCCCGACTGCGGCGCGAGCAGCCTTGCCCGCGGGCCAAAGCGGAAGAATTTGTTCGGCCAGACGGTGAAATTCCCCGCGCCGTTGGTCAGCACCACGTCTTCGGGCAGGCGCTCACGCAGGAAGGCCATGACAGCGGCCATATCGACCGGTGAAGGTTGGGCCGAGGGCGCGAAGAAGGCGGCAAAATCCGCCTGTCCCTTGGCCAGCCACTGAGCCGCAGCATCGGCCGTCGCGGCACTTCGGTCCAGCGAGCCGAGCATCGACAGTGCCTGCGCGAAGGCGTTAGGACCGGCCTGTATCGCCAGTTCGGGCGCGTAGACCTTGCCCAGTTCTCCGGGCTCCGGGTGGACGTGGATCAGCCGCTGGCGCGGCTCGGGCACATTCAGCAGGGTGTAGGCATGGGTGGTCATCTCACCGAAACGCAGATTGACGGCGAGGATGGTATCCGCCTCGCAGATCAGGCGCTGGACGTGGGCGGGCATGCCGACCCCGGCCTCGCCGCAAAACACCGGTGAAAAGTTGTCGAAGCAGTCCTGATAGCGGAAGGCGGTGACCACCGGGATGCCGTTGGCCTCGGCAAAGGCTTCCATGGCGCGCTGGCTGGGATCCTGCCAGTTGACCCCACCGAGCATGATCAGCGGCCGCTCGGCCTGCTCCAGATGTCCGCGCAGGGCGTCGAGCGCACCGGCGCCCGGCGCTGCCTCTTCCACCGCAATCGGCCCGGACAGCGGGGTTGCTGCGCTTTTCCCGGAAAGCACGTCTTCGGGCAGTGCCACCACCACCGGACCCGGACGGCCGGTCGTGGCGGACTTCCACGCGCGGGAGACGATTTCGGGGATGCGGTCGGCGCTGTCGATCTCGGTTGCCCACTTGACCATCGAGCCATAGACAGCCCGGTAGTCGAGCTCCTGAAACGCCTCGCGCCCGCGCATGTCGGTACCGACCTGCCCAACGAACAGGATCATGGGCGCGCTGTCCTGCATCGCGGTGTGCAGGCCGATCGAGGCGTTGGTCGCCCCCGGCCCGCGCGTGACCCAGCACAGGCCGGGCGTCGCCGTCAGCTTGCCGTAGGCCGCCGCCATGTAGGCGGCCCCGCCCTCATTCCGGCACAGCACGAAGTCCAGCTGTCCCGCCGTGTCGTGCAGGGCGTCGAGAACCGGCAGGTAGGACTCGCCCGGAACCCCGAACGAGGTCCGGGCACCGAGGTTGATCAGGCTGCGTACAAGGATTTCACCACCCGACTGCATGGCGCTCTGGTCTCCTGCGAAGCGGCTTCCGGCTCAAGAAAACTCGATTTTCGGCGCCGCGGAAAGCAACATCTTGGTGTAGTCCTGCTGCGGCTTGGAAAACAGGTCGGCTGTATCCTGCTCCTCGACCAGCACCCCCTGATTCAGCACCCCGATCCGATTGGCCATGGTCGAAACCACCGCCAGATCGTGGGTGATGAACAGATAGGTCAGGCCGAAGTCCTTCTGCAGCGCCTTGAGCAGGTTCAGCACCTGCGCCTGCACCGACACGTCCAGCGCCGAAGTCGGCTCGTCGCAGATAATCACCTCGGGCTGGCTGGACAGGGCGCGGGCGATGGAAATGCGCTGGCGCTGGCCCCCGGAGAACTCGTGCGGGTACTTGCCCGCGTCGCTGGCGCTCAGCCCGACCTGCTCCAGCAGTTCGGCGATCCGCGTCTGCTGGGCCTTGGCGCCGTCGATCAGACCGAAGGCCCGGATCGGCTCGCCGAGGATATCGCCGACCTTCCAGCGTGGGTTGAGGCTGGCGTAGGGGCTCTGGAACACCATCTGGATGCGGCGTCGCTGGGCCTGCTGCTCGCGGCGACTGAGCGAGGCGTCGGCGAGATTGCGGCCGTCGATGGTGATCGACCCCGACGAGGGCTGGAGCAGGCCGACGACCATGTTGGCGATGGTCGACTTGCCCGAACCGGACTCGCCAACCAGCGCGTAGGTCGAGCCGCGCTCGATCTGGAAGTTCACGGCGTCGACGGCCTTGAGGATGCGCTTGGGCCGCAGGGTCAGCGCCCGCACGATCCATGGGTCGGACAGGTCAAAGGTGCGGGTCAGATCGCTGGCAACAACGAAACTCATGCGGCGCCCTCCTGCTCAGTCTCTAGCAACCAGCACGCCGCCCGGCCCGCCTGCACCGATGGGCGCTCCTGCCGGCAGCGCTCGTGGGCGTGCTGGCAGCGCGGGTTGAAGGCACAGCCCGGAGGCAGCGCATCGAGCTTGGGCATGGCCCCGGGGATCTGGAACAACGCCTTGCCGAAGGACTTGGCATCCACGCTCGGGGTCGAGGCCATCAGGCCTTGCGTGTAGGGGTGCTGGGGGTTGGTCAGAACCTCGCGCGTGCCGCCGATCTCGGTGAGGCGCCCGGCGTACATGACCGCGATCGGGTCGCTGCTCTGGGCGATCACGCCCATGTCGTGGGTGATCAGAATGACCGGCGTGCCCCGCTCCCGGCACAGCCGCTTGAGCAGGTCAAGCACCTGCGCCTGCACCGACACGTCCAGCGCCGTGGTCGGCTCGTCGGCGATTACCAGCTTGGGCTCGGTCGCCAGCGCCAGCGCAATCACCACCCGCTGCCGCATCCCCCCGGAGAAGGCGTGCGGATAGGCGTTGATGCGCTCGGGGTCGATACCGACTTCGGCGAGGCCGTCGAGGGCGCGCTGCTCGGCCTCTTCCTTGGACACCGGCATATGCGCGAGGATGGTTTCGACCAGCTGGTCACCCACGGTGCGCAGTGGGTTGAGGCTGGTCAGCGGATCCTGAAAGATCATCGAGATTTCGCGGCCCCGGAGGCGCTCGGGCTGCTCGTCCACGCGCTCGTCACCGAACCAGATTTCACCCGCCGACAAGCGACCGGGTGGGTCGATCAGGCCGATGATGGCGGCTCCGGTCATGGACTTGCCCGCGCCGGACTCGCCCACGATCCCGAGGATTTCACCCTCCTGCACCGTCAGCGACAGGTCATCGACCGCCTTCAGCACGCCGTGGCGGGTCTTGAACGAGACCTCGATGTTCTTGAGCTCTAGCAATGTTTTCGCGGTCATCAGCGCAGCCTCGGATTGAGGGTGTCGCGCAGCCAGTCACCGAACAGGTTGACCGACAGCGCCAGCGCCAGCAGCGTCAGCGCAGGGAACAGCAGGATCCACCACTCTCCGGAGAACAGGAAGTCCTGCCCGATCCGGATCAGCGTGCCAAGGCTCGGCTCGGTCCGCGGCGCGCCGACCCCGAGGAAGGACAGCGTCGCCTCCGCGATGATCGCCAGCGCCAGCGTGATGGTGGCGATGACCAGCACCGGCCCCAGCACGTTGGGCAGGATGTGGCGCAGCATGATCTGCCAGCGGTTGAGGCCGATCAGGCGCGCGGCAGCGACGTATTCCTTTTCCTTCTCCACCATGGTCGATCCCCGCACCGTCCGGGCAAAGTTGACCCACTCGGAGAGGCCGATGGACAGGATCAGAACGGTGATTGCCATCTCCTCGCGTAGCTCCGGAGGCAGCAAGCCGCGGGCGACGCCGAAGATCAGCATGGCGATCAGGATCGAGGGGAAGGTCATCTGGATGTCGGCCAGACGCATGATCAGCGTATCAAGCCAGCCGCCGACGTAGCCGGCGATCAGCCCCAGCAGCACGCCCAGCACCATGGCCAGCCCGACCGCCATCATGCCGACGAACAACGACACCCGCAGCCCGTAGAGAATGGCGGAAAACAGGTCCCGGCCCTGGTCGTCAGTGCCCAGCAGGAACTTTTCACCGGTGAACATGTTGGCTTCCATCGGCGGGGTGAAGCCGTTCATCAGGTTGAGGCTCGCCGGGTCGAAGGGGTTGGTCGGCGCGATGAAGTTGGCGAAGACCGCGCTCAGCACCATCAACGCCACCACGAACAGCGACACCATGGCCAGCGGGGAGCGCGTGAAGGCGTAGAAGAAATCGGATTGGAAAAAGCGTCGCATCATGTCTCTGGTCTCCCCGGCCTAGCCCCCCGCCCCACGCAGCTGACCATCGCGCAGGCGCGGGTCGATCAGCAGGTAGAGCAGGTCAACGATCAGGTTGATGAGGACAAACAGCGTACCGACCAGCAGCAGGTAGGCGCTCATCACCGGGATATCGACGAAGTAAACGGCGTTGATGAACATCAGCCCCACACCGGGCCACTGGAACACGGTCTCGGTGATGATGGCAAAGGCGACGATCGAGCCCAGTTGCAGGCCCGCGATGGTGATCACCGGCACCAGCGTGTTTTTCAGCGCGTGGCCGAAGTAGACCGTCCGGTCGGACAGTCCCCGTGCCTTGGCAAACTTTATATAGTCCTGGCGCAGGACCTCCAGCATCTCAGCCCGGGTCAGGCGCATGATCAGCGTCATCTGATACAGACCCAGCATGATGCCCGGCAAAATCAGTGACTTGAGGCCTGAGACGGTCAGGAACCCCGTCGACCAGAAACCAAGGTCGACCGACGTGCCCCGGCCGAATGACGGCAGCCACTTAAGCTCGACCGCGAACACCCAGATCAGCAGCACCCCGATTAGGAAGGTGGGCAGCGAAACCCCGATCAGCGAGGTCGACAAAATCGTATTGGCAATAAAACCACGACGGTTGATGGCCGTATAAACACCGGCCACAACCCCCAGAAAAATGGCGAAAACAGCCGAGACCAGCGCCAGTTCGATGGTCGCTGGCAGGCGGTGGAGGATCATTTCTGCCACCGGCTCCCCGGTGCGGTACGACACGCCGAAGTCAAACTGCAGCGCGCGAATGACGAACCCAAAGTACTGTTCGTGCAGTGGGTCGTTCAGCCCCAGAGATTCAATCAGCGCTTCACGTCGCTCGGTCGTCGCCTCCTGCCCCAGCAGGTTATCGACCGGGTTGCCGACATAGCGGAAGATCATGAACGAAATGAAGGCGACCAGGAACAGTACGAAGATCGACTGGCCCAGGCGCCGCAGAATGATCAGAAGCATAGCGCCAAAAGTTGATTGAGCCCGGGCGACAGACCGCCAGGGCTCAATCTCTCCTTTAAGCCTGAAGCCGCCTGACTGACCCCCGTCAGAGGGTCAGTCAACGCGTGCGTCAGGTGCTTAGTTGAAGGTCAGGAACTGGAAGTGTGGCTGGTCTTCAGGCTGAACATCGAAGTTGATGTTTTCGCTCATGCCCCAGTTCAGAACCTGGTTGTGGATCGGCAGGTGAACCTGCTCGGCCTGGACGATCTCCCAGATCTTGGCGATGGTCGCATCCCGGGCTGCGAGATCAGTCTCGGACTCCAGGCTGACGATCATGGCGTCAACTTCCGCGTTGCTGAAACCAGTCGGGTTCCAGGAACCACGGCTGCCGATGTTCGTGTGCAGCAGGTAGTTGAAGATGTAGTGGGAGTCGAAGGTCGGTACGCCCCAACCCAGCATCCAGAAGTCAGAGTTGCCTTCTTTGATGAATGGGAAGTGCTGTGCCTTCGGACGAGCATCCAGAGTCACGTTGATGCCGATCTGACCCATCATGCCGACAGCAGCCTGACAGATGGCTTCGTCGTTGATGTAGCGGTCGTTCGGGCAGTTCAGCGCGATGTCGAAGCCGTCCGCGTAACCTGCGTCAGCCATCAGCGCCTTAGCCGCATCGATGTCGTACGAAGGGAACTCGTTCAGGGCATCGGTCCAGCCGTTAACGAACGGTGGCATGATGACACCCGTCGGGTCGGACTGGTCACGCATCACGATGGCTTTGATGGCATCGCGGTTGATGGCCATGTTCATCGCCTGACGAACGCGAACGTCAGAAGTCGGGCCCTCAGCGTTATCAACACCGAAGAAAATCACACGGTTCTGTGCCGCGGTCACAACCTTCAGACCAGCGGTGTCGGCAACCCGACCCAGATCCTGAACCGGCACATCCTGAATGATATCAACTTCACCCGACAGCAGCGCCGCAACGCGGGTCGCGGAGGACTGAATCGGGGTGTAGATGATTTCGCTCACCTGGTTCGGGTAGATGTCGGCGCCCCAGTAGTTCGGGTTCGCCTTCAGCACGGTCTTTTCGTCGACCGCACGGCTGACGAGCATGAACGCGCCGGTACCGTTGGTGTTCGAGGTGGCGTAGGTCGTCTCACCCGCATTGTGGTCAAGCGGCTTGACGACGTCATTGGCCTCAGCCCAGCCCTTGTCCATCATGAAGGTGTTGGTGAGGTTGTTGATCATCAGCGGGTTTGCACCCTCGGTCTCAAGATCAACGGTGTAAGCATCAACAGCGCGGATATCGATCACCGAAGCCAGCAGTTCCTGCATCTCGGAGGTATCGGCCTTAGCGCGGTTCAGCGAGAACACCACGTCCTCGGAATCAAAGGCAGCGCCGTCGTGGAAGGTCACGCCTTCACGCAGCTTGAAGCGCCATACATTCGGGTTACCCGGCAGGGTCGCCCACTCGGTTGCCAGCGCCGGGATGATGGCGCCAGACATGTCGCGCTGCAGCAGCGGATCATAAATCTGGTGTGCCAGAGCGTGGGTCGGACCCTCGTTCTGTGAGTGCGGATCAAGCGTCAGCGAGTCACCGGCGCGCGCCCAGCGAATGGTCTCAGCCGAGGCTGCCGTAACGGTCAGGCTCAGAGCTGTAGCGGTTAAAAGGACGAAACGTAGCATAAGAAACTCTCCTGTTTTCCCAAGGTTCAACTCTGATCAGGAATCGCTGAAGATGCAAGGTCTAGCGACGGGGAAAAACATTATTGCCGGTTCGCCAGCCCGCACCTCGCGGACCAGCAGAACGGCCGATCCCAGAAAGGGACGTTGCAAGCCCCTATCGCCATGCCAAAAGACGAACGCCGCAACATACGTTGCGCTTCTATGGCTCATGCATTTAAACTAATGTTGTTGCATTGATTTAGCGTCAGCGTCCCAGAGGTGCGGAGATGATTGAAGACGAGTTCAGTTTGCTGACGCAAGTCGCAGTCCGGTCCCCCGAGCACGCCTACCAGTCCAGTGACAAGATTGGTCAGCAATGGCAGCCCTTGCGCTACCGGGGCGCGCCCGACTTCGACCGCGCCTGCGCAGAGCACGCCCGTTTGCGCACCATTCTCGTGGATAACGGTGCAGAAGTGGTCGACCTCTCCGGCCCCGCTTCCCTGACCCTTGATGCCGTCTATACGCGCGACGCTACCGTGGTAACGCCCAAGGGGCTGGTGCTGTGCCAAATGGGGCGCGCCAGCCGCCAGGCCGAGCCGTCGATCAACGCCAGATTGATCGAGGAGCAAACCGGCCTCGGTGTTCTTGGACAGATCGAACAGCCAGGGCTGGTCGAGGGGGGCGACGTCATCTGGCTCGATGCAAGGACGATGGCCATCGGTCGCGGGGTTCGGACCAACGACGCCGGCATTGATCAGCTCAGGCGCTTGCTGGGTGCATCGATTAACGTGCATGCGGTGACCCTGCCAGAGCCCCGGCACCCGGACGATGTCTTCCACCTGATGATGATCATCTCGCCCTTGGACCGCGACCTCGCACTCGTGCACGCGCCGTCCATCCCCGACGATTTCGCTGACCTGCTCGAAGCGCGCGGAATCCGGATGTTGCAGGTGCCCGAAGACGAATATGAACTTATGGCCTGCAACGTGCTGGCGATCGGCCCCCGGCATGTGGTCATGCTTCAGGGCCTGCCAAAAACCAAGGCTCTGTTAGAGCAGGCCGGCTGCCGCGTTCAGACCTACGTCGGCGCAGAGATCAGCTTCCCGGGGGAAGGCGGTGCAACCTGCCTGACCCTACCACTGGCCCGGCGGAGCTTACCCTGACCCTACCTTCAATCAACCACAGGCGTGCTCGCGCTCCGCGCCGGTTAGCACGCCGCTATCACCCGCAACGCAGGACAGTCCATGAGCAAGAGTGATTACCAAGTGATCGGCATTAACGTGCTTCGGAAGAACGGCGCCGATGTTGACGAAATCCTGAATACGCTGATCAAAAACGCATCAGTCGAGTTCACCGCCTACTACTACCTCACCAACATCCGTGCCCACTGCACAGGACCGGAAGGCGAGCACTTGAAGGGCATCATAGAAGACGCACGGATGGAGGACCTCAGCCACTATGAGTCCTGTATCCAGCGGATCTTCGAACTCGGCGGTACCCTACCCCGGGATGCGCAGGACTTCATCGGCATGTCAGGCTGTGAATTCCTGCAGCTTCCGGATGGCCCGATCGAGGTCGAGGATATCCTGAAGATGTGCCTAAAGGCTGAGCAGGGCGCCGTGGTGAACTGGAACCGGCTCTGCAACATGACGCTGGGCAAGGACCCTGTGACCTACGATCTTGCAAAAGACATCCTCAAGGAAGAGATCGAGCACGAGGCCTGGTTCCTCGAACTTCTCCATGGGCGTCCTTCAGGGCAGCTGAGGCGCAGCTTTCCGGGCGAGAGCCCCCACACGCGGGGTCATTCACGCAGCCTCGATCGCGGTCACGGATGATCCGCTGCAGGGGGCTTTGAAGTCCAGATGGCGGGCTGACGCGCATAGGCGGGCTTAACTGAGATATTGGCAAAGGGCTGCTGGTAGAGGGGGGACAGAGACGCTGAAACCGGTGGCACCAACCACATCCATTCACCGAAAACCTCGCGCCCGGCCCGCTGCTCCGCGCGGCAGAACTCGACGAAATCGAGGGTCGCGTTGTGATGATCGGCCAGCCGCACACCTGCTTCATCATAGGAAGCGATAACGGCCTCATTCAGCATGATCAAGGCCTTGTCCCGCCACAGGCCGCGCTCGTTGCGCTGGTCCAGCCCCATGGCCTCGGCCACCGCTTCAAGCAGGTCATAACGGTTGTGATCAGTCAGATTCCTGGCTGCAATTTCCGTATTCATGAACCAGCCATTGAAGGGCGCAAACGGATAGGTGATGCCGCCAGCGTCTAGCCGCAGGTCAGAGACAAAGGGGACAGCATGCCAGCGCAACTTCATCGCGTTGAAGGTCGGATAACCCCGGTGGCTCAGTGGCACCTCGTGGCGGACATCGTCGGGTAACTCGAAGATCCGCGGACGGCCATCGCGGCCCTGAATAACCAGCG
>Ga0163109_10001909_pt1 | contig 16396 bp, 46 predicted proteins | sample CRUFie1St13metaG_FD_108704 | JGI IMG/M metagenome (GOLD analysis project Ga0163109, IMG submission 108704) | Marine microbial communities from the Costa Rica Dome - CRUD Field 142mm St13 metaG | ecosystem: Environmental > Aquatic > Marine > Oceanic > Photic zone | place: Costa Rica: the Eastern... | reverse complement strand
TCGCTTCATCTTCAAACTTCTTCATGTCAGTCATTAGGCAGTCTCCTCTTGCATTTCTTCTTCTATATATTCACGTCTATTTTCAACTAGATCATACTCTTCATCTAGGCGCTGAAACAGTTCTGGCGTGTCACTCAGTTCACAATCGCCTTTCACAACCTTTTCACACCATTCTGATAGCCCATCCATGCCTTCATCATCGCCGTCAGTGTATATACCTGCGAAATCCATGCCAGGCTCTTCATATGTGGCGTGAATTGTGAATTCTTCATTGTTTTCTAGAAAGGTATTGTAGGCGTCAATGGGTGGTGACCATGCTGATTCAAACCAACCTGAAATAGTGCCGTAGCCATCTTCTGTATCTTCGAACTCCAGCCCTTCATCTGTGACGTCCCATTTGGTACCCCAGTTTGTGACTCGCCAATCCCACCAGTCGCTCATTACTTTCTTTTCACCTAGAGCAGGCGGAACTTCTACTTCATCATAGTTGGGTTGCGGAACCATTGCTTCTAGCAAACCAAAACTTGTTTCGCCGTCTTCACTGTCTACTGTGGCTGTTTGAGCCCTTGTCCATAGGTCCTTGATCTGATCGATTGGACCTGTGATTGTAATTGAATTTGAACACCAATTTGGCATATTGCCCTCCTGCTAATCTGTTATTGTCTATACAGTATACGATCTTTCTAAGATGAAGTCAAGTGTTTTGACTAAAGTCCTAGAGGTTCTAGTCTTGCATTTATTTCTTCTTTTTCATCTTCAGGTAGATGATCCCAATATTCAGCAAGGATGTTATAGGCCACTTCATATGGGTTGGTGCTTTTTACACCTGCCTTGCGATCAGTAATCCATCTTTCTCTCACAATGGTCATGCACTCATCATTGTCCATGTCCTCGCCCCAGAACTGCCATTCGTCCTGCCATGCACTCACAAAATTTAGATATTGATGAATGTGATCGTAATCATCGCCTAACCACTCGTACTCGTTTGTTTCGATGTAGTTCGTAAGTTCTTGTTCTGTCATTGCAATAAGTTCTTTGAGAAGACTGTCATTCTTTACAGAAAATCCATTGTCGAAGAACTCTATGCAACCATAGAATCTATTGTCCTCTTGACCTAATTTCAATTGATGATCATCTGAATAAGGGTCACCTGGTGACATATCTAGGGTAGCAAGAATGTATCTCATTCTATTTGCAGAACCCATATAAAAATCTTGATTGTTATAGCCCTCGTCTGGTAGATCTGAATCTACAAAGAATTTTTCTATAATTGCTGATGATTGAATTTGCATAATAATGTTCCCTCTTTTATTGTTATTATCTATACAGTATATGATCTTTCTATGAAATTGTCAACTTCTTTGGTTAACAATGATGTCCAATGATTGTGCCTGTGCCGTCTTTGAGATAGTAACCATGCCCCCTCGGATCGTCCCATGAATGGGTGGCCACGATGTCATAAAGTTCTTCTGCTCTTTCGGAGCAAGAGATACCTATTTCTTCTGGAGTGTATCCTTGTTCGCCGTCATAGTCTCGAGGCTCATACATAAAGGGCCTAAATTCTAATGTACCTGTGAATAATAAAACTATTAGAACGCCCTTCACATCACCATCCATGCTAGTAGGCCAACGCCAAGCACCCATGGCCAAAAACGCCAACCCAATTTGACTGCCGCCACTATTACCACAACGACCAAAGCAATTGAAAAGCCCATACCTAATAGGCTAACCAACATATCCCATTTGTCATAGAGCAATTCTAAATTGCCTTTGTCGTTAACAGTAATTTCCATTAGGCCGCTACCGGATCTGCACCTGTGGCTAGATGCATTTTCTTAATCACGCCCATAACTTCTGTTTCATCTAAGAAACCTTTCACAGTATCACCTTCTTCAGTAATACCTGGCATCTCAGTCTGTTCATTGCCCTTGAAGACAGCAATCTCATAAAGTCCTTGACTGCTACCATAAGAGCTTGAATTTTTCACAATCGAAAGTTCGTAGTCGCTACCAAACTTCAATAGAGCCTGAATACCTTTAGGCATCTTTGTATCGTTAAAAGGAATTTCTTCAAAAGTTTTCATGTATACCTCCTATTCTTTTTCAGTTCCCATTTTTCTATCACAGGAAGGCCAAATTCATCTTCATCAACACAGATGTAAGCCACGGTCTTTTTGACATTAGCATATCGATATCCACTGTCATTTGCAATTTGACCTGATGCTACCCATACCTTGTGTGGAAAGTCTTCGCAGAAGTGAAACGGATCATCGTTGTCACTGTATTCGAAATAATTACCTCTATCCTTTTCAACGAACACGCCGATAGGATCTTTTGTATAGGTTAGATAGGCCATTAGCAACCACTCCCTCTGTTTGATGGATCAAATATATCCTTGATGCAATTTCCCATTCGTTCTTCAAGTCCTGCACCGTGATATGAACCACCGGTTAAATGTTTATAGGTATTTGCACCTACAATTATCTGTCTTCCTGTTTCTGTATGAGATAAACAGCCAGAGAGCATCAATCCCATAACACCTATCAAAACAATTTTCATTTTGACCCTCTGTTGCCTTTCAGCAAGGCATGGATCAGTTTTGCTTCTTTGCCTTTGATACGTGGATCACGTTTGATTGCGTCATCAACTGCCTTCTTGTTATATGTAGGAGTCTTTGTCATTGTGTCCCTCTTTTGTTGCCTCATTGTCTATACAGTATAGACTCAGTCTTCATGAAAGTCAACCTGTTTTGGATGTTTAGGTTTTCTTTTTTTAATTTTATTTTTGATTGCACGAGGACGAAAGGGACCGTTTGGATCCCTTAATTGTTCTGCTAGCCAATTCCTAGGCTTAGGTGCCTGTGGCTTTCTTACAGTGGGTCTTGCCATTCTACTTCGTCCACGTCCCAAATGTCGTCGAAGCTGACTACAAATTCTTTTTTGCTCTTTTCGTCTTTAAGTTTGACAAGTCGTTGATCCGAATCTCTTTGCATTAGGATACCCAAGCCTTCATAAGTGCCTACACCCTTTAGAGGAGTATCAGATAGGCCCGGGACACGACCATAGGTGTCTAACATAGTCTCTGTCTTAAATTTACAGGCATAAGACTTACCAGGGGTGATATCTTCAATCTTTATCATTTTGTTGCCTCCATAACAACCGTTGCTCCTTTATTGATGCCATCTTTGACCATTTCTTGGGCGCCTGTGAAGTCGCCGGGGTTAAGATAAAGATAGGTTGCAATCGCACCTAATCCAAAAAATAAAATTGACCTAATCATTTTTGCCTCCTTTAGTTGGCGGTTCCTCGGAGTCCCATATCAATAACATTCCTACAGGAATTAAAATTATTACAATCGATATGATCAATCCAAGCATTTTTATATATTCCTTATTATAGACTCTGCTAAACTAGAAGTCAACACCGAATCTACCAATTTACCATCCGATACTATGCGAACCATTTCTTTTTGTGTCGAATGATCGAACTGTCCGATCATAGGCACTCTGCGTCTGTCCTTACTTCTGGGTACCATCAGGTTCTGGTAACTACAGAGTGACTATGATCGAACAATTCTTTTATCTCATTGCTCCTTCTACCTGCTTCACAACCGCTTTAGAGTGTTTACAGTATCCATGAAAGGCAAAGCCTGTGCATTCACATTCAAACCCTTTATCATGTAATGTCACTAGGTATTCATTACCTTTAGAGCCTTTGACAGGCCATTCAATACCTACCATCCAATGATCTTTAGGATCAAAGGATGTAGGTTTCAAATATCTTTTTGTAAATTTACGGGCCATAGGTTATCCAACTTTGATTCTTAGGTCTTAGATTACTATAGATTGTCTTGACCCTATAATTATATGTGGTTTCGTTCCTAGCAAGATTGATAAGATGCCTTTGCCACATTGCTCTATATAAAGGGTCAATGTTAGGATTGTTATCGAGCAGATGCTGGATCGCTTCTGCTCGTTGAAATTGTTTTGCCTCTGAATAAGGACCCATTATGCTGATACTCCGATGTCACTTAATTTTGTGAGCATGGTTGCAGGTACTCTCCACTTTTCGCCACCTATGTGAGTTGAAACAATAACATATTTCTTATTCACTTTTTCAACTGTGGCATTTACTTTACCACCGGTCCTACGTGAAGTAAATTGCACCATGTCGCCTACGACAAAGTTTCTAATTGCCTGTTTGGCTAAATATTGTCTTTTGAGTTGAATTGCTTCAACAACCTGTTGAAGTTGATCACCATCCATTTGATAGATAAGTTCGGATGCTTTGGTTACGATATTTGTCATTTTTGCCTCTCTTGTTGCCTTATTGTCTATACAGTATAGACTCACTTTACATATATGTCAAGTGTTTTGATTAATAATCTTCGTCATGCTTTAATATTTGGGGATCAGCCTTGACGCCTTTGTATTTGAGATAACCTTGTTCAATAAGATTATCAATCGTATCGACGATGCCTTTCTTATGTCCTGCCTTCAGGCCTAGATAAAATCCAAAGCCTGTGCCGACAGTGTAGGCCACTAATAAAAAGATCTCTACCATTTATATTCCTTGTTCTTTTGCCGCCGCTTGGACAATAGGTGTAAATGCTTCACATACGATTTCTTCTATGCGATCCCAATTGCCTGGAAAATAACTATCTCTGCCATAATATTCTGGAAGTGGCAGATCATATTTCTTAAGTCCTAGAACTTTAAGTTCTCTGCCTCTATTGCAAAGACCATTGTTAAAGATGTCATAGGTGACATTCTGTGCCTTCCTAAACTTCTCAAGATATTTATTCTTGTTAGCATTCTTTACCATACCCATTGCCGGTAAGAGCTCGTTTAGTTCATCAACTAAATGTTTCACATCATTTCTGACGCCCCATTCACTTGTGAAAAGTTCTAATTGGTTTTTCATAATTAACTCCCTGTGATAAGTGAAAGTGAACCATCGTCCTGAAGATCGAAATCTTCGACAAAGTAATGCCAGTCGCCGTTGTTTTCTTTGGCCTGTTGAAAGCAGTCTTCAGCGGCCGCCCAAAGAGCACCTAAGGTGCCGTCCTTTGCAACAGAACTGAATGTCACCCATTCAACATCATCAAATGAATCGCCCATGCGATCGATGATTTTGTAGGTAACCTTTCTAGGTTTATCTGAAAATATTTTGAAGTCTAGTGGCTGACATCCACCGATGTTCAAATCGAATACAGTATCATAACCTAGTTCTGCTTTTAGGTTATCGTAATGATTACGTTCTTTAATGTAAGTATCTTCTGACATATAGCCCTCCATGTCTTTGTTTCTAATTCTGTTGGGGGAGTTTTGTTTTTTTAGTCGAAAACTCCCGCCCCGTAAAATGTAGACTGCAACAATTTGGAAACCTCAGTTTTGAATGCCGATCTACGATCTCGTTCCCAGGACGCATCTGCCCTCTGCATTATCTTTATACTATAACACCGTCTAATGACAATGTCAAGTGTTTTGGTAATCCTTATCCATCATTGCATAACCTATTCTGGTCATAATCAAATCAGCTAGGGTAGGATAATTATCTACAAGTCTATCAACCACATCATCTAGCTCTTTAGAATTCATACGAGCAAGATCTTCTGCGGCATCTTTAATCTTTGCCTTCGCAGGTACTTTGACTGCCTTAGGCTTTGAACAGACATACCTCTTATCATAAGAGCCAATATTCACACTCATATAAAATGCGGTATGAAAATAGTCTGTCATAGAATCTGAATCGTCAAACCACTCACGTCCACCTTCAACAGACGCAGGAGCCGTTTTAATTACTTTATAAATTTCTTCAAACAGATCCTGGTGCTTTCCAAGTCTGTCTAGCCAATATTGATTTGTTTGGAAATATCCATCGAACGGGATTGTCTCACCTTGATAACATTTTGTAACAAGGTCCGAAAAATCAACTGTACCACTTTTAATTGTAACATCTACTGATGAATGATGTTGTTTACGAACTGAAAATTTCAACTGTGGAAATTTTTCTTTAAGCTGACCTCTGATTGCCGCTACTTCTTTTGTGCTAATGTAAGCCATTTGACCCTCTTTCTGTTGCCTAGTTTATTGCCTTATTGTCTATACAGTATAGACTCACTTCTTGTTAGAGTCAACCTCTTTTGGAACTTTTTTCTTCTTTTTTTTGCCCCATCCGTGAGTATAACCGATATCGTCAGTACTTGTTCTTTCGAATGGTTCGCATTTTGTAATTTCGTTAGTCTTCATCCATTCGTTTATGGCCGCTCTATCTTCTTCTGAAATTTTATCTCTCATTGTACAGGCACCACTTCAACATAGCCTTCTTCTTTGGCAAATTCATCATCTGGATCAAATCCTACTTCACCTATAACTTCTGCAATTTCTCCTTGTAGATAATTACAATCAATATAAGAAGTTTCTACACCTTGAAATTCGCTTGTGATAGAGGATTTGATTTCATCGTATTCAATTCCTCCACCATCTAAAAATTTTTGTTCAGCTTCTTCTTCGCTGTCAGCGACGACATCTTGAGCAATCTCAATTGTATATTGAGTCACTTTCCTATATACTTTTTTACCTAAGTCGTCTTTAGATACATATACATCACTTATTCTTGTCATTACATACTCCAATATGATTCTGATGATGGTGAACAATAATAAGGCGTATTTACTTTCTCATGAAAGATATCGCCATTCATTAAGTTCTTCTTCTTTACAGACTTTTCTATCTTCTCATGAAATTCATTCACTTCACAGATTGCATATCTAAAGTCTGCATAATTTGGATCAGTAGGCAATAAATTTTCTGCCTTTTTGATTCTAGTTAAACCTGCTTTGGCCGCCGCCATAGTTTTATAATGCTGTCTATGATCTGGTCTAGCAACACCTTTTGAATCAGGCTTGCCTATAATATATGTAGATGATTTTTCGTAAATATAAAACATTTTTTACCCTCTGTTGTTTCCTTATTGTCTATACAGTATAGACTCAGTGTTAGCATAAGTCAACCTATTTTGGTTGAATGATACAGAAAAAACTTTAGTTGGCCGGCCCCAAGGGATTCGAACCCCTGACCTTAGGTTCCGCAAACCTACGCTCTATCCAGCTGAGCTAGGGGCCGATTAGTAACAGTGATCCCAGTTAGGTCGATTAGTCTCAGCCCAACAAGTTCTTCCTTCTTGGCCTGCTCTTTTAGCAGATCCTTCAATGTAAGGATATACTTGCCAATCTTGACCATACTGTCTGGGATAATAAGAGTTAGTCTTACCACAGGCAGATAATAGAATACCTAATACACATATCAATACAATCTGTTTCATGATACAGCAATCATAAATGGTTTGCCATACACAATTATATGAAGTGTATTAATTACAAATGCCGCGGCTAAAATTTCTAAATATCCCATTGGATCGTCTCCTGTTCGTCAAATATAAAATACAATATAATATAGATCGTTTAGAAAGTCAAGACTTTTTGGTGAGGTAAATACAATTACAGTCTTAGAAAGACTCGTATCAAAGGAGAAATCTCATGTCAACATTACAAAACCTTAATCTTAACCTAGAGTTAGGACAAACAATTCTTGTGGGTCAAAACGGAAATGTGCCTGCACAGATTACAAAGATAGAGTTCCATGAAAGATCAGGAGAAGTCTCAATTAACACAACCAAAGGACCGAGAAAAGCACTAACATTTCGTCTATGTGATGACCGTAGCAGCGGGGCCTATTCTAACCCTGCAGACAAATATCGTTAATACCTATCCGTTTCGTGCTAAATACTAGCATGAGGATAGATGAAGTATTAACAAGCGAAGAAGAGTTAGCTGATTGGCAAGCTTCAAAGAAGCTATGTAAAAGTTCTAAACCTAATTCAAAATTAGGTGCAAGTGCTCTTGCGTCTTGTAAGTCACAAGGTTATCGTAGAAGGTCTGGAAAAAAGAGTCACAAAAAGCCAGGAGGTGATAGAGTTACTGTTGGTGGTAAGCATCTTAAAGGCAAGAAGTATGGAGGCTGGCTTCCAGATTACGCCTAATGAGATTTAATGAAATTCATATTATTAACGAAGCATTAAAACAACACACTTCTGGTGGTGCATATCCTGAAAAAGATAAAGAAGCAGTTGGTCAACTTCAGCACATTCTAACTATCTTAGGGTATAATGTAGGCAGTGCAGGTGTAGATGGCAAGTACGGACCTACCACAGCAAGTGCAGTGGCAAGTTTCAAAAGAGATTATGGCATTCCAGGTCCCGGATCAATGTTTGGACCTAAGGCATTAGCAGTTGTCAAAAAATTAATATCAGGTGAAATGCAACCAAAACAACAAACAAGGGTATCTGCACCTGTAGATGATGCAGATCCTGTTGCCGCGCCTACAAATAAAACACAACCGCAAACCACAAGCAGAGAAAAAGGCATTATGAACAGACCAGAAGGCGGAGCATTATATTCAATGCAAGGTGCTAGTTCTATGGCAAAACAAGATGCAGAAGAAAACATGATGGCACTAATTAATGGGCCATATAAGAAAATGGTTAGTTTATTTGGACAGCCAATTCCAGTTAGAGATGCAATAGCAAAGGCAGGATCAAGTAGAGAAAGAAGCACACCTGGCAGTCAACATTTCCACGGTAACGCATTAGATCTTAACATATCTGGATTCAACAATACAGAAAGATTACAATTAGTGCAAGCCGCAAGAAAGGCAGGCTTCAAAGGTTTTGGCTTTGGCAAAAATACTCTTCATGTAGACATAGGTAGAAACAGATATTGGGACTACGGTAATTCAACTTTTGGGGGTGTAAGGGTAGCTCGTGTAGGCCAGTACGTGACATCTGGTGTGGTATAATGAATAACCGTATAGGCAAACTTCTTGTAGCTCATCCACACTTTCCTTTAAACAGTCCATTTGCTAAAAGTGTTATATACATATATCAAGATGACCCTGTGAATGGTACAGTAGGAGTTGTACTCAATAAACCTAGTAGAACAACAGTTTCTGATTTAGCTTCGCAAAACAATGTTATTTTTGGCGATTCAAAAGAGTTTGTTTATATGGGCGGACCTGTAAATAAATCTTCTTTACTATTATTACATACAAATGATTGGCAAAGTTCAAATACCGCGGCGGCAGGTGTTAGATTAAGAATAAGCAGTGATAATCATATGCTTATGAAACTTTCGCATGATACCAATCAACCTGCATATTGGCGTCTTTTTATAGGTATTAGTTCTTGGATGCCAGGACAATTAGATGCAGAAATTCAAGGCAATCCACCCTTTGGACCAATTGGTTCTTGGTTGACATGCGAAGCTGATGAGTCTATAATGTTTAATTGCGATGGAGATAAACAATGGCACAAAGCAGTAGAACTATGCAGTCAACAGACGATAGATCAATACTTTTAAATTTATATAAAGAATTAAGCCAAGCAAAGGATCATAAGGTCCAACAAAATTTGCAAGCCCAGATAGACCAGATTATAGCTTGGAACTATCTATATTATGTAAATAGATAACACACATAGGAGACATAAAAAATGCTGTATAAATTATTTGCGACAATTCTTGTATCTTTTTTTCTTGTGGCAGGTAATAGCATTGCTCAAGAAACTGAGATAGACCCTAAGCCACAAAAGACTAATAAACTATTTCCAATCATGTTAGAATGTGATGCTAAACCAGAAAAAATATTTGGTTTAATTCAAGATGATTATGATGAAAAGCCATTTGGTGCAGGCAATGTCATTGTAAGATCTGCTATCACAGGACAATTTTTTGCCGCCGAGGCCTTTATGTTAGTTAATCCAGACACCTTATCTTTTAGTATCGTTGGCATCTTTGCAGATGGTAGCGGGTGTATGTTAATTAATGGAAAAGGTTTCACTCCTTATGTTCAAGGAGAAAAAACATGAAATGGGCAATAATATTCTATGCAATACTTGCACCATTAGGTGGCACTGACACAGAAGAAATTATTAGCTGGGGATTAACTTTTAAACATCATGAGGAGTGCATACAATTTTATAATAAGAATGAGGAGCAGATAATATCTGGCTTACAGGGTCATGCTAATACAAAGTTTGGACATCCTATGCATCTATTAGAACTAGGATGTGCCCATGCTATAGCAGACTTTGAAAATGTACCAACTGAAAATAGAAATGCTGAAGTTACATTGTATGTTCCTTTGTATAAAGGAGGAGAATCAACATGAATTGGTTGATAGTAGTTTTATTTGCAACAGGGCTAGGGGATATGTATATTTTTACAGAGCCTACCTTTGAAACTAGACAAGAATGTATGCTTACGTTGACAGATCCTTATCACATTAGGAATTACACAAGAAAATTAGCATCAGAATATGATGAGCCAATGCCAATTGAACTTATTAATTGTATAGAAGAAGAAACCTTAAAAAGAATACTCAACAATGCTTCTGGCGGAAGCATTTAAATTACATAAAAAAAGAATGCCTTACACTAGGTAAGGCATCCTATTGTAGCAGCGGGGCCGAGATTATTTCAGCCAAGCTATTTTTTCTCCGTTAGCTATTCTACGTTCTTGTTCCTCAACTGAGCCAGGATATCTCCAAGCCCATATTGCTACCAACGCCATTGAAGCACCAGTCCATGCTACTGCCGCAATGTTGTAGGTTGTAAACCAAAAGAAGGCAAGCGATGAAGCCATTACTAAAATCATCGCGTACTTTCCTTTAGTTGGAAATACTTTCTTCTGTGTCCAGTTTGTCAAAAAAGGACCAAAGTATTTGTGATTGTATAGCCATTTATGCATACGGTCACTAGACTTTGCAAATGCCCAAGCCGCAATAACAAGGAATATACTAAATGGTATTCCAGGCATTATGACTCCAACATAGGCCATGCCAAGACATGCAAAACCTAACGCCATATAGAGGTATTTTTTAATCAATGTTCACTCCTTACACACAACCTTCACGAACACGTTTGAATGTTTTTCTTAAACAGTCTACTAGGTCATGCATCATCGCATCTGTATGTAGAGGAGTAGGCGCGATGCGTAGACGCTCTTCTCCTTCATCTACCGTAGGGTAGTTAATCGGTTGGATATAAATGTTATAATCATTTAATAGTATGTCGCTCATTTGTTTACAGAGCTTTGGGTCTCTTACCATAACGGGCACAATATGTGTACAAGCACTAGAATGTACTTCTATGTCCACCTCGGATAACATTTCTTTTAGTCTTCTAGCTCTTTCTTGATGTTGCATCCTGAGCTCGTTATGGTCTTTGAGATACTTTATGCTTGCCAAGGCACCAGAGCAAATAACCGGGCTTGTGCTGGTGGTAAAAATAAATCCACTAGCTACACTGCGGATTGCATCTATGATTAATCCGTCACCGGCAATGTAGCCTCCTTGAACGCCGAACGCTTTTCCTAATGTGCCATTCACTATATCGATACGTGTTTCATTCATGTGTTCACAATACCCTGCGCCTGTTTTGCCATACAGGCCAACAGCATGAACTTCGTCAATATAGGTCATAGCATTATATTTTCCGGCTAAGTCACAGACACTAGAAATAGGAGAGACATCGCCATCCATGCTATACACGGATTCGAAAACTATGCAAGGGGTTAAGTTTTCTGCGGAAACTTCCTGTAATTTCAATTCTAAATCGTCCATATCATTGTGTTTCCAAATACGTTTTTGTGCTTTACTGTGTAATATCCCTTGTATAAGGCTGGCATGATTCTTACTATCAGATAAGAAACAAATATTTGGTATGATTTTGCTTAAGGCAATGAGTGTCCATTCATTGGCAACATAGGCACTAGTAAATAAGAGTGCAGACTCTTTGCTATGCAATCTTGCTAACTCTGATTCTAATGCTACATGATAATGACTTGTGCCGCCAATGTTTCTTGTTCCACCTGACCCACTTCCTGTTTGGTCAAGTGCGGTATGCATAGCATCAATGACTATTTTTGATTGCCCCATACCGAGATAATCATTAGAACACCAGTTTACTATATTTTTTATTGCATATGGACCGTACCATATTGCAACAGGAAACTCGCCTTTTTCACGTACAATGTCATTGAAGACCCTGTAGTTTCCTGAGTCTTTTAAATTATCTAGTATTTTCTGGAATGGTTCTTTGTTTATCATCGTTACTATTTATGTGCGTATTTAATTCTATATCTGTGTAAGTGAAAGTACCGTACATCGTATGAAAATTGAATATGCCTTGCTTGGCAAGTTCTCTATCAATTTCGTTTATACTATTGAACCATTCAATCAGTTTCTTCATCATATTGTACTTATCATATAAATACATCGATAGATAAATAATCAGATACAAAATTAGCTCATTTTTTTTGAGCAAATTTTTTTTAGGTTGAAACTAGCAAAAGGAAAAAATTATGACGCAACTTATATCACCCACAAAGTTTACACAAACAGTTGGCCTTTTAAGGTCATTTTTTTTGGACAAAGGATTTGAAGAAGTACACACTCAAAACAGATTGTCTATATTGGCCGCATGTGAAGATCCATTCAATGTAGCAACTTACAATTATGCAGGTCAAGTTTGGCCCTTGCCACAAACAGGCCAGATGTGGCTAGAACATGAATTACTTTCCAAGCCCGATTCAAAGGGCTTTTTTTGTGTCTCCACTTCCTATAGACAGGAGCCAAATGCAATACCAGGTAGACATGATATTATATTTCCTATGTTTGAATTTGAAATGCCAGGCAACATAGATGATCTTAAGAAGATGGAATACGAACTATGTGAATATTTAGAAATGCCTGTAGCTATGGAAAAGACTTATAGAGAATGGCAAGAACATTATGGCATAGGTTACACAGAAGAACTTACTGCTGAACATGAAACTAAAATGCATGAAGAATATATTTCTACAATGATAACAGACTTTCCTGAAATGACATCTCCATTCTGGAACATGAGCAGACATGAAGGTGGCGGCACTAGTAAAAAAATAGATGTTATCTTAGGGGGTATGGAAACAATAGGATCAGCAGAACGTTCAACAGATAAAGAACAAATGCGTGATACCTTCCATACAATAACAGATGGTGCTTATAGTAATCTACTTTATGAATTGTTTACAAAAGACCGAGTAGAAGCAGAACTAGAAAAGTTCTTAGAGTTTGACTTCTTTCCTAGAGTAGGTGGCGGTATAGGTATGACTAGAATGATTGCCGCATTAGATAAATTACAGCAAGACAAAATGGCTGCATAAGAGTTTTCTGGGGTGGTGGAAATGGTAGACACGCACGATTGTTTCTCGTGTGCTAGATGTACTGCAATATATTTAGCGTGAAGGTTCGACTCCTTCCCCCAGAGCCAAAAAGTTTAACCCCTAATAACAATTATGTTACTAGGGGCTTCTCATATTTTATTACTTTATTAGGGCTATGCCCTATTGTGCGTTGTGTCTTATAATTTTATTTAGCTGGTTTGCCGTTAACAAATTCATAAAACTTTTCAGCCGCTTCTAATACAGCTTCAGTGCCTGGAACTTCTGGCATTGTAATAGAGCTTACAATCTCATTAGTTTTAGGATCACGCTTTACAGATTGTTCCCAGCCTCCAAATTTAGCATGGTAGTCATTCCAGACATTACCTTGTGCCATTTCTAGAACCTTAGTTCTAATTTCGTATCCGTTTTTATTTGTTGTGATTTTTGGCATCGCCGCTTTAAACATTTCTGCTACCTCTTGAGTCTGTTTAAAGATGGCCTCGCCATATTTTGTATCTACTGACATATTATTCTCCTTTGTGTGTATGTGTGTAGTGTTACTAATGTAACGTATTATTTATTCTTTGTCAAGACATTATCTATAAAACTGGCTATACAACGATTAGTTAGCATTTAATTTTTTATGCAAACCATCTTAAATAATATACTGACTTTGTCAGTAGACTAGAAAGGAGATCCATTATGGAAATTCTAAATAAAGTAAAAGGATGGGCTAGTGCAATTACTGAAGTAGGGATATCCCTTATAGCTTTAGCAATCGTGCTAGAAGTTCTTTTCAACGGTCAAGGCATTCCGTTTTGGCCAGACATCAGCGTAGTAAATAATATAACAGGAATGATCGCAGGATTAAGTTCTGAAGGATTATTAGGACTAGTAGCTGTTTGGGTGCTATATCATATCTACAATCGAAAGTAAATTATTGACATAACACCTTCACAGGTGACAGAGCCTTCTTGGCGGGTGGCTCTGTCACTTATTTTTATATTTCTTACCCATTTCAATCATTCGCTGTTCATACATTTTAGCATTCTCAGGTTCATATTTACTTCCTGTTCCGTCGACACCAAAATTGCAACTGGCAACTGCAAGTAAGAAAGCAAAAGCACCGTAACTTACATATTTACTAAACTTTAAAAAGCCTTTGTAAGTCGCTTCCGCTTCTTGCTGAGCATGTTCTCTTGGGTTCATTCTCCTACTCCGAAGCATAATAAAACAGGTGTCATCTTACAATAACGTGCATAGTCATCGTGTCCTACACTTGCATATGTGATTGCCATTGGTACAATTAATATAAAAGTTGTTAGGATAAGAAAAGCCCATCCTAGTCCTTTTGTAGTACAATAGTTCTCGCTCATGTTCTATTACCTCTCAGTGCAAAAAATAATCCACCTACCCATAAAAGCACATGGAAATGGTCATAAAGTATTACATCCATTAGACTAGCAGGCTCTCCTACCCATATAACACCGGTCATTATACAACAGATTGTAATACCGCTGAATCTGGTAAGAGTATCACCTAACCACGGCCAATTGGCTAACCATTTATTATCTAGTAATCCTCCTGCAAGTAAACCAAAGCCGCCGCCTAGTTCACCATATGCAACAAACCACCAAACAAGAAATGGTAATCCAAAAGACTCAGCAGTTTCTATGTCAACAGGGAGTTTGTCTAATCCCTGTTGCATAAAAATAATTGCTAATGGAACACGGAACAACCAGTGTGACATGCAGAAATCTGGTATGTTCCTATATAAATTTTTAATGTCCATTTAACCAATCAGACTCTTGATCTGTGTAAGGCCACATTACAGTTCTCCTAATAATTCTTTTAATTTTCTTTTTGACTTACCTACTGCTTTTACTTTTGCAATAGCATCTTTATTAGAAGTGTCGTCACCTACAACAACAAGTGCAATCATACCCATACCTTTGTGTGGTGTGCATTGGTAAAAGTAAATGCCTGGAACATCAAATTTGATTGAAACTTCTTTGTTGTTTTTAGATTTCTTAGGAAGGTCAGCACCATCAGGACCTGCAATAAACTCTACGTTGTGTCCCTTAGATGTTGGTACCCAAGTAATTGTATCGCCTACAGCCACTCTTGCTATGTCTTGGCTGTAAACCATCTTAGCACCATCGTCACGTTTATTCAACATATCGATAGTGATATCTGCCGCAAAAGCTGGAGCAGATAAAGTTGCCATAATGGCTACTGTAGATAATAATTTTTTCATTTTATTTTCCTTTTTCTGTCTGTCTATGATTTACTATAATATAGATTGTGCTTGTATGTCAAGACTTTTTTTAGTTCTTTGGCATTTCCTTGCAAACGCAAGACCTGTGCGGCCTTGCAGTATGCTCGGTATTCCATTGCTTTAATAAAACGTTCCCACATTATTTGTAATCTCGTTGTATCATTAAAGCCTTTGCTTCATCATGATAGCCTTGACGTGAAAGTTCAGAAGCGGCTCTTGCTCTTCCTGCACTTTCGCCTAATGCTACTATTGCTATGAACGCTCCGGCTAAAACTTTACGCACAACACTACATATTTTGCAAGTAAAGTCCCATGTTGTGTTTCGTATTTCTATTGCTGTCATTATACCCATCCTTTTAGATTGCTGTTAGTTTCTACTTTGCTTATTCTTTCGTCACGAAATGTACCTCTAGCGATGCTTTCAATATCGCTTCGATAAATTCCTAAGTCTTTCAAATCATGATCTGTAAGTCTAGATAGTTCATTTTTAGTTTTACGATACATAGCTTTTTGGGCTCTGCGTGTTTTATATTGTCTTAATAAATCAGCTATTCCATCTAGGTTTAACCAATTTGCGGCTGTTAATACTAATTGTGTCATTGTCTTACTCCTGTACTAGGACCTTGTCCGTTGTGAGAAAGCATATAATGATACGCATATTGCCAGTCGTCTTTATACTCAGTTTTGGCGTATGTGAGCATGTCTCTTTCATTTACCTTGCGGTGCATCTGTCCAAGCCAACTCACAAGGCCGTCGTATAGCATTTGTGCCATTTCCGTCTCCTTGATTAAGTTGTGGATGCTTGAGGAAAGCAATACCCCGGAACTTCCCCGGCGGTGCAACTACCTTTGGTAGTCGT
>Ga0163109_10001908_pt1 | contig 16401 bp, 8 predicted proteins | sample CRUFie1St13metaG_FD_108704 | JGI IMG/M metagenome (GOLD analysis project Ga0163109, IMG submission 108704) | Marine microbial communities from the Costa Rica Dome - CRUD Field 142mm St13 metaG | ecosystem: Environmental > Aquatic > Marine > Oceanic > Photic zone | place: Costa Rica: the Eastern... | reverse complement strand
TCATGGGCTGCCAACGCAACCCTCGAGAAGGAACTGGAATGGACAAGGTCGGATGACGGTGATGACGAAGAGGACGATGACGACGGTGAGGATGGTGATGGCAATGATGAGTCCAGCACCACGTGGGAGGAGGTCATTTTTGATGACCTTCATCCCGTGGAAACCTTGGCCCTCAACAAGTACAAGCTTGACCTCGGATTCGAGCTGCATTTTGATTGCGATGGGTGCGCGGATTACGACAGGCCGAACGACTTCAACATGAGCGTGACCGACAGCAGCGGGCAAGTCACGAACGTCGTCTTGGACCTCGGCATCAGCGACCACCTCTACACCGGCAGATTCACCGCCGATCGTGCAAAAGCGGAAGTGTACACCTTCAGCCAACCAATGGCAGGATGGACTGCCCCATGTGCTGACAACGGCTGCACGATCGAGAGGGCGACGTTGAAGGTCGATTCACTCCGCCCCTCGCTGCTCGATTCCATGGCCAGTGAAGCGAACGAGGAGCTCTTCATCGTGTCCGCTTTGGGCGTGTTGGTCAACGCCGACGAAACCGTGCTGGTTGCCTCGGAAATGGACGTTCAAGCCTCGGTGTATGATGCTGCGGATGGTGCCCTGTTCGGTGCTGAGGTGGACAGTGCTCTGCTGCGCATTTCGCCCGGACTGGGGGCATCTGCCGCAGCATCGCTGTCGCCAAATGGAGAGTTGATGTTCGACGCCTCCGGCCCTGCCGCTCAGTATTCCGGCGATGACGTGGACGGCGTGCTTAACGTGACGGTTGAACCACGACAATCGAACAATGAGGGCGAACCACTCGGTGATGATCCAGCTGCATTTGGCGGATACCTCTCGGCATCAGGAGACGCCTCTGGTTGGAATCTGTCTGGTGCCGTCAACGCTCAGGTGTCCAAGGGTGCCCGGGGCGTGGCCTTGTTCACCACGACAGGCATCACCGCCGACGGTCTTGAGTTCCGCTACGAACACGAAGCGCCGCTCCCCGACAGTCCTGGGTGCATGATCAACACGTTGCAAGCATGGTCTGTGGGAGAACTCAATATCGAGTGGTCCTATGGCAGCTTCCGAAGTGAGAACGGTACGCCTTACCCCTATGCCAGCCTGGACCAAGTGGACATTGACTACGGAGACGGCAGCAGCTTCTCCTCGACGGTTCCGGCAGAGTCAGGGAGTGAGTCGTACACCTACGACACGTCGGACGGCACCACCGAACACCTCGTGACCGTGCAGTACACCACGGAGCACGGCCACGTGAATGAATTGAGTTTCACCTTCGATGAGAACGAAGGGATTTTGACGGGCGAGGATGGTGAAGAGTACCACACGTCGTATTATCGTCCGTACGAGGATTACAACTACTGCCAACTCAAAGGCGAGGAGCAATCAAGCACGCCGAGCCCGGCCATCATCGACCGCTTCATCACCGATGGGCCGTTTGAGGTCCTTGACCAACAGGCCCTCATGTCCAACGCACAGGGCATGGCGACCCTGACGGCGGTGCCTCCACACACCGGCGCGTACGTGAACCTCGTCCAAGCCTCCCACACCGATGGGCTGACCGGTGTGACCCGGACCGGAATCGGCTTCAACATCGCGATGGCCACCACCGCTACTGTCGGTTTGTCTGGCATGGACATCATCGACCACTTTGCCGGGCTACCAGTGTACGCGGCCAACGTGAGCGGAATCAGCCAAAGCGTCCAAGTGGTTGCTTCAGGGCTTGAGAATGGGCCATATCATGCCGTGGTCGGCCACATGCCCCTCGATCTCTCTGAAGTCTTCCCAGACGTGAACCTCACAGGGGAAGCAAAGTTGCACGAGATGACCTTCAATGCAGGAGAATCTTCACGCAGCCTCCTGCTGAATCATACGGCTCCCCTTTCGCTGGTGGGCATCATGATGGGGCCGTCCAGCGCCGAAGAGGAAGGGATGAGTGATCCACTGACCCCAGCGGCCATGCACGTCGGTTTGATTGTGGTAAACCCAGAAGAACTCAACCTTACGGGGTCGCTTGGCCCAGGTCAAATCACGAACGTTGCGTTACATGGGGACGTTGAAGCAGCAACGCGAATCCTTGCCGTGGCGTCTCCGAGCCACGGCTTCGACCCAGCGGCGATCGACACGTCCACCGTTTCGGAGTTGCTGATGACCGACGCGGTCCGACCCGAGGTCGAGTGGGCCGGCATCGAGTCCGACCTCATGAACGTCTGCGAGGAGATCAGTTGGTGGGCGCACACCCACTGGGACGACCAAAGTCAATCCGAGGTTCATGCTCTCGAAGCCACCGTGTATCACCGCTCGGACGACAGCTACTACGGCTCCGGCTTGCCTGCCCCAAATTTGGTTGGCGCCACCTTGATTGACGAATCGTCGGGTGCAGAGGTGAATTGGACCGTTATGGAGGTGGACGGCCAGACGGCCATAATCAAGTACGATCTTCCCCATGCTTACGCTACGTACCGCTTCTCTTCTGGTACGTCGTACGATTCCTCGTTTACCACGGTGTACAATGGCGAAGAGTGGGAAGAGGGTGAGTGGAACCCGACTTGCGACAACGACCCCGACCAAGAGCAACAAGTCGACGATGTAATCGACTTCCTCGACACCTATGCCAGCCGGTTCAGCACCGTCGCTTGGGGGCAAGGTTCCAGCGCGGATTTGGCGCTACCCGCCTTGTCAGCTCCGATATCGGAATACACGGTCATCGGCGTAGCCCAGCAGGGCTCTGGCGCGGACGCAACCCTCGTCTCCGCCGTCAGCACAGTCCTCTCTGTTCCAAACCCAGAACCGCCCCGGATGGAGAACCTCAGTTTGGTGTTCACTCCGAGTGACCCTGCGCCGGGCGATGTGGTGCTGTTGACCGTCACAGACGAATCGAACCAGCCCGTTGAAGGGCTGTCTGTCACGCTCGTGAAAGACAACATGACCTTGTCGAGCCTGTTAAGCGACGTCAACGGGCAGACGTCTTTCGCCATCCCTCAAGGCAACATCACTATTCGTGTATCTGGCGGTTTGTACTATCCTGCTGAACTGACCATTGTGGTCGAAGAGGAAGGCATCGATGGTGGATTGCCGGGCGACCGAGACGGTGACGGGGTGGGTGACACGCTGGATGCCTTCCCAGACGATCCTCAAGAATGGGACGACACGGACGGAGACGGCATTGGCAACAACGCCGACAGCGATGACGACGGCGATGGGCGTTCCGACCTCATGGAATTGACCGGGACCCCAGCAACCGACCCCTTGTGGCCGGATTCGGACAACGACGGCCACTGCGACGGGCCCACCAGCATACCGTCCATCTGCACCGGAGGAGACGCCTTCCCGACCGACGCCACAGAGTGGGTGGACACGGACGAAGACGCCGTGGGCGACAACAGGGACGATGATGATGACGGCGACGGGGCTTCGGACCAACAGGAAATCGAATGTGGATCAGATCCCCTTCTCGACACCTCTGTGCCTTCTGACGTGGACAGCGACGGCATCTGCGATGCACTTGATGATACGGACGACCGCCTCGTTGGCGAGGATTCAGATGTCTGCTGTGAAGCAATGAACGCGGAATGCCTTGCCTGTGCAGCCGACATGACCGTTGAAGCATACTGCCTCGAGTATCCAGAAACGACGGGATGTGCGGTGGAAGCTGAAGACAACGGCACTGATGAACAGGGCGAATCGGGTGCAGCATTGTCATCGACGGTTCTGATTGCCGCTGGCGCGACAGGTGCACTGCTTGTGGCCATCTTTGTGGCCGTGTTGGTGCTCCGTGGACGCGAATCGGAACCACCCATCGACAAAGACTTCGCTGTGGAGGAAGCCATGTTTAACGAATTGGCCGCGAGCATCAGTGCCACTCCGCCATCCAAACCTCCTCGTTCGGCCACAGGGCAGATGTACGACGGATACGAAGGCTTGGAGTACCCTGCCGGCTCTGACAATTGGTACTACAGAGATCCAGGTACTGGCGAGTGGACAGAGTGGCGTTGAAGACCAGGGGGGCGGTTCAGCGCAATGTGCGCCCCTCTTGGGTTTTGCCAGACGAACTCGACCGCCGTGGCCAAGCCGTTGTGCTGACCGTGCTCGCCGTCCTCTGTCTCCCCTTGCTCGTGATTCCACCCGAGGCTTCCATGGACACTGCGGCCCTGTTCGATGATCCAGCTCGCGATCGCCTCACAAACGAAGCGTCGACTGAAGGGTTGTCGGGTTTCCTCATCGTGCGTGTTCGTCACGATGATTCAGGACCCCTGACAACGAACCTTTCCCGTGTGCATGACCTCATGGACATTGAGGCCGGAGCGATTTCGGCCGAAGGCGAGTATGCCTTCGACGTCGAGCACACCTGGATTGAACGGCTGGAGACTCCATTCGCACGATGGTCGGCGGCCTTTGCTTCGCAAAACCGTTCGATGTCGGAAGCAAGCATGTGGTCAGACGTGTTGCAGCCCCCCATGGAAGGAGGGTGGTGTGCAGATGATGCGACCGAGGAGGAACAACGCGCCCTCGAAGCAAGCCTTCTCTTGTTGCCAAAGGGCAGCAACATGGGTGTTGCATGTCCCGCCTTTGCGGGCGCGTCTCCGACCGTTCCCCCAAATGCCAATGAACTGCTCTGGATGGCTTGGCTGGATTCTGAGGAACCGCCTACAGATTGGCTCGAACTACAACGCTGGGCGGACAAGGTTTCGGCCAACACGCCGTACACCTTTGAGCCGGCCGGTGTGAACATGCTGTTCAAGGAATCAGAGAAGATCGCAAAAGAAGATCTCTCGGTTGTGTTGCCAGCAGCAGCAGCGTTGTTGACCGCCCTTCTTCTAATCGTTCTTCGCCGTCCAACGACGGTCGCGAAGACATTTGGATCGGTGGGTTTGGTCGTTGCGGCCGAACTCGGTCTCCTGACGTTGTTCGGACATCGGTTCACAGTCATCGATGCCATTGCCATCCCGATCATCATGGCGGTGGCCGTAGACGGGGCATTCTGGTACAGTGTTTCGTCGCGGTCGAAAATGGAAGTTCGCCGGCTCCTTCTCGTGGCCATGGTCACCACCATCGGGGCAGTGTCCCTTGCACTGTTCTCCCCCATTCGGGCTCAACGGGGGTTGGCTCTCGTGATGATCATCGGGATATTCCTCGATTGGTTCGTCACCAGGTATGTGTTGGAACGCTCCTACCTCGCCACCAGAAGGACGCCGCCCCGTCCACCCGCACAGACTTCGCCTCTGGTGTTCTCGCCCGTCGCTTGGCTATGGCCGGTTGCCCTGATCCTCATGGCAGGGGTCGCTGCCACGTCACCTCCAGGTGTGGAAATCCTCGACATCGACCAGTTCTTGCCCGAAGACGACCCATCATTGGATGAGTTGGACGACCTACGCGGCACGTACATGATTGCCTCAAGCACCTTGGTTCAGATTGTGGTCGATGTCGAGGAGGGTGACGATCCACGGCGACTGGTCGATTTCACCACGCAACTCTCTCAGCACCCGACCCTCATCGCATACGACACGGGGACAGCGCGTCAACCCCTGGTGCTCGGGATCCCAGACACCGACCCGCAAGCTAACGACACGATGGTCACGTGGTACTCCCGCCACCGCGGGGCAATCTTGCTCGAAGATTCCTTGTTACGCAACGGAGGAGAAATGACCGGTGTCCATCTCATCGCCATCATTGACGGCGAGGATGCCGACGGCGCACACCTCTTCCAGCAAGACGTGATTGGTCTCATGGAACACAACGGTTTGACCGGCGTCATTGGCGGAGACCTCGTGGTTGGCATTGCCCTCGCGAAGGCCTTCGAAGCCACCAGGGTTGTGCAAGTGCTGGCCGCAGGTGCTGCAGTCTTTGTTTTGGCGGGTGTGGTGACGGGCTCACGGCACCAAGCGTTGCGCATTGCAATCGGCACCGTTGCGGTAGGGATTGCGGTGGATGGACTGGCCAGCCATATGGGTGGCCGTGGTGTCAACACCGCACCTGCAGTCCTTCTTGGCATGGGTTTTGCCGCCGATTACCTCGCGCACGCCAGTGCCGGGCACCGGAACACGTCAAGCGATGCCCTTGCGCGATGGGGAGCCGCTTTTTCTTCAGTGTCCGTGTTCGCAGTCGTGGGCCTGAGCCGCTACCCTCCGGCACAAGACACAGGGCAATTGCTGGCCATCTCGGTGTTGCTTTCCGTTATGTTGGCGGCCATTTTGGCACGAGTCCCGGTGCGGAGCAGACCCGCCTTCAGCGACGAAGAAGCTTGATCAGAAGAGCAACGTCCTGGCCATGAAGAGGGGTGAGTGCAGGTTCTCCTGTGCCTCTTTGCTCGCGATCATCTCGGTCATCATCTCCTGCAAGGCCGGTTTGCGGCTCGCCTTCCCGACGAACCAATTGAGCAACCATGCCCGACGTGACAGCTTCTGCATCCGGTAGGAGTTTGTCAGTTCAGGACCGAGCATGGCCCACATTTCTTCCATGTAGGCTTCGGGCGCAAGGCCTTCGACGATGTGCCGTGCGGCCATTTCCCCGGTGACCAAGGCGTTTCCAACGCCTTCACCCGAGAATGGGTCAACCAGGCTCGCCGCGTCGCCAACAAGGCGGATGCCGCAGCCCGCCGACCGACGTGGTTGCCGCGATTCCTTCTTCCGTGGGGAACCAAAAGGCAGTTGCCACCCCTTGTTGCTGCCCCGGATCATCGTCGCATTTGCAAATCGTTCCTTGAACAACGGATGGTTTGCTATCACGTCTGCTTGGAGTGCTCTCAGCTTCTTCTTCTGCTTGTCCATCAAACCGACGACCATCCCGATACCGACGTTGACGACCCCTTCTGAGACGGGGAAGAGCCAGAAGTAGCCGGGGATGATCGAGTCCACAAAGTGAATCTCGATATCACCCACCTTAGGTCCGCACCCCTCGACGTTTTGCCAATATTCGCGGTATCCTGCACAGTAGTGCATGCGGTCAACCATGGTCTCACCGTGGGACTCTTCGACCAGGGCCCTGGCCACCGGGCAACGGTAGCCAGCAGCTCCAACGACCTCGCGGCTGTGCCATGTGTAGGTCTCGCCTTGGCGCCCTCCAAGGCGCACTTCGACGGCTCGCACGGTTCTCGCCTCACCGCTTCCTGGCCCGGGGTCCGCTCCGCCCTTACCGTCATCGAAGAGCACCGTCCGGACGTCTGCGCCTTGGACGACTGCGCCACCGGCTTCGAGCACGAGTTCGGTCGAGCGTTCGAACATGAGGTGATCGAATTGGGCGCGAGGTAACGCGTATCCAGCCTCGAGCCGTTCCACGTCTTCTTCGGGGAGCGGGACGCGGACGCTGTTGCCTTTTGGACTGGAGAAGAGGATGCCCGTCACCCGGAAATGAGGCGTGGCTTCGAGCCGTGGTTTCACGCCAAGCGCAGCCACATGGGAAAGCGATTTTCCACCCACAGCATCGCCGCAGACTTTGTCGCGAGGCCAAACGCCTTTCTCCACAAGCAAGACACGCTGTCCTTTCATCGCGAGATACCCTGCTGCAGCCGAACCACCCGGCCCTCCACCGACCACGATGGCGTCGAAGTCTACCCCATCTTCGGGTACCGGTCCGGTCTCGATAGGACCCTCCCACGAGCGCATGGGTGGATGGCATGGCCGGCATTCCTTGAGGTTGGTCCTTGCGCTGGCGCGGAACGTTCACACCCTTGGCCTGCGTCAAACGCGCGTGGACCCCACGTCAACCGTGCGCCGCCGGGCGACGTGGATGCTGTTGTTGGTCACCCTCGTGTGGGGGGCGACCTTCATTTGGATGCGCGAAATCATGCTGGCCATTGAACCGGATTTGGATCGCATCGGGACCACGTCTGTTGTTGCCTTCCTCGTTTCTGCGAGGTTTGCATTGGCTGCCCTTGTTCTGCCCTTGTTCCCTTCCGTCCGTAGGCACCTCGGAAATCCAGAGGTATGGACCGCAGGGCTCGCCCTTGGCCTCGCACTCTTGGCTGGCTTCTTGGCGCAAATGACAGCACTTGGCGAGCTGGAACCCTCCACGTCAGCGTTCTTGACCTCCCTTTACGTCGTCAGCACGGCGCTGTTGTCCAACCTGTTTGGCGAAGGACGACCGACGCGGCTGCTGTGGTTTGGCGTTCTTCTGGCCACCCTTGGTGCGGGTTTCATCGAGGGCCCACCGCACTTGACGTGGGGCTGGGCTGAGATCATCACCGTCTTTTGTGCGGTATGCTTTGCTGTCCACATCCTGTTAACGCAGCGGTACACGATGCGGATGGACCCGATGGCCCTGACCTTCACGTCTTTTGTGACCGTGGCCGTGTTGGCCATGGCGCTCGCGCTTCTCACAACGCGCACTGGCGCCGAAGCATCGGATCTGATTGGTGTGCTTCGGGTCGAGGGTGTCTTGATCCCACTGCTGTGCCTTGGCCTGTTTGGATCCTTGGTCGCGCTTGGAATCCTCAACCTCTACCAGCGCCACTTGGAACCCGTGCGTGCGGCCATCATCTACACCCTCGAACCCGTCTGGGCTACGTTGTATGGCCTTGCGCTTGGTTTGGTCGGATGGACGCCGTGGATCCTCGTGGGCGGGGGACTGCTCGTCGTTGGTAACCTGATGGTTGAATTGAACAGCCAAAGTGAGGAAGAATGAGCCTCGGCGAATGAACGCATCGTTCAAGTCCCTCATCGCAAAAGGGAGGTTATGGCAGGTGGCAAGACGAACTCCACTACCGGCGGCACCGATGCCCCCCTGACAAACCGACGGTTTGCCACCAACGCGGTGCACGCTGGAACGCAACACATTGGCGACGCAGTGAACACGCCAATCTTCCAATCCTCCACGTACCGATTGACCGATGAACGCTACGCAGGATGGGCGGCAGGAGCCCAGCATACCTTGCTCTACGCCCGGTTGTCTTCGGTCAATGCCGATGCTGTTGCGCAGAAGCTTCGCGCCATGGAAGGTGGCGAGGATGCTGAAATCTTTGCAAGCGGCATGGGTGCAATTTCAGCCGTGTTTCTTGGGTTGTTGAATGCTGGAGATCACATCGTGGCCAGTGCAGACATTTACGGCGGGACGTACGGCTTGCTGAACAGCGAACTGACCCGTTTCGGTGTTGAGGTCACGCTGGCAGACATGCGCGACCCCGCCTCTTATGAGGCGGCCATTCAGCCGAACACGAAGATGCTCTACATCGAGACCCTGACCAACCCTGTGCTGAAGGTTTGCGACATTCCGGCCATGGTGGAGGTCGCGAAGCGCCATGATTTGCTGACCGTCATCGACAGCACCTTTGCCAGCCCCTGGGGATGCAACCCGTTGAGTTACGGTGTCGATTTGGTCATCCACTCCACCACGAAATACTTGGGCGGGCACAGCGACATCATCGGTGGAGCGGTGGTCGGTCGCGCCGACTTGGTCTCTAAGGTGTTCATGCAAAAAGTGCACTTTGGGGCTTCGCCTGACCCACATGCATGCTACCTTCTCGAACGAGGAATGCGAACCCTGCACGTGCGCATGCCGGTCATTTGCAGCAACGCTGCAGCCGTGGCGGCGCGGCTTGAACAGCATGCTGCCATCGAACGTGTTTACCACACGTCGCTTGAGAGCCATCCTGATCATGAGGTGGCGCAACGCGTGCTGCCCAAGGGCTCAGGCATGGTTGCCTTTGTGGTCAAGGGAGGCGATGCGGCAGCCTTGCGTTTCATGCGCAAGCTCAACATCATCTACGAAGCGACCAGCCTCGGAGGCATTGAGTCGCTCATTGAGTGCCCCTTCAATTCAAGCCACGGTGCCGTGCCAGAAGACGTTCGAATGCAGGCGGGCATCGTTCCAGGATTCGTGCGCATGTCGATCGGCATCGAGGACGTCGAAGACCTATGGGACGACATCGCCCAAGCGCTTGAGGGCTGAGCATCACGGCGCAGCGACACCCATGGTTGCCGCGAGGTTCGAGAGGGCGGTTTCGAACGCTTCACGGTGAACCTTGTCTTCTTCATTGAGCAAGGCCTTTCCTGCTTCGATGAGTGCTCGAGCGGCGGTGGACCATGCACCACCACGGTCCCTCGCCACCGGTTCAAAATGCCACTCTTGGCCCGTGTGGCGCTCAGCGGCAAGCAGCCAAGCCCATGCAGCCGCGGCTTCTTCGACGTCGTCGTGACGTCCACAAGCCGCCTTTTGCGCTCGACCGTCGCCGTCCAACAGACCGGTCAGCACCAGGTCATGCGTAAGGCCAAGAGGGCCCGCAATCTGGCCACGTCGGTGCGGGAAGCGGGCCTCACGCCGTGCGGCTGCACGTGCATCGTCCAAACCACGGAGGAAAGCACCGAAGGATTTCGGGCGACCGTCCACCGAGGCGAGGATGGCTGCAAGGTCATCACCTTCGAGCCCAAGCCCGATGAGACCGTCTTCGTGGTGTTCGGTCCAAAGGGCGCCCATGATGGCGTTCAGGCTTGCGCCCTTGGTGACCAACAGCGCACCTTCGTCACGCTCCCGCAATTCCCCACGCGTGTCGATGATGCCACCACCGATGGCCATCCGGGCGGTTAGCATGGCGGCAGCAAACACGGCTTCGTCTTCGGTGCATCCGAGTTCTGAAAGGTGCTCGACCACGTCGTCAACGTTCTCGCCGTCGCACCATCGGTCGTCCAACACCAAGCCATGCTCGAGGTTGGTCAACACCTCGGCCTTCAGCCGACCGGCGAGCATCCCCTCGTTGAGGGTCAGGCCTTGCCAGGCATCGAGGAGACGGTCCATGCCGTCAATGCAGCCTTGTGGAAGCGCCTGATCTGATGGCCACCCCTTTGGCGACCACCGTGCTTCAACATCAACCAAACGAGGGAGGATCGGTGGCAGCATGGACATGGCAAGGTGGTGGACGAAGGCCTTGTCTTTCTCTCCGGCCGTGCCCACGGCGTCAAGATCGATGGCCACGATTGGACCGTGGTGGAACACCAAGCGAATGTACCCGGTGACGTCATGGTGGTCGTTGGCCACCACGGTCGCATCGATGCCTTCGGTGTGATGGACGGTGACGCCTTCAACGGTCGTGGTGGTGAAGGTGAAGCGGGAACGCTCCAGCACATCATCCAACCAACCATCTGGAGGCGTGGTGTCCCTTCCGGTGCACACGAAACCTTCGCTCCAGGAGAAAAAGTGGAGGCCACGTCGGGCATGTTCTTCCCATGCCAGCATGCGAAGCGTGACGTTGCTGTGGTTCTGCAGGCTGGCGAGGTAGGCTTGCTTTCCATCCCCTCTGCGGATGTAGGACCCACTGCCAAAGGCAGAATTCTGGTATTTCCCAACGGTGGAGATTTCGACGTCGTGGGCGGCATGAAAGCTGCCTGCGAGGGCTTTTGCGATGTGGTCACCGCGCCTTGCGAGCATGCGTTTCTTGAGCCATGACGTGTCACCACGGCGTTGAACAACTTGGTCGATTTCTTTCATGGTTCGCTCAATCGGATCGCGTCGCCATCCACGTCGAACCGATCCTGTGAGTTCGGGAAGGGCACGTTCAGGGTGTTCGAGCAAACGGTCGAGATTTCGACGGAGGCGTTTTGCCGTGTCTTCATTGGCGTGTTTCGTGCCCCGCATTCGCACCCGCTGGCGTTTTTTGCCGGGGAACTCGACCTGCGGTGCACGTGCCATTGGTCTGCCTCGTTTTACGGCGGGTGGCGTGTGGAATGAGGCTTTCTCACCCTTCTGCCTTGGTCAACGTGTAGTCAAGCACCACGAGCGAAACGCTCCACTGCACGGTTTCACCGTCGTCTTGGTGGTTGCAGAAGGCGCCCCCTCCGGTGGAGACGGTCACGCTCAGGTCGAGGGTTGAGGGGCCGAAGCCCACGTCACCTCCATCAAGCGCCGCTCGCAGATTGGCCTCTGAAATGTTGTCCGCGCTGCCGGCATCATACAAGGCACGGTCGAACCATTCGATCGCTACGTCGTGGGAGGCCGTGCTCCCCTCGGTGTTTTGTCCCTCTGCGCTTTCGGAACGCTCCGCCCGCTGAAGCAAACCGCTGATGGTGTCTGGGGCAGCATCTGAGGCCCCGGGGGCCGCACATCCAGGACCACCTGACGTCTCGTCTTCGTCGTACACCAACGTCGCGATGATGCCCACGACGTTTCGCCCGTCGGTGGCCCCACCTGCCCCATCGCTGTGGACCTCAACGGTGACGGTCTGCCCGTCAGCGACGAACTCTTCGCCGGATCCAATTTCAATGAATTCGATGCTTCCTTCGATGGACCATGAGGCCGCAGTACCGCTTGCATCCGGGGTGTCGCGAAGGAGGTAGGCGCCTTCTGCAGCGGCGGCTGGAGCGAGGATAACGAGAGCAGCGATACCGATGGCGCGTCCCGATGGGACCTCGAATCGACCGAGCGGAGACCCTTCTTTGACACGAGCGGCATGGTCGATGAAGTGTGCGAGGAAGGCCATGCTCATGCCCGGAATCGACTCGAACACGTGTTCGTTGAGGCCGAGCAGTCGCCATACAATGACGCCTGCAAGGGCGGCGATCATCATCGTGACCGAGTGGCGGGTGTCCGGTTGATAACCGGCCCATCGGATGATCAACATGGGCACAAAGATGCCCCCGAGGCCGTACACGGCCAGCACAACCAGGGAGAACACGGAGTCTCCACCTGGAACGTAGAGGCCGCCGAGGGAAATGACCGTCGCGAACATGGCCATCACCAACGTGACCTTCTTTGTCGTGCTGTGGTCTTGGCTCCACTCCGGTCGGATGTCATCGGTGACGGCTGCTGTGCATGCAAGCACCTGGCTGTCGGCGGTGGACATGGTTGCAGCGAATATGGAAGCAAGGATGAGTCCAGCCCAGAAGGGGCCTAGGACTTCCATGGCGAGGGTTGGTAGGCCAAGCTCGGCGTCAAACCCATCCTGCGTGAACACGACGCGGCTGGCCCACCCAATGACCAACATGAGGGCGATGAACGGCGTCTGCCAGACAAAGAACCACACCATCGCTTGCTTGCGTTCCTTGTCGCTTCCGAGCGTCATCACGCGCGAGACCACTTGTGGCTGTCCTGCAACACCAAGGCCACCAAGGAAGAAGGCAAAGACCCACAGGCTCACGCCCAGCGCCAAGTTTGGCGGCACAAGTCCGGTGAGCATTGCGTCCTCAGCCGCGAGTTTGGTGTTCAGGCCACCTAATCCACCGACCTGGCCAAGCGCCACCCAGCAGAGCATGATCGTTCCGATGATCATCACGCAGGACTGCGCCGCGTCCGTCCAAATTGAGGCGCGGATGCCGCCCGCATAGCAGTAGGCCACCACGAGGACGAAGCCGATCAGGATGCCCAACACAGGGTCCCACCCCATCATGGCAAACAGGGCTTTGCCGCCGCTGGTCAACTGAGCCGCTGCATACACGGAAAGAAAGACCACGGACAGCACGGCGGCAAGTTTTGCCTCGGGCGCTCCAGTCACGTTTGCGACCAAGGACGACAGGGACCGAACGCCACGGAAGTGGGCTTCTTGCTGGATGTACTTGTAGAGCCAAATCCAAGCGAGCAACTGGCCGATGGTCGAGGCCAATCCGATCCAAATGGCCGAATAGCCGACATCATACGTGAACCCGATGAAACCGATGAACATGTAGCCGCTGTTCCATGTGCTGACCGCAGAAAGAGCCGCCAAAGCCGGATGCATGCCACGTCCTGCGACGAGGTAATCGTCCGTAGTGTCCTCCTTGACACGCATGCTCGACAGCCCTACGGCTGCAAAGAAGCCGAGGAAGAGCAGGAAGGACAGGAGCATCACGACGTTGCTCATTGGTGCAACCACACCCCTCCTCCCCATCAACGCTTCCGCGCGCACAAAGAGAGAATCAGGACCTCTGCCAGCGGGCAATGGCTGCGGCTTCGACGTCTTCGACCGTTGCGGGAACGAGCAGGCAATTCAGGCGCCCTCCTCGTTCTGCAAGCAACCCGTTAACGGTGGTGGTCACGAAAGCCTCGTCAGCGGTGCCAACATCAGCACACAGCACCACCCGCCATGTGCCGACGTCAAGCCCTTCTAGGGCTTGTTCGGAAAGCGCGGTGCCTTCGGGGTTCCCTAAGGAGCGTTCGGCCAGACGCTCCGCCATCAGGTGGAGGCTTGCGTGGGCGTCTTCAGGGCGCATGGGGCGCTGGTCGCCGGTGCCCGCTCCAGTCGGGTCAAGATCGAGCAGCACCAAGGTATGCAACCCGAGGTGGCGGTTGATGGCAATGGTCTCCAGCGGCGAGGAGGCGATCCACGATCCGTGCGGATAGGTCAGGGTGGTTTGGCGCCCAAAGCGGTAATTGGACAACCCAGCAGCCCCCGTCACCATGCCCGTGATGCTCAATCCGTGAAGGACGTGACATGGCACACCAAGATCGCGGGCCCTCAGTTGCAGGTCAACATGCGTGGTGGCTTGCAATGGGTCTCCAACCACCAGCAGCGCAACGAGTGTATTCTGTGCAAGTTCGAACAGCCGCGTCGGGTGTTCCACGTCTGGGCGCATGACCCGTTCGATGGGCCCAACACGAGCCTCCAGGGCGGCAATGTCTGCCTCAGGCCATAGCGCGGTGTAGGCTTCATACCAACGGTGATCGGCGGTCGTTGCGGCCTCGACCGCTGCCAAGGTCATGCTGGCGAGGCCGCCGGGCCCGAGTCCGATAAGGAGCAAACCGGTTGGGGGCAACTCGACCGTCATGCTGATGCCGTCCTGACCGGTGGTCACGATGAGCGGCATGCGTCATTTGAGGGTGCCGAGCGAAGCGACCGCACGGTGGCGGGACCGTTTGCTCGGTGAAGGATGGCTGGCCACGGGCGTCGGCATACAAGCCGACGGTGATTATCGGTTGGTTCCGCTGACCGATGATGCGCCCGATGAGGGTTCACCATGGTACGAGGGGCATGCAACGGTGAAACGCTCGTCGCTGGAACGTGGTCCACAGCACTGGCGTGAACGCCTTGAGGATGCCTTTGTGGAACAGTTCGGCCCGCTCCTTCCGACCGCGCACGAAGTTCAGGGCGACGTCTTGCTGGTCAAGCTTGAACCGGAAGTCGAGCCCTACGAACAGACCATCGCCCAGGCCATGCTTGACCAGTTTCCGCACGTCCGCATCATCTGTGCGGACGGGGGCGTCGTCGGCGAATTCCGCGTTCGCGACCTACGTGTTCTTCTTTCAAGGGACGGCAATTTGAGCACCGTCACCAGCGTCAAAGAACACGGTGTGGCATACACGCTGGACCCGAGCACGGCCTACTTTAGCGCGCGACTCAGTGGAGAACGTCAGGCGGTCATGGGCCTCATCGAGGCGCACAGAGCTCGCCTTGGTCGGCGCCTTGTGGTGCACGACCCATACGCTGGTGTTGGTCCGAACTTGGGTCTGCCGCTCGCTCGCGGGGAAGTCGAAACGGCGGTGGTCGGTGATCTCAACAGCGCCGCAATCCCCTACCTGCGCGAGAATTTGCAGCACATCATTTCCAAGGGTGCCCACCCCGACGCGAGGCTGATTGTTCGTGAGGGGGACGGCCGTTCTTGGGCCGAAGATCGCACCCTGCTTGCCCAAGCTGACGTGCTCTTTGTCAACCTCCCGCATGAGGGGCTCGATCACGTTCACCGTCTTCTTCCGCTTCTTTCGAGCGACGCTTTGATGATCGGTTGGGCTGTCGTCGACCGGCACCAAGAGACGGAGGTTTCGGAACGACTGGCATCCATTTTCTCCACCGCCGGACGCGCCTGTGAGGTCAGCGTCCAAGCCACCAAAGGATTCAGCACGACGCGAACGATGGTTCGTCTTGTTGTGCGCACGACGACGGGTTCTTGAGTCGCCCGTTGCTCGTGCACTGCATGGAGACCAGCGTGCGCTGCAAATGCGGGGTCCTCATCGATATCGCCGGTGCAACGCCGCGCTCCGACGGCATCAAAGTCTGGTGTCGCGTTTGTGGCGACAACTTCGTGCACAAGCGTGGGTCGTGAAGGCGCCCGTTCCGGGAATTGAACCCGGGTCGCAGGAATGACAATCCTGCATGATAACCTCTACACCAAACGGGCAGGCAGGCGTGTCGTGAGGGAACCGATATTTAAGCCGCTCTCACCGTGTCAAAATCGGTTCTCATGACGGCCCGTCCCCCTTCCGCCACGCAAGCCAAGGAAGCCGCAGAGCAAGCTGCGGCCGACGATGCCGTTGCTGCAGCCTTCGGGACGTTGGCCGGTATGGGACAGCCAGTTGCAGCCGATGGTCCATCGGGGCCTCCGACCGGTCCGCCAGGCGGGCCACCGAGCAAAGGGCCGGGAGGCCCGCCACCCACCGGCCCCCCAAGCGGGCCACCCACAGGTCCGCCACCCACAGGCCCCCCATCCGGTTCTCCAGCCGTCGATCCCAAACCGGAACCCGAACCTGAGCCGGAACCCGAACCTGTACCTGAGCCGG